>Ga0315912_10000613_pt1 | contig 59932 bp, 57 predicted proteins | sample VfabasoilMG_FD_204469 | JGI IMG/M metagenome (GOLD analysis project Ga0315912, IMG submission 204469) | Garden soil microbial communities collected in Santa Monica, California, United States - V. faba soil | ecosystem: Environmental > Terrestrial > Soil > Garden | place: USA: California...
GTTTCGACCATGCGCGCTGCGCGGTTGTAGCCGATCTTGAGCCGGCGCTGAATACCCGAGATCGAGGCCTTGCGCGACTCGGTCACGATCCGCACAGCCTGATCGTAGAGCGCATCCTGCTCGCCGTCCAATTCGAACGGCGCTTCGCCCGAGATTCCCGGAAGCTCTGCGGCGGGACCCTCGAGGACGTCCTCGATATAGGACGGCGAGCCCGTCGCGCGTAGCGCCTTGACCACGGCGTGGACCTCCTGGTCGGAAACGAAGGCGCCATGCACGCGCGTCGGCAGCGACGTGCCCGGCGGCAGATAGAGCATGTCGCCATGACCGAGCAGCGCCTCGGCTCCGCTTTGGTCGAGAATCGTCCGCGAATCGACCTTGGCCGATACCTGGAAGGCGATGCGCGTCGGGATATTGGCCTTGATCAGGCCCGTGATGACGTCAACGGACGGCCGCTGCGTCGCGATGAGAACGTGAATGCCCGAGGCGCGGGCCTTCTGCGCGAGGCGCGCAATGAGCTCCTCGACCTTCTTGCCGACCATCATCATCATGTCGGCGAGCTCGTCGATGATGACCACGATGAACGGCAACGGCGTGAGCTCCGGCGCGACGTCACCCTCGTTGAAAGGCGTGAAGGTCGGATCGCGCAGCGGCTCGCCTTTCGCCGCGGCTTCGCTGACCTTCTTGTTGTAGCCCGAGATATGCCGCACGCCGAGGCTGGCCAGCAAGGCATAGCGGCGCTCCATCTCGGCGACGCACCAGCGCAGCGCGTTGGCAGCCTGCTTCATGTCGGTGACGACGGGAGTCAGCAGATGCGGAATCCCCTCGTAGACCGAGAGCTCGAGCATCTTCGGGTCGATCATGATGAGACGCACGTGCTCGGGTGTGGATTTGTAAAGCAGGCTCAGAACCATGGCGTTGATCGCCACGGATTTGCCCGAGCCCGTGGTGCCCGCGATCATGAGATGCGGCATGCGCGCGAGGTCGGCGACGACGGGATTGCCGGCGATGTCCTTGCCGAGAGCCAGCGTCAGCGGTGACGCGAGCTTCTCGTAGGCCTCGGACTTCAGGATCTCGCCGAGCGAGACGATCTCGCGGACCTCGTTCGGAATCTCGAGCCCGACGTAGGGCTTGCCCGGGATGACCTCGACGACGCGGACGCTGACCGTCGACAACGACCGCGCGAGATCCTTGGCGAGATTGCTGATCTGGCTGACCTTGACTCCGGCTGCCGGCTTGAGCTCGAAGCGCGTGATCACGGGGCCAGGGTGCACGGCGACCACTTCGGCTTCGACGCCGAAATCATTGAGCTTGATCTCGACCAGACGCGACATCGCCTCGAGGGCCTCGGCCGAATAGCCGCCTTCGCGCGGCGGCGGATCGTCGAGCAGCGACAACGAGGGCAGCTCGGACGAGGCCGGCGGCTCGAACAGCGGCACCTGCCGTTCCTTCTCGACGCGGACGCTCGGCTCGATGCGCTCGATGGTCGGCTCGATGCGCGGCGCGGCGCGTGGCGGCTTCGCGCGGCTCGCGAGGACGACTTCCTGTCGCTCCTGCTTGGCGCGACGGCCGTCGAACCAGTCGCGGGCTCGAGTGGTCAGGTTGTTGGCGAGCACGAAAGTACGCAAGACGCCGCGGCCGACGCGATCCATGACCGCGATCCACGACACGCCGGTCGCGATCGAGACGGCGCCGAGCCAGAGGACGAGCAGCAGCACCGTGGCGCCGAGCGAGCCCAGCAGCTTTTCGAAGCCGAAGCCCACGACCTGCCCGATCACGCCGCCGGCCGTTTCGCGCAGCTCGCCGGGCGCGAAGTGCAGCGTCGCGAGACCCGAGCTCGTTGCCAGAATCAGGGCGAAACCCGAGCCGCGCAGCCAGGCCAGCTGGCGATTCTCGAGCAGGCCTTCCGAACGGAACAGCTGAATGCCGCCGAGCAACAGGAGAACGGGGAAGAGAAAAGCGGAGCGCCCGAAGACCAGGAAAGAAATGTCCGCAAACCAGGCGCCAGCCGGGCCCATGCGGTTGCTGATTGAGGAGTCGCCGGGCGAATTCATGTATGCCGGATCGCTCGAGCTGTAGCTCGCGAGCGCGAGCAGCATGATCAGGCTCAGGCCCGCGAGCAGCCAGAACGCGGACTCGCGCAAACCCTTGTGCTTCGGCAGCAGGAGCGTATCGGTCGCCATCGGCGTGCTGGTTCTCGTCAAGTAGATTCGCAGTAATTTAACCTAATCGTCTGATTATACAAATAACTTGGCGGCCGCCAAGCCCGAAGCCCCAATCGGGCAGGCAATACTGGAGTCCTTGGCTTAATCTCCGGACGTGAGCTTGCGCGAAGGTTTCTCGACGTCCCGGATTACGAGCCTGACCGAGGTCGAGCCCTCGGCCTGGAACGCGCTGACCGCGGGCCAGCCCCTCCTCTGCCACGAATTCCTGCTTGCCATGGAGGCGAGCGGCTCCGTCGGCCCGGGCACACATTGGCAACCCAGCCACCTGCTGCTCCGGGATTCGGCGGGCGTGCTGGCTGGAGGGTTACCGCTCTATCTGAAGACCGACTCGCGCGGCGAGTTCGTCTTCGACTGGAGCTGGGCTGACGCCTACGAACGCGCGGGCCTCGCCTATTACCCCAAGCTCGTCAGTGCCGTGCCGTTCACGCCGGCCAACGGCACACGCCTGCTCGTGCGCGATCCGGGCGCTCGATCCCAGGTTTCGGCCAGCCTGATTGCGGCCGCGCTCGACCTTGCCCGCGATGCCGACGTCTCGTCGTGGCATGTCCTGTTTCCGTCAGCCGAGGAGCGCGACGCATTCGCCGCTTCGGGGCTGCTTGAGCGCAAGGGCTGCCAGTTCCACTGGCGAAACGACGGCTATTCCGACTTCGACGATTTCCTGAGCCGCTTCAGCTCGGCCAAGCGCAAGAAGGCCAAACGCGAGCGCCGTCGGATCGCGGAGGCCGGAATCCGCTTCGAGCATCTCTCCGGCGACGCCGTGCACCCGGACGACTGGGATGCGATTCACATGTTCTACGCCCAGACCTTCCTGCGACGCGGACACGCTCCTTATCTCAATCGCGAGTTTTTCGATCGCATCGTCGCGACGATGCCCGAAAACCTGCTCGTCATCCTCGCGCGCCTCGGCGACGAGCCGATTGCGGCGGCGATCTGCTTCCGCAGCCGCGACACACTCTACGGCCGCTACTGGGGCAGCAAGGCCGACTTTCATTCCCTGCATTTCGAGACCTGCTATTACCAGGGCATCGAGTACTGCATCCGGGAGGGGCTCAGCCTGTTCGAGCCCGGCACGCAGGGCGAGCACAAGATCAGCCGCGGTTTCTCGCCGACGCCGACCTGGTCGTTCCATTGGCTGCGCGAGCCCGGATTCCATCGTGCGGTGCAGACCTATCTCGAGCGCGAGACTGCGCACGTCGACAGCTACATGGAACACTGGGACGAGCATCTGCCCTATCGACGCGATGCCTTCGAGGCAGATCGGCCATGACAAAGGAGCTCCGCTGGCTCAGCAAGGCCGGCGGGCCCGAAAGCCTGCCCGACCCCGAGAATGCGCTGACCGAGCCCAATGGCCTGCTCGCAGCCGGCGGCTCTCTCGATCCGGAGTGGCTGCTCGCGAGCTACCGCCGCGGGATCTTTCCCTGGTTCGAGGCGCGCCAGCCGATACTCTGGTGGTCGCCCGATCCGCGCACGGTACTCGAACCCGCCAGGCTCAAGGTCTCGCGAAGCCTCGGCAAGCGTGTCCGGCAGCGACGCTTCGAGATCCGCGCCGACACCGACTTCGCCGCCGTGATCGCGGGCTGCGCCGAACCGCGGCGCTACACGAGCGCCACGTGGATCACGCCGGCGATGTGCGCGGCCTATCTCGCGCTGCATCGGCTCGGCTGGGCGCACTGCTTCGAAGCCTGGTCCGGCGAGACGCTGGTCGGCGGGCTCTACGGCGTCGCAATCGGTCGCGTGTTTTTCGGCGAGTCGATGTTCGCGCGCGAAACCGATGCGTCAAAGGTCGCGTTCTGGCATGCCGTTCGTTTTCTCGAAGCCGAAGGCTGCGAGCTCATCGACTGCCAGCTGCCGACAGCGCATCTCGAAGCTTTCGGCGCCACCGGCGTATCGCGACGCGAATTCCTGGCGCGACTGCACAATCTCGTCGAACCGCCCGGCGCCCCGGGATCGTGGACACGGATTTTCGCCACGCGCAGCGCCGAACTCCTTGCCTGACGGCCGATTGCGGCTTTCGCAGCTACTGTGCAACAATTCGCGCCCGACGCAACAGCCAGGCGAGATTTTGGCAAAAGAAGGCGCGATTCAGATGGAAGGCACGGTGATGGAGACATTGCCGAACACGACCTTTCGCGTCGAGCTCGCGAACGGCCATATCGTCACCGCGCACATCTCCGGCAAGATGCGCAAGAATTACATCCGGATCCTCAAGGGCGACGCCGTCACCGTCGAGCTCACGCCCTACGATCTGACCAAGGGCCGCATCACCTACCGCGCCCGCTAGCGACGCGGGGGCAGTCCCCTTCCCCTACTCCAGGTGCTCGAGCTCCGGCACCGTCGTTTCGGCAATCAGCACGAGACCCGAGCCGTCCTCGCTGGTATCGACGCGCACGTGGCCGCCGTCGCGCAGCGTGCCGAAGAGCAGCTCCTCGGCGAGCGGTCGCTTGATGTGGTCCTGGATGACGCGCGCCATCGGTCGCGCGCCCATTGAGCGATCGTAGCCGCGCTCGGCGATCCACTGCCGCGCCGCCGGCTCGAGCTCGATCGTCACGTTATTCTTCTCGAGCTGCGCCTCGAGCTCGACGATAAGTTTGTCGACGACACGCGCGACCGCCTTCTCGTCGAGCGGCGCGAACTGGATGATCGAATCGAGTCGGTTGCGGAACTCGGGCGAGAAGAGTTTCTTCAGCACCTCCATGCCGTCAGTCGAATGGTCCTGTGCCGTGAAGCCCACGGACGCGCGGCTCATCTCCTGGGCTCCGGCATTGGTCGTCATCACGATCGTCACGTGCCGGAAGTCGGCGCGCCGGCCGTTGTTGTCGGTCAGCGTGCCGTGATCCATGACCTGGAGAAGCAGATTGAAAACTTCCGGGTGCGCCTTCTCGATTTCGTCGAGCAGCAGCACGCAATGCGGATTCCTGGTGATTGCCTCGGTGAGGAGCCCGCCCTGGTCGAAGCCGACATAGCCCGGCGGCGCGCCGATGAGGCGCGACACCGTGTGCCGTTCCATGTATTCGGACATGTCGAAGCGGATCAGCTCGACGCCCATCGTCAGCGCGAGCTGACGCGTGACCTCGGTCTTGCCGACACCCGTCGGGCCCGTGAACAGGAACGAACCGATCGGTTTCGTCTCGTCGCGGAGCCCCGAACGCGACATCTTGATCGCCGAAGCGAGCGCGCCGATCGCGGCGTCCTGACCGAAGATGACGAGCTTGAGATCGCGCTCGAGCGTCTTCAACGCATCGCGGTCGGAAGCGGAGACATTCTTCTCCGGAATCCGGGCCATCTTGGCGATGATGCTCTCGATAAGAGGAACCTCGACCGTCGTCGGCCGCTCGTTCTCGGGCTTGAGCCGGCAGTGCGCGCCGGCCTCGTCGATGACATCGATCGCCTTGTCAGGCAGATGGCGATCGTTGATATGTCGGCTCGCAAGCTCGGCCGCGGCCTTGAGCGCATCGTCGGTATAGACGATACCGTGATGTTCCTCGAAGCGCGTCTTCAATCCCCGCAGGATCTCGATCGTCTCGGGTACCGACGGCTCGACGACGTCGATCTTCTGGAAGCGCCGCGCGAGCGCATGGTCCTTTTCGAAAATGCCGCGGAACTCGGAATAGGTCGTGGAGCCGATGCAGCGCAGCGTGCCGCTCGCGAGCACGGGCTTGATCAGGTTCGATGCGTCCATGACTCCGCCCGAGGCGGCTCCGGCCCCGATGACGGTATGAATCTCGTCGATGAAGAGGATGGCGCCGGGCTGCCGCTTGAGCTCGGCAATGACGCCCTTGAGGCGCTTCTCGAAGTCGCCACGGTACTTGGTGCCCGCGATCAGCGCGCCCATGTCGAGCGCGTAAATCCGTGCGCCCCTGAGCACTTCGGGCACGCGGCCTTCGTGAATGAGCCGCGCGAGTCCCTCGGCGAGCGCGGTCTTGCCCACGCCGGCTTCGCCGACGAATAGCGGGTTGTTCTTGCGGCGACGGCAGAGGATCTGGATCGTGCGCTCGATCTCGAGCTCGCGGCCGATCAGCGGATCGATGACGCCCTGCTCGGCCTGGCCATTGAGATCCGTCGTGAAGCGTTCGAGCGCGCCCGGCTCGGGGCTTGCGCCATTCTCCTCGTCGCCCGTCTCCTCTTCCTTGTTCTTGTCGTCCTTGCGTACCTTCGACACGCGGTGCGCAATGAATTGCGTGACGTCGAGGCGGGTCACATCCTGGAGTGCCAGCAGATAGACAGCCTGCGATTGCTTTTCGGCGAATATCGCGACGAGCACGTTGCCGGGCTGGACTTCCTTGCGGCCGCTCTGTTGCACGTGAAAGACGGCGCGCTGCAGCACGCGCTGGAATCCGAGCGTCGATTGCGGCTCGGCGTCCTCGTCGGTATCCGGAGGCATGCGCGGCGTCGAGCCGTCGATCGCCTCGGCGAGATCGCTCGCAAGCCTGGCGATATCCGCGCCGCAGCCTTTGAGTATCTCGAGGACCTGCGGAGTATCCAGCAGGGCAAGCAGCAGATGCTCGACCGTGATGAATTCGTGTCGCTCCTCGCGCGCGCGCTGGAACGCTTCCTTGAGGCAGAATTCGAGCTCGGTTGACAGCATCGACATGTTTTTCAGGTCTCTTCCATCGTGCAGAGCAAGGGGTGCTGGTGCTGCTGCGCGAGCCCCATCACCTGCGCTACCTTGGTCTCGGCAATCTCAAATGTAAAGACACCGCAAATCCCTTTGCCCTGGTGATGCACCTCGAGCATGATGCGCGTCGCCGTCGTGCGGTCGAGGCCGAAGACACTTTCGAGCACGGACACGACGAACTCCATCGGCGTGTAGTCGTCATTCAACAAAATCACGCGGAATAGAGGGGGCCGCTTGAGCTTCGGACGCGCTTCCTCGATCGCGGTTCCGTCGTGATTTGGCAATTGCAGCGTTTTCTCCGACATCAGGTGAATTTTACTGGCCGACCAAGGTCAATTTTAAGGGAAGTGGGTGGGCAGTCGAGCGATCGCTGCCTTGTTCGGGCAGCCAAGGCTGCCCTATGATGGGCCTCTGGGCTGGCGCCCGGCCTGGAAAGTGGGATTCCATGGATCTAGCGAAAGTCTTCGCGTCGTGGCGAAACCAGCCGCCCGAACAATGGCTGGCCCTGGTCAATCGAGTAGTGCCGCCGATCGCGGTCGTCGCTCTCGTTATCTTCATCGCCTTCCAGGCCGCCGGCCTGACCTGGCGGCTGCTCGAACAACCGACAAGACCTGAAGAGGTGCCGCCTGCCGTGGTCGTTGCACTTGCCGGCGCGCCCCGCTCCGGCGGCAATGCCAACCTGTCGGCCTTGTCCAGCTGGGGACCCTTCGGCACGGAGCCCGATGCGGGCGCTGTGGCAATTCCGGCAGACGCCATCATCGACGCGCCGCAGACGCAACTGGACTTGTTGCTGCACGCCGTATTGCAGCACCAGGAGCTGCCCGAACGCGGCTCGATGGTCGTTCCCGAGGCCGGCACAGCCATCATCTCAATCTCCGGCGGCGCGCAGACGACGTATCACAACGGCGATCCGATCGGTAATACCAATGTGCGCCTGCATTCCGTTTACATCGACCGCGTATTGCTCGACCCGGGCAACGGCGTACCCGAGGCTCTGAGCTTTCCCGACGTCGCCGAAGTCGCGCAATACAGCGGTCGCACCAGCGCAACCGGCAACCGGTCCGCGCAAGCGCCGTTCCGCGCGCCGCAGAACATCGGCACTCCCCAGGCGGCGGCCGCAGCCGCGACCGGGGCCGCGGCGCTTTTCGGTCAACACATCAACGTCGCGATGCATACCGAAGGCAATCAGGTCATCGGCTTCCGTCTCCAGCCGCGCAATGACAGCCCCGTGATGTCCCGCCTCGGCTTCGAGCCAGGCGACATCCTCACCGAGGTCAACGGCATGCGGCTTACCGATCTCAGGAGCGCCACTGCCGTACTGCAGGCGCTGCAGGAATCGCCGCAGGCCAACGTCAAGGTGCAACGCAATGGCGTCGAGACGCCCATGGTGATCGACATGGGACAGATCGCACGCCTCGCGGAATCATTGCAATAGAACTCATCAGGGAGTCACGCCATGCAAGTCATCCGAATGCGACATGACGGCTGGACGCCGCGCCTGCTGGCGCTGTTCCTCGCCGTCAGCGTGAGTGTGCCTTCACTGGCCCAGGACGAAGAGCGGCTGTTCACGCCGAACTTCCGCAACGCCAACATCGACGAAGTTCTGCAGATGGTCTTCGAGGCTACCGGGCGGTCGATCATTCCCGATGCGCGCATGCGGGGCCTCGAGGTGACTTTCCTGAACCAGCGCGCGATGACCGCCGACGAGCTCTGGCAGGCTTTCCTGCAGATCCTGCAATCGAACACCTACGCCGCCGTCGAGTCCGAGGGAGTCTGGCGCATCGTCTCCGAGGCGACGGCGCGGGCCGAAGCGAGCCCGCTCTCCGGCGGCGCGGGCGCAGCGCTCGCAACGCGCTCCATTACCGTTGAGAACGTCAGTGCGGCCCAGCTCGTGCCGGTGCTCCGGCCGATGATGTCGACCTCGATCGGCAATATCACGGCCGTCCCGGGCACCAATACGATGGTGCTGACCGAGCGCGCCGATAACATGGACCGCATCGTCGAGATCATCCGCATTCTCGACCGGGACAGCGCGCAGGGCACCGACATCATCATGCTCGAGTACGCCTCCGCCGAGGATGTGAGCCAGAAGCTCTCGACGCTCATCTCCGCAGCGGCCAGCCAGGGCGGCATCGTCGGCATGCAGGCGATTGCCGACGAGCGCACCAACAGCATCGTGCTCTCCGGCACGGTCGACCAGCTGGCGCGCTATCGTCCGATCGTCGAGGCGCTCGATCAGCCCGCAACGCAGGGCGGCGGCTCGGAAGTGCGGTACCTTTATTATGCCGACGCCGAGGAGCTCGCGGATTTGTTGAACGGGCAATTCGGCGGCGCAGAAGTCGCCGATACCGCCGAGACGGCGGCTGACCCGACGGGCGGGGACATCGTCGTCACGGCGAACGTCGGCACGAATTCGCTCGTCATGCGCGCGCCCTCGCAGATCCTGCGCGACATGCTGTCGATCGTGGATGCGCTCGATATCCCGCGCGCCCAGGTGCATATCCAGGCGATCATCGTCGAGATGAGCGAGAGCCGCGCGGCCGAGTTCGGCCTGACCTGGGTGCTCGGCAACGAGGAGGGCGACTCGATCGTCGGCCTCACAAACTTCACGGCGACGACGGGCGGCATTCTTCAGCTCGCGCAGATCGGCGCCGACGACACGCCCGATCCGGGCCTCATCCGCGACGGCGTGACGGCCGCCATCGGCAGCATCACCGACGGGGGCACGAGCTGGGCTGCGGTAATTTCGGCGCTCCAGGGCGATGCCCAGACCAATGTCGTCCAGCTGCCAAACGTGACCGTGCTCGACAATACCGAGGCGACCATCTCGGTGGGCCAGGAAGTGCCTTTCATTACCGGCTCCTACGCAGGCGCCAATGCCGGCCAGGGACCCGGTGGCGACATCAATCCGTTCCAGACGACGGAGCGTCAGGATGTCGGCACGATCCTGACGATTACGCCGCGCATCAACGAGGGCACGGGCGTGCAGATGGAGATCTCGCAGACCGTTTCGAGCATCAGCGAAAGCGAGGTGGCGAGCGACGTCATCACGAACAATCGCGAGATCACGACAACCGTCTACGTCGACGACGGAAACGTGCTCGTGCTCGGCGGACTCATGGACGATACGCTCCTCGAGGGCGAGCAGAAGGTCCCCTGGTTCGGCAACATCCCGGGCCTTGGCTGGCTGTTCAAGGCGCGCGATACCCGGCTCACGAACAGTGTCATGATGGTCTTCATCCGGCCGACGATCCTGCGCGACAGCCTCGACGCGCAACGACTGACGAGCGAGCGCTACCAGTTGCTGATCGACGAGCAGACGCGCCGCGCCGAGGAGCCCGTCCAGCTCATGAAGGACGCCGAGCGACCGATGCTGCCGCCGCTCGAGGCGCTGCAAGGGACGCCCTCCTCAACGACCCAGAGTCAGACCGCCGCTCCGGCGCCGGTTCCGACGGAGTAAGCATTTTGGCGGCAACCGGCGACGAGATCGCGCAAGAGCGCAAGCGCCTGCCCTTCGCTTTCGCGAAGCGGCACGGCGTGCTGATCCAGGACGCCGGCAACGAGTCACCGGTAATCATTTACCGGCGCGGGGCGAAGGCGACGAGCCTCGCCGAGGCCCGGCGCTTCGCGGGCGGCCCGGTCCGCTTCGTCGCCGTCGAGCCCGAGCTCTTCGACGCGAGCCTGCAGCAGGCCTACGAGAGCGGCGCTGCCATGACGATGGTCGAGGGCCTCGACGACGACACCGATCTGCTGGCCGTCGCGCAGCAGCTGCCCGAGCCGTCGGACCTCATCGACAGCGACGACGAGGCGCCGATCATCCGGCTCATCAACGCGCTCCTGACCCAGGCCATCAAGGATGGAGCCTCCGACATTCACATCGAGCCCTTCGAGAACCGGCTCGTCGTGCGCTTCCGGCTCGACGGCGTGCTCAAGGAAGTCCTGCAGTCGCGGCGCGCGGTCGCACCGATCGTCGTCTCGCGCATCAAGGTGATGTCGAAGCTCGACATCGCCGAGAAGCGCTTGCCCCAGGACGGCCGAATTTCGCTGCGCATCGCCGGACGTGCGGTCGACGTGCGCGTCTCGACGATCCCCTCGGGCCACGGCGAGCGTGTCGTGCTGCGCCTGCTCGACAAGCAGGCCGGCCGCCTCGACCTCGAGCACCTCGGGATGTCGGCGCGCGACCAGGCGCTCATGGACCGGTTGATCCACCGGCCGCACGGAATCATCCTCGTGACCGGCCCCACGGGCTCGGGCAAGACGACGACCCTCTATGCCGCGCTCGAGCGCATCAACGACCGCAGCCGCAACATCCTCACGGTCGAGGATCCCGTCGAGTACGACCTCGACGGCATCGGCCAGACCCAGGTCAATACCAAGGTCAACATGACGTTCGCCAGGGGGCTCCGCGCGATCCTGCGCCAGGACCCCGACGTCGTCATGGTCGGCGAGATCCGCGACCTCGAGACGGCGGAGATCGCCGTGCAGGCCAGCCTCACGGGCCACCTCGTGCTTTCGACTCTGCACACGAACACCGCAGTCGGCGCCGTCACACGGCTGCGCGACATGGGCGTCGAGCCCTTCCTGCTGTCCTCGAGCCTGATCGGCGTGATCGCCCAACGGCTCATTCGCGTGCTCGACCCAGCGGCCAGGGTGCCTTACACGGCTGACGAGTACGAATGCCGGCTGCTCGGCGTCGACCCGTCAGCAGCACCGACGATCTACCGGCCGCGCGAACAGCTCGACTCCTATGAAGGCCGCACGGGCATCTACGAGATCGTCCCGATCGACGACAAGATGCGACAGATGATCCATGACGGCTCGGGCGAGCATGAGCTCGAGGCCCGGGCGCGCACTCAGGGTCCCGGCATCGCCGAGGACGGCATGCGCCGCGTGCTCTCGGGCGAAACCTCGCTCGAGGAAGTCCTGCGCGTCACGCGCAGCGACTGATGGGCGCCTTCCAGTACGTCGCGCTCGACGCGCGCGGCAAGGAGCAGAAGGGGCTGCTCGAGGGCGACTCGCCCCGGCAGGTCCGCCAGCTCCTGCGCGAGCGCAGTCTCACGCCCGTCCAGATCGAAGCGGTCGAGTCGCAGGAAAAGGCGGAGCAGGCGCGGCGATTCTCGTTGCGCCGCGGCGTAGGGGCGCTCGATCTCGCGATCACGACGCGCCAGCTCGCGACGCTGGCCAAGGCCGGCCTGCCGCTCGACGAAGCCCTGCAGGCGATCAGCCAGCAGACCGAGAAGGCGCGCCTCAAGAGCATCGTGCTCGCAGTCCGGGCGAAGGTCGTCGAGGGCCATCCGCTGGCTACGGGGCTCGACCAGTTTCCACAGGCGTTTCCGCACGTCTACCGCGCCACCGTCGCAGCCGGCGAACAGGCCGGCCAGCTCGACAACGTGCTCGAGCGCCTGGCCGACTACACGGAGTCACGCCACGGGCTCAACCAGAAGATCAACCAGGCCATGATCTACCCGGCCGTGCTGACGAGCCTGTCGCTCATTATTGTCACATTCATGCTCATATATATCGTCCCCAAGGTCGTGGGCGTCTTCGAAAGCACGGGGCAGGACCTGCCGATCCTGACCCGCGCCCTGATTGCCTTTTCCGGCTTCATCCAGGGCTGGTGGTGGGCGATCCTGGCCGCCGTTGGCATCGCGATCTACAGCATCCGCCGGACTCTCGCCCAGGAAGGCCCGCGGCGGGAGTTTCATCGCAGCCTCCTGCGCCTGCCGGTGATCGGTCGCGTCGTGCGCGGCGTCAATACGGCCCGCTTCACGCGGACCATGGCCATCCTGAGCGCAAGCGGCGTGCCGATCGTCGAAGGCATGCGGATCAGCGCGGACGTCGTCGTGAACCTGCCGATGCGCGATGCCGTCAACGAAGCCGCGATCCGCGTGCGCGAAGGCGCTGCCGTCGGCCGCTCGCTCGCGCAATCGAGACTGTTTCCGCCCATGACGATGCACCTGATTTCGAGCGGCGAAGCCAGCGGCAAGCTCGACGAGATGCTCGACCGCGCCGCGACTCATCAGGAAGCGGAGATGGACAGCCTGATCGGCTCAATGCTCGCCTTGCTCGAGCCCGTGCTCATTCTTTTCATGGGCGGCATGGTCCTGCTGATCGTGCTCGCGATCCTGCTGCCGATCTTCCAGATCAACCAGCTCGTCTGAATTCACGCATTTTTCACGATTGTGTCGCGATTCACATTCTGCGAATCGCAGGTATTGCCTCACCTGTTTTTCGGGTTTATAACAGCCGCGAAAGGAGCCGCCTTATGTTATTTGCGGTGATCTGGAGCGAGGCATGACGGAACAGCTGGCTGCCGAAGAATTCGAGGAAGACGTCGAAAAGGAAAAGGAAGAGACGACGGAGGAGCTCGAAGAGGAAGAGGAAGTAGCAGAGGTTACCGACAATGTCGGCGACCCTTCGGTAGAGATCAACGTCGAGGAGCTCATTCACGAGCTCGAAGCCGACGGCCTCGTCAACAGCGTCGACAGGGAGAAGGTCACGCGCAAGCGTCTCGAGGAGCTCATGGAGAAGAAGCGCGCTATGCGCGAGCTCGAGGACTTCGAGGACTACAAGATCTAGTGAAAGTCCCGCGATCCCGTCTTCAGGCTCCCGAGCAAGTCGCTGAGATCGACGAGCTCCCTCGCAATCAGATGCAGCACCTCGCCCTCCCGCTGAACCCGCCCCCGGACGCCGAGCAGGCGTGATTCGAGCAAGGCCCGCCGTGCCTTCTGGGCGAGGCTCTCCCAGACAATCAGATTGAGATAGCCCGTTTCGTCCTCGAGCGTGACGAACACGACGCCCGAAGCGCTGGCCGGCCGCTGCCGCGTGATCACGATCCCGGCGGTGCGCGCCGCCCGGTCATGCGCGAGCGCCTGGACGGCCGCCGCCGACCCGAACCCGAGCGCGTCGAGCCGCGGCCGGAGCAGGGCCAAGGGATGACGGCGCAGCGTGAGGCCGAGCGTCGCGTAATCGGCGACGATGTCCTCGCCCTCGGTCGGCCGGCGCAGCAGCGGTATGCCCTCGGCAATCCGCGTATTGGCGAGCAACGGCGCGCCACGGTCGATGCCGGCCACTTCCCAACGTACGCGGTGGCGATGATCGGCGAGCGAGTGGAGCGCGCCGGCCGCGGCCAGCGCGCCCAGGTCGCCGCGATCGAGATCCGCCCGCCGCGCGAGATCATCGAGATCGACAAAAGCGCCCCCGGCACGCGCGCGCTCGATCCGCTCCGCCGCCGCTTCTTTAAGCTCGCCGACGAGGCGGAACCCGAGCCGGATGCCCGGCCGGCCCGCGGCATCCGTCTCGAGCGAGGATTCATAACGGCTCGACTCGATTGCGACGGGGTGGACGGCAACGCCCTGCTCCCGCGCCGTGCGCAGGAGCTGCGCGGGCGCATAGAAACCCATCGGCTGGCTGTTGAGCAGCGCGCAGAAAAAAGCCGCGGGTTCATGGCATTTGAGCCAGGCCGAAACGTAGACGAGCAGCGCAAAGCTCGCCGCATGCGATTCCGGGAAACCGTATTCGCCGAAGCCTTTAATCTGATTGAAGATCTGCTCGGCAAACCCGGGCTCGTAGCCGTTCGCGAGCATGCCGCCGATGAGGCGCTCGCGCAGAGGCCCGAGACCGCCGCGCCGCTTCCAGGCCGCCATCGCGCGCCGCAGCCGGTCGGCTTCGCCCGGAGTGAAACCCGCCGCGACGATCGCAAGCTGCATCACCTGCTCCTGGAAGAGCGGCACGCCGAGCGTGCGTTCGAGCACGCCGCGGACGGCCTCGCTCGGGTAGCTGACACGCTCCTCGCCGTTCCGACGCCGCAAATACGGATGCACCATGTCGCCCTGGATCGGCCCCGGGCGGATGATCGCAACCTCGATGACGAGGTCGTAGAAGTTTTTGGGCTTGAGCCGCGGCAGCATTGCCATCTGCGCGCGCGATTCGATCTGGAACACACCCATCGTGTCGGCCCGGCCGATCATCGCGTAGACGGCCGGGTCTTCGGCGGGAATATCGGCGACCTCGAGGCGCCTTCCGGAGTAGCACCGGATCAGCTCCAGGCTGCGGCGGATCGCACTCAGCATCCCTAAGCCCAGCACGTCGACCTTGAGCAGGCCGAGCTCGTCGAGATCGTCCTTGTCCCACTGGATCACGGTGCGGTCCGGCATCGCCGCGTTCTCGATCGGCACGAGCCGCGACAGGGGGCCGGCCGAGATCACGAAGCCGCCGACATGCTGCGAGAGATGCCGCGGGAAACCGACGAGCTCGCGAACCAGGCTGAAGAGCTGGCGCACGAGCAGGCCCTCGGGATCGAGACCGAGCTCGCGGCAACGCTCGCGCGCAAGACCGGCGTCGTCCCACCAGGCAAGCGACTTCGCCAGCAATCCGACCTGATCGACGGTGAGACCGAGCGCCTTGCCGACGTCGCGGATGGCGCTCCGCGGCCTGTATGTGATCACCGTCGCCGCAAGCGCCGCGCGCTCGCGCGAGTATTTCCGGTAGATGTACTGGATGACCTCCTCGCGGCGATCGTGCTCGAAGTCGACGTCGATATCGGGCGGCTCATTGCGCTCCTTCGAGATGAAGCGCTCCATGAGCATCTCCATGCGCGCCGGATCGACCTCGGTGATGCCGAGGCAGAAACAGACGGCCGAGTTCGCCGCCGAGCCCCTGCCCTGGCAGAGGATGCCCTCGCGGCGCGCGAACGCGACGATGTCGTGGACGGTCAGGAAATAGGCTTCGTACCCGAGCTCGGCAATGAGCCTGAGCTCGTACTCGATGAGCTGCCGGACCTTCGGCACCGGGCCCTCCGGCCAGCGCCGGCGCGCGCCGGCCTCGGTCAGCGCGCGCAGATGCGTCGTCGCATCGGTGCCGTCCGGGACGATCTCGGCGGGGTATTCGTAGCGGAGCTCGCTGAGCGAGAAAGTGCAGCGGGCGGCGACTGCGAGCGTTTCGTCGAGAAGCTCTCGTGGATAGAGCCGCTCGAGCTCCGGAAGCGAGCGGAGCGAGCGCTCGGCATTCGGATGGAGCGCGCGCCCGAGCTCCGCGACGGGCCGCCCGAGACGAATGGCGGTCAGGGTATCCTGCAAAGGGCGGCGCGCAACGACATGCATGTGCACATCGCCGCAGGCGACCGCGGGCAGATCGAGGGCACGGGCCGCGGCCAGCGCGGCCTCGAGAATGCGCCGGTCATGACCGCTGCGGAACAGCCCGACCGCGAGCCAGAGACGGCCCTTGAGCCGCGACGCGAGCCGGGCGCCGGCGGCAAGCTCCGGCACCGCGCCGGCCAGCCAGAGGACGAGGCAGTCGCTCGCTGCGAGCGAGCGCTCGAGCAGGTCGTGGTCGAGACGGTAGCTGCCCTTGCCTGCGTTCCGCCGCGCTGCGCTGATCAGGCTTGCGAGATCACCGTAAGCCCTGCGGTTCGGCGCGAGGACGACGAGTCTCAGCCCATCGCTCAAACCAAACTCGGCACCCATGATGAGCTTTAATCCCAAGTCGCGCGCGGCCGCATGCGCCCTGACGATGCCCGCGAGCGAGCATTCGTCGGTCAGCGCCAGGGCGGCATAACCGAGCGCCGCGGCCTGCCGGATCAGCTCCCCGGGATGCGAGGCTCCGCGCAGGAAAGAGAAATTGCTCAGGCAATGAAGCTCGGCATAGCCCGGGGACGACCAGGTCATCGCCCGGGCCTTCAGCCGAAAATGCCATGCAGATACCAGTCATGGCTCTGGCAGTCCCGATACAGCCAGAGCTTCTCGCCCGCGGCGCCGATGACGACGTGGTAGTCGCGCCTGGCTTCCCGACCGTCCCACCAGCCGCTCTCGATGCGTTCGGGATCCGTAACAGAGTCAGGGCCCTCCTGGAAAAATGGGCTTCGACCCCTGCCCTGCTTTTGCGGCTCGGGCAGCAGCCAGAGCGGGCGCTCGAATGCCTGCGCGGCCGGCCCACCGGTGCCGGCCGACGACTGATCGATGGAGCGGCGCCAGGCCCGCTCGGGCCGATGCTCGGGCACCTGGTCGATGCCATGCACTCGATGGGAACCATAGCGGCCGCGCAGACATTCGACGAGCGCGAACTCAGGTAAGGCGGCGGCGCCCGCCGGATCGTCCGCCACCGCGGGCAGGAGCGCGGGCTGTCCGACTGCAAGCGGCATGAGCCTGCCCGTGGCGAGCGTAAGCCCGATCGCGGGCCGGGCGAGCCGCAGGCTCTCGATACGCGCCAGCAAGGGTCCGAGCATGCGGGCGCTCTCATGCACCGGCTCCACGAAGCGCATCCGCGTCACGGTAGCGCCGCAACGCAGGTGCCGGAATCTGAGCTCGATCTCCGCGACCTGCGACTGACAACGCCTGAGCTCCTGCTCGAATGCCGCCGTCATGCCGCGCAGGGCCTCGGCGAGCAGGACCCGGTCGCTCGTCTCGAACATGAGCTCGACGGAACGACGGAGCGCCTGCGGCACGCGGCGGGGCGCGCGCCAGTCGGGCAACCTGCCGAGCGCGCGATCGAGATCCGCGAGCCAGTCCCGACCGACACGGCGCGCAAATCCCGCGCGCGGCAGGCGCAGGCAGTCGGCGACCGAGCGCAAGCCCATCTGCCCGAGCAGACGCTGCACCTCCTCGGGCCATGCGGTTGCGGCGAGCGGCAGGCTGCCGATGGCGCCGGCCAGCATGGAGGGCTCCAGAATCTCGACGCTGCGGCAGCGGACGAGCCAGGCAGCTGCGAGCGGAGTCGGCGCGACGGCGAGACGCGCGCGCAAGCCGCGCCGCTCGAGCTCGGCGACGAGCTGCCGCCGGATCTCCGCCAGACCGGAAAAATATCGGAGACTGCCTCGTATCTCGAGCATGAGACCCTCGCCCGGCCGTGGCACGACAATCGGCGTCAATACCTCCGCCCAGTCGGCCAGGGAATCGAGCAGCGCCGTATCGGGCTTAGGGTAGAGAAGCTGCAGCGCGAGCCACAGCGCCTGAGCCTGACGGTGTGTTGTCTGCGGGTCTCTGTCCGGCAGTGATTCCTTCGGCCATGCCCGATGGAGCTCCGCGCGCATGACGGCCTAGAGCAGAAAGCTCTGCGGCCGGCGACCACGGCATTTCCGGATCTCGACCCGGATACCGGCCATGCCGTCGGCCGGACTGCCGGCAGCTGTTCCGGGCACGGCCGCGAGGCTGAAGCGCAAGATCGCCGGCGAGCTCTCGTGCATGGCAGCTGCCGGACGAAACAGCACCGTCCAGCAACGCGAGGCCTCGGCACCGAGCTGCAGGCGTCTCAGAACCGGAACGTCCGCCTTCCCGATCCAGGCGAGCACGGCGACGCTCGATTGCGAGCGAACGGCCTGCTCGACGGCCCAGAGGGTGTCGGCATCGATCCCCCGACGATCAACCCCTGCAGAGGGATGAACGATGAGGATGCGGCTGAGCTCGATTCCATGCTGCGCCAGCGCCGGCGCATAAGGCACGAAGGGCGGCGCGACCCAGACGATCCAGCGCCTCGCGGCCGCGGCACGCAGGCTGAGCGCGGCGAGCGCCGGCATCAGGATCCTGAGCTCGCCGAGACCATAGCGCTCGACGAAAACCTCGGTGAGCCCCATGAGCGGCCAGCCGCCGCCCGGCAGGTAGCGATCGAGCAAGGCGAAGCCCGTGGCGATCGCGGCCCCGCCGGCGGAGCCGCCGTTCCCGCCCCGCCAGAGCAGCGGGTGCTCGAGCAAATCCTCGACGCCCATGGAGCAGCACTGGGGTCTTCAGACCCTGTCGCGGACGACGCCGACGACCACGCCTTCGATCATGAGCTCGCTCTCCCGGAGATTGACCTTGATCGGCTCGAAATCGGGATTCTCGGGGAGCAGCCAGACCTGATGCCCTTCCTGACGGTAACGTTTGACCGTCACCTCGTTCTCGAGACGGGCCACGACGATCTGCCGGTTGCGCACGTCGGTCGAGCGGTGCACGGCAACGAGATCGCCGTCGAGAATGCCGGCATCGCGCATGCTCATGCCCTGCACGCGCAACAGGAAGTGTGGCGCCTTCTGGAACAGGCTCGTATCGATCTGGTAGCGCGCCTCGATATGTTCCTCGGCCAGGATCGGTGCGCCGGCCGCGACCCGCCCGACGAGGGGGAGCCCCAGCTGATCGCGCAGCGAATCCTTGAGCCGGATGCCGCGCGAGGTGCCCGAGAGGAGCTCGATGGCCCCCTTGCGCTCGAGCGCGCGCAGGTGGTCCTCGGCCGCGTTGACCGAGCGGAAACCGAGCTGCCGGGCGATCTCGGCACGTGTCGGCGGCATTCCGGTTTCGGCGATAAGTTTTTGAATCAGGGAGAGAATATGTCTTTGTTTCGGAGTCAGCTCACGCATAAGACACCTGTATATGTGTTCAGCCTGAGTTTATATACAGATGCAGGCCTGTCAAGCCTCCTGCCGACCGCCCGAGATGGATGCCGACACCGGCACGCCGTGAAGCCGTTCAGCACTGGCTGTTGCAAGTCGTCGCTCGATGACGACACCGCGCAAAAATCCGCGCGCGAAATCTGCACGACACGCCGATGCAGGGCGCGCGCCAATTGCAGAGCGCCGATGTTTACGAAATAATGCCCGAGGTTTGACACTCACATTGCAAGGGAAAACCAATGACCAAGAAACTAGCCGCACTCATCGGTGGAGTTCTGCTCGCCGCAGGTTGTGCACACCCGGTCACCCAGGAAGAGCTGGATGCCGTGCGGGCAATCGCCGAAGCTGCGCAGACCGCAGGCAATGATGCTCAGCGCGTAGCAAACGAAGCGCGGAACCTGGCGCAGGGCGCGCAGACGACGGCCAATCAGGCGCTGCGTGAAGCGCAGGCAGCCCAGGCCTGCTGCGACGCGACCAACCAGACGATCGATCGTCTGTTCGAAGAACAACAGCAGAAGTAAGCAACGCTTAAAGAACTCGCGTCAGGAATGCCTGACGCAGACTAAGCCGCCGAGGCGACTCGGCGGCTTATTTTTTTGCGTGTTTATTGCCTGCCCTATTCGCCGGCAGCGTCTTCTGCGTCGAGCTCTGCCAATGTGATCGTGCCTTCGACCGACACGAATTCCGGGATTCCGCTGGCGGCTACCAGCGCGGCCTCTGCTTCATTCCAGAGCAGTTCAGCGCGCCGCTCCGTCGTCGCCCCGACGTAGATGCGCGCGAGCTCCGACAGAGTCCACTGCTCGGTTTCCTCGACGAGCGGCGGATGTGCTTCGATGTAAAGCCCGCCTTCGCCCCAGCCGAGCTTGTACGGCTGATTGACGATCGTCACGCGCGTTCCCGGTTCGACCATGCTGAACAACAGCTCGACATCTTCGGGGTACATGCGGATGCAGCCGTGCGAGGCGCGCATGCCGAGGCCGCGCGGATCGTTCGTGCCGTGAATCAGATAGCTGGCGAAGCCGAGATACAACGCGTGCTCGCCGAGGGGGTTGTCGGGACCGGGCGGCACGATCGCAGGCAATGGATCACCGGCAGCCTCATGTTCTGCCCGCACGGACGCAGGTGGATACCAGATCGGCAGGTGCGTCTTGCGGACCACGGTGGTCCGGCCGTACGGCGTCCCCCAGCCTTCTTTGCCGATGCTGATGGGAAACGTGAAAACGCGGCCGCTGTCGCCGTCGGGAAAGTAGTAAATGCGAAGCTCGGGGACGTTGACGACGATTCCGCTCCTCGGCGCGTCGGGCAGCACGTAGCGCGACGGGATCCGGACCTCGGTGCCCTCGCCCGGCACCACGTAATGCACGCCGGGGTTGGCTCGCCTCAAATCCTCGAGGCCCACGTCGTATTTCCGCCCGATGTCGAAGAAGGTGTCTTCGTAGACGGTGTGGATGACCTCGACCTCGCCGATCACGTCGCTGCCGGGCACGAGCTCGAATTCCCTTGCCAGAGCCTGGCCGGCGATGAGTCCCTGCAGAGTCAGCGCGAGAGTGAGTGTCTTGTGCATGGCTCAAGTATATGTCAGTAGCGAATGAGGCTCGCGCCCCAGGTGAAACCGCCGCCGAACGCTTCGAGCAACAGCAGATCACCGCGCTTGATGCGGCCGTCCCTGATCGCCGTATCGAGCGCCATCGGCACCGAAGCGGCGGAGGTGTTGCCGTGCTCGCGGATCGTCAGGATCACGCGCTCCATCGGCATCCCGAGGCGTTTTGCCGTGGCGCTGATGATGCGCAGATTGGCCTGGTGCGGAATCAGCCAGTCGATCGTGCCCTTCTCGAGATGGTTGGCCGCGACGACATCGTCGACGAGGTTCTCCAGCGTCTTGACCGCGACCTTGAATACTTCGTTGCCCTTCATCCGGAGCGCCGATCCTTCGCGCTGGCGGATCGATACTCCGCCCGAGGCGTAGAGCAGATCGCGATAGCGGCCGTCGGCGCCCAGCGTCGAATACAGTATGCCGGGCTCCTCGGCGGCTTCGAGCACGACTGCGCCCGCGCCGTCGCCGAAGAGGACGCAGGTCTCCCGGTCGGTCCAGTCGACGATGCGTGACATCGTTTCGGCGCCGATCACGAGGGCGCGCCTCGCCTGTCCACAGCGCAGGAACTGATCGGCGACGGTCAGCGCGTAGACGAAGCCGCTGCAGGCGGCCTCGAGGCTGAAAGCTGGCACGGCGCGAATGCCGAGGCGCTCCTGCACCAGGCAGCCGACGTTCGGGAAGATCAGGTCGGGCGTCGTCGTGCCGACGATGACGAGGTCGATGTCGCGCGGCTCGATCCCCGCATCGGCAATCGCGGCGCGGCCGGCCTCGACTGCAAGGTCGCTCGTCGCCTGATTGTCGGCCGCGATATGCCTGCGCTCGATTCCCGTGCGCGAGCGAATCCACTCGTCGCTGGTTTCGACCATCTTCTCGAGATCGAAATTCGTCAGCACGCGTTCCGGCAGGTATTTGCCGGTGCCTGCTATGCGGGAATGCATTCGCTTGCCGGCTGTGTGTCGAGCAATTTGCCGATCTGCACGGGCACGCCCTTGCGTGCTTCCACGATCGCCGTGTTGACTGCGGTTTCGAAGGCGACCTCGTCAGCGCCGCCGTGGCTCTTGAGCACGACGCCATTGAGCCCCACGAGGCTGGCGCCGTTATAGCGCCGCGGATCGAGGCGCTGCTTGAGTGCCAGCAGCGCGGGACTGGCGACGAGACCCTGGAGCTTGCGCAAGGCGTTACGCTGGAATTCGGTCCGCAGGAACGAGCTGACGAGCCCGGCGACACCCTCCATTGTCTTGATCGCGACGTTGCCGACGAAGCCGTCGCTGACGACGACATCGATATCGGCATGGAAAATGTCATTGCCCTCGACGAAACCCACGTAGTTGAGATTGCTCCGCGCCAGCAGGGCGCCGGCCTCGCGTACGACCTCGTTGCCCTTGATGTCCTCCTGCCCGATATTCAGCAGGCCGACCCGGGGCGCGTCCTTCTCGAGCATGTCGCTCGCCACGACCGAGCCCATGACCGCGAATTGCCGCAACTGTTCCGCAGTGCAGCCCACGTTGGCGCCGATATCGAGCATGAAGGTCGGGCCCGAGATGCCCGGCACGGCGGAAATGATGGCTGGGCGATCGATACCGGGAAGGGTCTTCAGGACATAGCGTGCTGTCGCCATCAGCGCGCCGGTGTTGCCGGAGCTCACGCAGGCATCAGCCTCGCCGTCCTTCACCAGGGTAATCGCGACCCGCAGCGACGAGTCTTTCTTGTGCCGCAGCGCCTCTGCCGGCGGCTCGTCCATGGCCACAACCTCCGACGCGGGCTTGAGCGCGAGTCGGTCGCCGAACCGGCCGTCGACCTTGCGCCTGACTTCGTCGAGGATCGACGGCAATCCGACCAGGATCAGCCGGACGGTGTCGTCGCGCTCGAGGATCGCGAGCGCCGCGGGGACGACAACCTCGGACCCACGGTCACCGCCCATCGCATCGAGCGCGATCGTTACCTTGCGCGACATAGCCTGCGCCACGCGGGGCTACGGGCTATTCTTCTTCGGTTTCCTGCGGAATTTCGATGACGCGCTTGCCGCGATAGAAACCATCGGCCCCGACGTGATGGCGTCGGTGGGTCTCGCCCGTTGCCGAGTCGACCGACAATGTCGGCCCCTCGAGGGCATCGTGCGATCTGCGCATATTGCGGCGCGACGGCGTCTTACGGCTCTTCTGAACAGCCATGCTATGTCTCCTGGTGCTTGTCGTCGCCGTGCCTGGGAACGAGCGGCAAGGACACGATCAACTCATCTTCAATCACAGTCGCCGGTCGGAACCTCTCGCCATTCAAGGCAATCGACTCCATCCCCTCCGGCACAACCGCCAGCGAATCTTCAGACTCGGCGACGGCAAAATCGACCCGCTCCCGAACTTCATGCCTCATCGGATCGAGGCAATGCTGGCAAATCAGCTCGAGCGCCGCCTCGCATTCTAATTCCACCAGCAGCACATCGTCATGGCTCCTGCGGAATGCGATCCGTGCCCTGGCGCTGCCCTCGCTCGAGTTGAGCAACTCCTTGAGCCGCTCGAATCGGGCGAGGTCGATAGTGCCCTCGAGCACAGCTCCCCGTTCAGCCAGCGCCATGAGATCGCGCAAACTGTACCATGACTCGAGGGCCGCCGACATCAGCGGGCTATCATAGTGAGATGAGTTTCTGCCGTCAAAACCGAAGCTTACGCGGATCGTCGGGAGCCGGTCGGCCCCAGTGAGGCCGCTCATCCTGGCATCGACGTCGACCTATCGTCGCGCCCTGCTCGACCGTCTCGGCCTGCCCTTCACAGCGGTGGCGCCGGCGGTAGACGAGACGCAGGAGCCCGGCGAACTGCCCGCACTCCTGGCAGCGCGCCTCGCCCGCCAGAAGGCCCTGGCCCCCGCCGTCGATGATGCCGTCGTCATCGGCGCCGACCAGGTCGCGACCCTCGATGGCGCTGCCATCGGCAAGCCCGGAAACCGGACGGCGGCTCTGGCGCAGCTCGAGGCCTGTCAGGGCAGGAGCATGCTGTTCCACACCGCAGTCGCCGTTTTCGACCGACGCAGCGGCCGACTGCTCGAGCACATCGACCTCACCCGAGTGCACTTCGCGCGTCGTTCACGCGAGGAGCTCGAGCGCTACGTGGATCTCGAACCGGCTTTCGACTGCGCCGGCGGCTTCAAGGCCGAAGCGCTTGGCATCGTCCTGTTCCAGTCGATCGAGTCCAGGGACCCGACCGCCCTGATCGGACTCCCGCTCGTCTGGCTCGCCGGCACACTGCGCGAGCTCGGCTTCGATCCTCTCGCAGCGGCTCGCTAGGCTTCCGGCAGCGCGTCGAGAAAGTCCCGCAGCGGCTCGGGCAGCGGCACACTCACACAGAACTCTGCCCCGCTCTCCGGCCATGTGAATTCGAGGAGCTGCGCGTGGAGAAACATGCGTTTCAAGCCGAGCTCCGCGCAAACAGCATTGAATTCCTCGTCGCCGTAGCGCTCGTCACCCGCGACCGGATGACCGGCCGACGCTGCGTGCACGCGGATCTGATGAGTCCGCCCCGTTGGAATTTCGACCTCGAGCAGCGATGCGCGGGCGCCGTAGTGACGGACGAGCCGGAAGCGGCTCAACGCCGGCTTACCTTTCGGGTCGACGCGTACGCGAGCCCCCGCCCCCTCCCGACCGACAGTCAGCGGCCTGTCGATGTCGATCTCGCCGTGCTGCCAGCGACCGCGAACCAGGGCGAGATACTGCTTCCGGATCGAGCCTGCGCGCATGAGCGCATGCAGCTCGCGCAGGCAGCTGCGACGTTTCGCCACCAAGATGCACCCGGACGTGCCGCGATCGAGGCGATGCGCGAGCTCGAGCGTCTTCAATCCCGGACGCAGACTGCGCAAGCCCTCGATGAGTCCGAAATCGAGGCCGCTGCCGCCATGTACGGCGAGCCCTGCCGGCTTGTCGACCACCAGGAGGCGCTCGTCCTCGTAGATGATCCGTTCGGCGAGCCAGGCAAGGCCGGTGCCGGGATCGGCGATTGTCGGCGCCGAGCGGCGGCGGACCGGCGGAACGCGAACGGAGTCCCCGGCCTTGAGGCGATAGCGCGCTTGAACCCGGCGTGAATTGACGCGGACCTGACCCGAGCGAATCAGCTGGTAGACATGGCTGCGGGGCACGCCCTTGAGGCGGTTGAGCAGGAAATTGTCGAGCCGCTGGCCCGCGATCTCGTCATCGACCGCGGCCTGGACCGCCTTTTGCTGTTGCTCTCTGTCGGTCACTGCCGTGATATAGTACCCGCGCGAAGCTTCAGCCTGTGAGGTTTGGGCTTCAGCAGGTTTTCCAAACGCTCTCAGGTCAGAGCGAACCTTATTAACCGTTAATTTTCGGCCGGCGCACCGGCACGCAAACGCCCGAGTCGATGCAATCGATGGTCTCCAAGTCCGAACCAATCCGATCCAGCTCGCTCGATAGAGCTCGCATGCAGCAGGCTGCAGCCTTTGCCATGCCCGGGCCCGCCGCCAAAAGGTCAGTTCTACATGAAACGTATGTTGGTGAATGCAACTCAACACGAAGAGTTGCGCGTGGCCATGGTCGATGGCCAGAAGCTTTACGATCTTGATATCGAGGTCCCCACCCGGGAACAGAAAAAAGCCAATATCTACAAGGGCCGGATAACCCGGATCGAGCCCAGTCTCGAGGCGGCCTTTGTCGATTACGGCGCTGAGCGGCATGGATTTCTGCCGCTCAAGGAAATCTCCGGCGAGTACTTCGTCAATCAGCCGCCTGCCGATGGGCGCGTCAACATCAAGGACGTGCTCAAGGAAGGCCAGGAGATCGTTGTTCAGGTCGAGAAGGACGAACGCGGCACGAAAGGCGCCGCGCTGACGACCTTCATCAGCCTCGCCGGACGTTTCCTCGTTCTCATGCCCAACAACCCGAGCGCCGGCGGCGTGTCACGCCGTATTACCGGCGAAGAGCGCGACGTCGTTCGCGACTCCCTCGAGGCGCTGAATCTCCCCGAGCACATGGGCTGCATCGTGCGCACCGCCGGCGTCGGTCGCGAGACCGAGGAACTGCGCTGGGATCTCGACTACCTGCTGCGCGTCTGGGAAGCCATCAAGAACGTTGTCGTGACGCGGCCTGCGCCGTTTCTCATCTATCAGGAAGGCAATGCCATCGTCCGCGCCTTGCGCGACAACTTCTCGAACGAGATCGGCGAGGTCCTGATCGACAACCCCGACGTCTACAAGGATGCCGAGGAGTTCATGACGCGGGTGATGCCGCAGAGCCTGCGCAAGCTCAAGCTCTACGACGACCCCAGCGTGGCGCTGTTCAACCGGTTTCAGATCGAAAGCCAGATCGAATCGGCGTATTCGCACACGGTGTCGCTGCCCTCGGGCGGCGCCATCGTCATCGACCACACCGAAGCCCTGACGGCCATCGATATCAACTCGGCGCGGGCGACGCGCGGAGAGGACATCGAGCAGACCGCCTACAACACGAATCTCGAGGCTGCGGAGGAGATCGCACGCCAGCTCAGGATTCGCGACCTCGGCGGCCTCGTCGTCATCGACTTCATCGACATGGGGCCGCAGCGGAACCAGCGTGACGTCGAGAACCGCCTGCGCGATTCCGTGCGCTTCGACCGCGCGCGCATCCAGATCGGCAAGATCTCGCGTTTCGGCTTGCTCGAGATGTCGCGCCAGCGCCTGCGGCCCTCGCTCGAGGAGTCGACCCAGCTCGTCTGCCCGCGCTGCAGCGGCAACGGCTCGGTGCGCAGCGTCGAATCGCTCGCGCTCGCGGTGCTCCGGCTCGTCGGCGAGGAAGCGCGCAAGGATCGTACGTCCAAGGTCATTGTGCTCGTGCCGATCGACGTCGGTAACTTCATCCTGAACGAGAAACGCGACTGGGTGCAGAACATCCAGGATCTCAACAAGGTCACCGTCGTCATCGTCGGCGATCCCGAGCTCGACACGCCGCACTACTCGATCCGCCGCGTACGCGACGACGAGACCCAGGCTCCCGAGAACGCCGGCACGAGCTACAAGCTCACCCAGCCGCGCGAGGATCCGGCCGCGAAGTACGAGCACGCCAAGCCGCCACCGAAGCCCGAGGCTCCGGCCGTCACCGAGATCCTTCCGGCGACGCCCGCGCCCGAGACGAGCGAGACGCCCAAGCCGGCGCCGCCGCGGGCTCCGCGGCCATCCGTATTCAAGCGCATCTGGCTCTGGATCTTCGGCGATCCGGTTCCCGCGGAGGACACCGATCAGCGCCGACGGTCAGCGCAAACGCATCGGTCAGGGTCCGATGGACAACGCAGCGATCGCCATGATCGCCATGATCGTCACGATCGCGGCAACCGCCGGCATTCTTCGCAGGGTCATGGCGGCCATCGCAACCAACGCGGTCGCGGCGGTCGCGGCAATCGCCCGGGCGGACAGCATGCGAGCGGCGGTAGTGGCGTCAGCGGCGTCGGCATTGCTGGCGGTGGCGGCGGCAACACCAGCGGCGAAGGCGGTGGCAGCAGCAGCAGCAGCGGCGGTAGCGGTAGCGGTAGCGGTGGTGGCGGCGGCGGCGGCGGCGGTAGCGGTAGCGGAGGCCCGGGATCGGGGTCGCGCGGCCGGCGCTCGCGCAACCGACGAGGCCGCGGCGGACAGTCGGGGCGACCGTCATCGGGCGGGCACCCTGGCGGCTCGCAGGACACGCGTCCGCAGTCCGGCAACGGCGAGCCGCGATCGGCCCAGCCGTCGGCCCCTGTTGCCGCAGCTCCGGAACCTCCGCGCTCGGAGCCGCCGCGTTCCGAGCCTTCCGGCGGTGGCGACCCGCTGGTGGGATAGGCCGAGTTTCTCCGTGTTCCACACGGAGACCCGGGCTACTGTGTGAAATTCGGGCCTAGACCCGCCGCAGCACCGTTCTCACATGCACCAATAATCCCCTTGATGCCTGCTCGGCCAGGTCGAGCACGTACTCGAAGCCATTGCTGCCACCGTAATAGGGATCGGGCACATCCGAGCGCCCGGCCTCAGGGGCAAACTCGAGCAGCAAGCGGATGCGCGAACGCTGCTCCGGCGGACAGAGCTCCTCGAGCGCGACGACGTTGAGCGGGTCCATCGCGACGACGAGATCGAAACGCTCGAAGTCATCGGCCGTGACGCGACGCGCCCTGAGGCCGCTCAGGTCGATGCCGCGCCGTTGCGCGGCTCGCTGCGCCCGCGGATCGGGTGGTTCGCCGACGTGATAGCCGTGCGTGCCGGCGGAATCGATCTCGATGTGGAGATCCGGCAGTTCCCGGCTCACGATTCCGCGAAAAACCCCTTCGACCGACGGCGACCTGCAGATGTTTCCCATGCAGACAAACAGCACGCGATAGTGGGGCCGTGACCCGCCCTCGCCCGCGCTGTCGGCTCTGCGTAACGGGTTCCGCCACCGGGCCAGCCAGGAGCTCATTGACGCCCCTCGCCTTCCCGTGCGCTGACAAGGCGGCGAATCTCATCGAGGTCCGCCGCGGTGTCGACACCGCGCGCGGGCGCCTCGATGGCGTCGGCGATCGCGATGCGCTGGCCGAGCCAGAGCGCCCGCAGCTGCTCGAGCTTTTCGGCGCGCTCGGCGGGAGCTACGGGCGCCGCGGACACTGCCTTTAGGCAGGCTACGCGGTAGGCATAGATACCGATATGCCGCCGCGCCTCTGAAGGCACTGCGCCATCGCGGCTGGCCGGAATCGGAGACCGGCTGAAATAGAGCGCCGCCCCATCGCGGCTCACGACAACCTTGGCCATATTGGGATCGGTGAATTCGCCAGGATGGGCGAGTGGGGTCATCAGAGTCGCCATGCCGGCGGCCCGATCTGTCTCGAGCAGTCGCGCGACCTGATCGATAAGTACGGGCGGTATCAGCGGCTCGTCGCCCTGGACGTTGACGACAATCTCCGTGTCGGCCCAGCCGCGGCGATGTGCCACTTCGGCGATCCGGTCGGTCCCGCTCGCATGATTGACGTCGGTGCGCTCGACCGCGGCGCCGAATGCCCGCGCCGCGCGCTCGATCTCTTCCGCGTCGGTCGCGATGATGACTTCGCGCGCGGCGCTGCGCCGCGCCTGGCCGTAGACGCGCTCGATCATCGACTTTCCGCCGATCTCGAGCAATGGCTTCCGCGGTAGCCGCTCCGATTTGAGGCGCGAAGGGATAACGACGATAAAGCCGCTCATCGGTTTTCAGACTGCAACTGCAACGAGCGATCGAGAATCTGCAGCAGCCGCTCGCCGTTTCCGGGGAGGAATTCGAGATCGGTCACGACGCACCAGAGCCTGTCCGATTTGAACCGTTCGCATTTTACCGCGTCCTTCTCCGTGATCAGGATCGGGTGATCGTCGTCGAATTCGAAGTCGGACTCGCTGAGCTCGGCATGATCGGGAAGCGCGTGGGCCTCGACGCCGAGCTTTTCCGCCTCGAGCGCATCGAAAAACCGATCGGGATTGCCGATCGCGGCCACCGCGTGCACCTGCCGACCGGCAAAATCGGCGAGCCGCTTCTCGGCGCCGCTGCCGAGGTTGTAGACGCGCGCGATCCGGAGTTTCGCTCGCAGCATGCCGCGATGTCCGAATTCGCCGGAGTTTACGACGATCGCGTCTACGTCGTTCAGACGCGACGGCGGCTCGCGCAACGGCCCGGCCGGCAGACAGAGGCCGTTACCGAGCCCACGCGTGCCGTCGACGACGGCGATCTCGAAGCTGCGCCTCAGCCGGTAGTGCTGCAAGCCGTCGTCGGCGACGATCACGTCGAGCGGCGCGGGTCCGAGCAGGAGCTTCGCGCCCGCCACGCGATCCGGGCCAGCGACGACGGGACACAGGGTGCGCCGGGCAAGCAACAGCGCTTCGTCGCCCACCTTGCCCACATCGCTCGACTTGGCCACGGGCTGCGGCCATCGCTGCGCCTTGCCGCCGTAGCCGCTGCAGAGGATGCCGACGCGATAGCCGCGTTCGCGCAAGCGCATCGCGAGCCAGATGACAAGCGGCGTCTTGCCCGTGCCGCCGACGGTGATATTGCCGACCACGATGACCGGGACGCCGGCATCGAAGGACCTCAGCCAGCCTTGACGGAATCCCAGACGACGGACGGCAACCAGCGCGCTGAAGGCCATCGCGACAGGCCAGAGCAACCAGCGCGCCGGATGCGCGCCGTACCAGAGCGCGGTGCTGGCCCTCGTCACCGTCTCGCGAAAGCCGCTCATTTACTCGGCGAACTGGAGCCGGTGCAGACTTGCATAATGGCCGCCCGCAGCGAGGAGCTCGCGATGGGTGCCCGTCTCGACGATGCGGCCTTCGCGCATGACGAGGATCCGGTCAGCCTGCTCCACCGTTGACAGCCGATGCGCGATGACGAGCGTTGTACGTCCCTGCATCAGTCCGGTCAGCGCCGCCTGCACGTGCCGTTCGGACTCGGTGTCGAGCGCCGAGGTCGCCTCATCGAGGATTAGCACCGGCGCGTCCTTGAGGATCGCGCGTGCAATAGCGACGCGCTGCCGTTGGCCGCCCGACAGCAGCGCTCCGCGCTCGCCGACACTCGTATCGAGGCCGTCGGGGAAGGTCGATGCAAACTCGGTGACGTGGGCTGCCGCCGCGGCGCGCTCGACGGCCTCGCGTGGAGCGCCCGCGAGCGCGCCGTAGGCGATATTGCCCGCGATCGTGTCATCGAAGAGCACGACCTCCTGGCCGACGACACTGAACTGGCGGCGCAGCGTCTGCAGCGGATAGTCGCGGAGATCGCGGTCATCGAGCCGGATCGACCCGCTGTTCACGTCGTAGAAACGCGGCAACAGGCTCACGAGCGTCGATTTGCCGCTGCCCGACCGGCCGACGATGGCGAGCGTCTGGCCAGGCTCGAGCCTGAAGCTCACGTCGCCGAGCACCGGCTCCTTTTCGCCGCCGTAGCGGAAGGAAACACCAGAGAACTCGACGGCGCCTGTGACACGCACGGCGGTCGCGGGCCCGAGCCCGGACTCTTCCGGCTGGTCGAGGATCTCGAACAGGCTCTCGGCCGCGGCGATGCCTCGTTGAAAGGTGGCATTCGTGGTGACGAACCGCTTGAGGGCCGTCAGCATGATGGCGAGCGCGCCAATGAAGGCCATGAGCTGCGGAGCCTCGAAGGCGGGCACATCGGTTGATTCCGCACGCGGTGAGACCCACCCGGCGAGGACGAGGAAGAAGATCACCGCAACTCCGCAGACGACGACGAGCTGCGTCAGCGCGTCGCCAAAGGAACGCGCCGCCACGAGGCGCAGATGTTGCCGCAGGTTGCGCTGGTTGATCTCCTCAAAGCGGCGGGTCTCGAAATCCTGCCCCGAGAATACCTTGATCACGCGCTGGCCCTGGAGGGCCTGGCCGGCGACGCGCGTCACGTCGCCCATGGAGCTTTGAATACGGGCGCTGTAGCGCCGAAAGGCGCGGCCCATTGCGCCGAGCAGCAGGGCCAGCAGCGGGCCGACGACGGCCAGGATCAAGGTCAGCAAGGGTTGGAACCTGAGCATCACGACAAACATGAACAGGACGAGCAGGAAGTCGCGGACGATAATCACGACGGCGTTCGAGACAGCCTCGGCGATCTGTTCCGTGTTGAAAGTCAGGCGTGACACGAGATCGCCCGTGGCGTTGCGATCGTAAAACGATGCGGGCAGACACAGGAAATGGCGGAACAGCTCGGTGCGCAGGTCGCGCACTGCGGACCGCCCGACCCAACCGAGCCCGTAGACCGTGAAGACGTCCATGACTCCGCGCAAAGCGAAGATCAGGACGATCAGTAATGGTAGCCGCAACGATTCGAGGATATTGCCTTCCGCGACCAGCTCCTGCTGCGCCCGATCCGTGAACTTGGCGAGGATGTCCTCGAGGAGCAGCGGCACTGCAGCCGTGACCAGCGCATAGACCACCATCGCGATGGCAGCCGGCAATAGCACGTATGAATACGGGCGCACATATCGCAGCAACCGCCGGAGCACGGACGTGCCTTGCGAATTGAGCCCGAGCGCCATTGCGTCTACGGCGAGTCGGACAGCGTGACGGTCGCGATATTGATCGAGCTGAAGCCGAGCTCGCCGGCCACGCTCATCGCAGTCGTGCTGGACTGGAGATTCGACTCGGCGTCGCCGCGGATGATGACGGGAATATCGCGCCGGGCTCCGAAGCCGCGCTCATCCATGACGGTTTCGATGGCGCGGCGCAGCGTGCGGCGGTCGTTGTTCGCCAGCGTCCGGCCGTCGACGAGAAAATTCCCGGTTGCGGTGATGCCGATCTCGACCACGTCTCCTGTCGGCGGGTCAATGGGCTCGCTCGAGGCCTCGGGCAGCCGGATATTGATCTCGGCCTCGCGCACGAAGCTCGTCGAGACCATGAAAAAGATCAGGAGCAGCAGGACGACGTCGATCAGCGACGTCAGGTTGATCTCAGGCTCTTCGCTTGACCGGTTGAGCAACTTCATTGGTCAGGGCCTTGACGTCGACCGCATCCTGGTAGGCAACCACTGTTTCGAGAAACTTGATCGTTTCCTTCTCCATCTGGATGACGAGGCCGTCGACGCGTGCGCGCAGCCAGCGATAGGCAATCATCGCGGGGATCGCGATGCTCAGGCCCGCGGCCGTCGTGATCAGGGCCTCTGAAATGCCGCCCGCGAGAGCGCCGGGGCTGCCGACGCCAGCGGTCGAGATTGCTGCAAACACCTTGATCATGCCGAATACTGTGCCGAGCAGGCCGAGTAGCGGCGAGATCGACGCGATCGTCCCGAGCGGAGAGAGGTAACGTTCGAGCTCGTGGACGGCATGCCGCCCGGCGTCCTCGATGCTCTCCTTGATGATGTCGCGCGGCTTGTGCCGATTGGCGAGCCCCGCGGCAAGCATCTGGCCGAGCGGCGAGCTCTGGTGCAGTCGCTGCAGATGGGCGGGATCGAGCTGGTCGTTGCTGATCCACTCACGCACCTGCTTTGCCAGATTGACGGGCAGCACGCGTTTCGGCTGCAGCGTCCAGAGCCGCTCGAGAAAGATCCCGGCAGCGATGATCGAGCAGGCGATGATGGGCACCATGACCCAACCGCCGGCTCGCACGATCTCCAGCATGCGCTATCCGCAAATCCCCGATAACGCGCGCACTATAGCGCGGAGACGGCGCCTGCACCAGAAACGGGGCCGGAATCTGCGTGCCAGTACCGGCGTCGCCGCCAGCGCGCCTCGCTCACCGTGATCCCCTCGTCGCCAAACCGGACGTCGACGGCGCCTGAATCGGCCGTCACGAGCAGGCGCGCGCCGGCTGCCTCCCAGCGCTCGCGGACCTCGGGCAGCGGAAAGCCCCAGCGATTATTGTGGCCGGCAGAGACGATGGCGAGACGCGACGCGACCTTCTCGACGAAGCCTGCGGTCGACGACGTCCGGCTGCCGTGATGCGGCACGATGACGACGTCGGCTGCGATCTCCCCGGTGCGCATCAGTTCTGCCTCGGCTCGCCGCTCGATGTCGCCCGTCAAGAGGACTGAGCCGTGCGCCGTGTCGATGCGCAGCACGCATGAGGTCTCGTTGCCCGGCGGACCGAAGCCTTCTCCGGGATGCAGAATCGAGAAGCTGACGAAGTCCCAGGCCCAGCGATCGCCGGCGCGGCAGGGTTCGGCTGCCGGATGCGAGACGTCGGGACCGGCGACCAGCGCGGCCTCGGGATGGCGGAGCAGCACGGCACCGAGTCCTCCCGCGTGATCGGCGTCGGCGTGGCTGACGATGACTCGGTCGAGATGCCGGGTCCCCAGCGCCTCGAGCGCGGGCCCGACGATCTCGGCGCCGGCGTCGAAGCCTGAGCGTGATAGCGGACCGGCGTCATAGAGAGCGCGATGACTCCGCGTCTCGATGGCAACGGCGAGTCCCTGCCCGACGTCGAGCACCGTCACCCGAAGCTCGCCCCCGGGCAGCCGGTCACCGTCCGGCAGGAACAAGGGCACGAGACCGAGAAGCAGCAGACGGCGCCCCGGCAATGGATGCCAAGGCAGCGCGAGCGCGACCGAGGCGCCGGCAAGCATGACCTCGGAAAACGGCGGCACGGGCAACGCAACCGCCGCGAACGGTGTCGCGGCAGCGAGCTCGATGCCGTCCCAGGCGAGTCGCGCCAGTTCCGCCGTCACGGGCGTCAGCCAGGGATCGTGGATTCCAAGCGCGGCGACGAGGGCCGCAAGCAGACTGAGCGGCACGACGAGCACGCTGAATAGCGGGATCGCGACCATGTTCACGACATACGAGGCCAGCGAAAACTGGCCGAAGTACCAGAGTCCGAGTGGAATCAGGCCGAGCGTCAACGCCCATTGGACGCGACCGAATTCCGCGAGCCAGGCAATGGCCCGCGCCAGGGTACGGCCCGCGACACTGGCGCCCGAGGATTTTGCGGCTGCGCAGTGTGCCGGTGCCCTGCCAGCGGCAAGCCCGCGGCTGCCGAGAGCGGCAATCAGCAGCAGGGCGACGGCAATGAAGGACAGCCAGAACGATGCCGTCAAGCTCGCCGCAGGATCGAGTGCCAGCACGGCGAGTACGGCGAGACTCAGGGCGCCGCTGAGCGGCCAGCGTCGCCGCGCCACGATGAGAATGCCGGCGACGAGCAACATGACGAGCGACCTTTGCGCCGGCAGCGCAAAGCCTGCGAGCGCGGCGTATGCAGTCGCAGGAATCAGGCTCAGGCCAGCCGCGAGAACGAGCGCATGCCGCGCGAATGCATAGGGCAGGCGCAGGACAAGACGCAGGAATATCCAGAACGACAGGCCCGCGACGATCGCGACATGCAGGCCCGACACCGACACGAGATGGCTCGTGCCCGTGGCTTGCATTACCGTCCAGTGCCGGTCCTCGAAGCCGACGTACTCGCCGAGAGCGAGCGCGATGACCAGCGCGCGGGCATCGGCATCGGGAATGCGCGCGCCGAGTTTCTCGATCAGGCCGGCGCGAAACCGGAGCCAGCGTTGCGCGAAGGATGCCCGCGCGGCATCGACGACCTGGCCCTCGCGTACGTAGCCCGTGGCGTCGAAGCCCTCGAGGTAGAGCCAGCGCTCGTAGTCGAAGCCGCCGGGATTGACGAGTCCATGCGGCGAGCGCAGCCGCGCCACGATCTCGATCGTTTGCCCCGCGGCAAGTGCCGGCGCGGGATCGTACCAGCTGAGGCGCACGCGGCGAGGCACCACCTTGGGCTCAGCGCCGGGACCGGTCGCGGGCCCGGGATTGGGGTCTGCGTCGTCCTCGACGACGCGGAGCGCGAACACCGTCCGCCCGGGCTCGCGTCTCGGCAAATCGTCGATCCAGCCGCGCAGCGCGACGTCCTGCCCGTCAGCCGCGGACGGCCAGCGCGTCGCGAGATCGTTGCGTGCGACCGCAGCGGTGCCGCAGAAGGCGAGCAGCGCAATCGCCGGCAGACAGGTTGTGCGCAAGCCGGCGACCGCGAGCGCGCCGAGCGCCGCGAGGGACAGCGAGAATGACAACGCAGACGGCGGTAATTGTGGCAGTTGGTGGAGCAGCAGATTGCCCGCCAGCGCGGCGAGCGCGACCTGCCAGAGTCGAACCGGACGACGCGCTTCCCGCGCGATCAGCTCAGCGGCTGCAGCCGGCCATCCCGGAGCTCGAGACATCGGTCGAGGCGCGAGGCAAGGTGGGTATCGTGAGTGACCACGATGAGGCTCGTGCCCTGGGCCTGGTTGAGCTCGAGCAAGAGATCGAAGACGCGCTCGCCGGTCGGGCGGTCGAGATTGCCCGTCGGCTCGTCGGCCAGCACGACGGCCGGCTGCGTCACCAGTGCCCGCGCGACTGCCGTGCGCTGCCTCTCTCCGCCCGAGAGCTTGCCGGGCCGGTGATGGAGCCGGTCAGCCAACCCGACGCGCTCGAGCAGGCTCGAGGCTGCCGCAACCGCCTGCGCGGAACGCTCGCCGCGCACGAGCAAGGGCATCGCCACGTTCTCGACCGCCGAGAATTCCGGCAGCAGGTGATGGAATTGATAAACGAAGCCGAGGGCCTGATTGCGCAGCTTCCCCTGCTCGGCCGGTCCGAGCTCGCTGATCGGCTCGCCGCGCACGAGCACGCGGCCCGCACTCGGACGATCGAGACCGCCGAGAAGCTGCAACAGCGTCGTCTTGCCCGAGCCCGAGGCGCCGACAATCGCAATGCGCTCGCCGGCCGCAACGGCGAAATCGACGCCGCGCAGCACCGTGAGTTCGCGGCCACCCTCGACAAAGGTGCGCCGGAGGCCTTCGGCCGCCAGCACGACGGGAACACTGCGAGGCATCGATTTCCCGGCTTCACTCATTGCGCAAGGCCTCGGCGGGCGGCAGGCGCGACGCGCGCCAGGCCGGGAGCAGCGTGGCCAGCACCGCGAGCGCGAGCGCGAGCGCGCAGATGCCGGCGATTTCGCCGGGCCGCGCCTCGGTCAGCAACTCGTCGACGAGGTAAACGTCCGCCGACAGGACATCGATGCCGAAGACGGCCTCGACCCAGCCGACGATCGTGCCCAGGCTCGCGACGAGTGCGAGGCCGAGCGCGAGCCCGCCGACGACGCCGACCAGACCGATGCAGGACCCCTGGGCGATAAAGATCCGCAGGATGTCCCGTGGCGCCGAGCCGATACTGCGCAGGATCGCGATGTCGCCGCGCTTCTCGCGGACCACCATGAATAGCGTCGAGACAATGTTGAAAGCTGCGATCGCGATGACGAGCGACAGCACGATGAACAACAGCGGCTTCGTCAGCTCGATCGAGGCGAACACGTTGCCGTGCCGGCGCGACCAGTCTGCATAGGAGAGATTCTGGCCGACACGCGTGGCGGCATCGTTTGCGAAGGCATCGACAATGGCCGGTGCTTCGTAGACGTCGGTAAACCTTAGGCTCAAGCCGCTGGCCCTTTCCCGCGTGCGATAGAGTTTCGTCGCCTGCTCGAAATCGACCAGCACCAGCCCGCGATCGTACTCGGCAAGACCGACGTCGAATATGCCGGTGACCGTGAAGACCCGATTCGTATTCCAGGGACCCGCCATGGTGACACGGATATCCGGCGTATGGATCCGCACGCGGTCGCCAAGCGCGATCCCGGCCTCCTCGGCGAGACGGCGCCCGATCGCGATGTTCCACTGTCTGCCGTCCTCGTCAGCCCTGGCGAGATCGTCGATGCTGCCGGCGACGAAATGCTCGCCGATCGTCGACACGCCGGGCTCGCGCGCGAGATCGATGCCGCGCACCGTGACGGCCTGGAGACTCTCGCCAATGCGGAGCAGCCCCTGCCCCTCGACGAACGGCGCGGTAGCCAGAACGTCGTCGCGCTCGAGCGCGACTTCGCTCAAGGCGTTCCAGTCCTCGAGGTTGACCGACACGCCGTCCGCATGACCGTATACCTGCGCATCCGGCGAGACGCTGAGGATGCGCCGCTCGAGCTCGGTCTCGAATCCGTTCACGACCGCCATGACGATAATCAATAACCCGACCGCCAGCGCAACGCCCAGCATCGAAACTCCCGAAATGAATGAGATAAAGGCGCTCTGGCGTCGCGCGCGCAAGTATCTCAATGCGATCGAGAGCGTGTAAGGCTGGCGAATCATTCGTAACGCAAGACTTCAGCGGGCTCGATGCGCGCCGCCCGGCGCGAGGGATAGATCGTCGCCAGCGCGGCGATCGCGAGCGCGAGCCCGGCGATCAGGATGACATCCGGCGCCCGGACCTCCGAAGGCACCTCGGAGACATAGAAGACGTCGCCTGGCATGATCTGGAAGCCGAAGGTCCGCTCGAGCCAGGGGAGGATCGATTCGAGATTGAAGGCCAGAGCGAGCCCGAGACCTAGGCCCGCGAGCGTCCCGCCGACGCCGATGACTGCCCCTTGCACGATAAAGACCCGCGTGACGCGCTCCGGCGCGAGCCCGAGCGTGCGCAACACCGCAATGTCGCGGGACTTCTCGTTGACGACCATCATCAGCGACGCAACGATATTGAAAGCGGCGACGGCGACGATGAGCATGAGCAGGATCGTCATCATCGTCTTCTCGATCTTCATCGCATCGAACAGGCTGCGGTACTCGATGGCCCAGCTCGACCAGCGATAACCCGGCCCGGCGGCGTCCTGGAGATTCGCCATGACGGTCTCCACGCGCAGTGGCTCGAGCAGACGGACGGCGAAACCCTCGGGCTCGCCGTCGAGATCGGCCAGCCGGCCGGCATCGACGATGTTGACGAGGGCCAGATTGGCATCGTGTTGCTCGGCCCCCGCGGTGAGATCGTCGGCGACCACAAAGTGCGCCTCCCGGATCCCGAGCTGGCCGTCTTCGAGACTCGGTAGCAGCAGGTCGACCGCATCGCCCGGACGAACCCCGAGCTCGATGGCAACGTAGCGACCGAGCAGGATCTGATTCGATCCCGGCGTCAGGCGCTCGAGCTGATCCGCCCCTTCGACGGCCGCGAGCTCGGGATTCAGGCGTTCGGCTTCCGGGTCGATGCCGCGGACGATCACGGGCTTCAGAACATCGCCATTCTGGAGCATGGCCTCGAGATGCACGAACGGCGTGACGGCGCCCACGCCTTCGACGGCAGAGAGCCGCTCGCGGAGCGCCGCCCAGTCGGTGCCCGGCCGAGTCTCCGGCCGCAGCGTGACGTGCTCGGCCAGAGTGAGCAAGCGCGTGCGCGACTCGGCCTCGAGCCCGTTCATGGCCGACAGGATGACGATAACCGCGGCGACGCCGAGCGCGATGCCGCCAAGCGACGCGAAGCTCAGGAATGAGATGAGTCCCCGGCCGCCGACCGTACCGAGATAGCGAAGCCCGATGAAGCACTCGAGGGGCCGGATCATGGCCCGGCATTACACCACAGCGGCTGCCACGCCCGATCGGACGGGCGAAATGTGACGAAACGCTCATTCCGCAAGATCGTGAGCCTGACGCCGATCAGGCCGGTGCTATAGTCCAAGGCTCTGGCTGGAGGAAATGACCATGTTGCGCAAGGCATTGCCGATTCTCCTGTCCTTCGCGACCCTCGCGGTCGCGCAAGCGGACACCTTGCTGATCCAGAGCGTTCAGCAGGCCGAAGCGACCCGCTCCGAACGGCCCGCAAGCGGCCTGACCAAGGCCGAGGTCGAAGCGCGTTTCGGCGCGCCGTCACGGATGATTGCTGCCATCGGCGATCCGCCGATCAGCCGCTGGGAGTACCCGACCTTTACTGTGTACTTCGAGAACGAGCGCGTCATCCACTCCGTCGCCCGGCACTAGATCTCTCCGACCACCGGCCTGCAGCCCCGCATGCCTGTGGGATAATGAGGCTTTGCCGCACGGCTCAAGCCTCGAATGTCTCCTTCGGTCCCATTGCTCGCGCTCCGCGCGCCAACCGCCTCGCGCCCGGAAATCCAGTGGCGCGGGCTGCACGGCGCCGCCAAGGCGCTCGCGATCGCCGAGGCCCTCGCGACTGACGCACATTCTTTTCTCATCCTGACGCGCGCCGCGGCGAAGGCGGAGCAGCTCAAGCGCGAGCTCGACTTCTTCGCGCCCGGCACTGCGGTCGAAATCTTTCCCGATTACGAGACGCTGCCCTACGAGCCGATCTCGCCGCCCAAGGATCTGCTCGCCGATCGCCTCGCGGCCCTGCATCTCCTCGCGACGGGTGAGCGCACGCGGCTCATCGTCAGCACGGGCACGCTGCTCAATCGGCTGCCGCCGCCGGGCTTCGTCGTCGCCCGCTCGCTGACGCTGGCGACGGGGCAGGAAGTCGATCGCGAGCGCCTGACCGAGTCGCTGATCGCGCATGGGTATCTGCGCGTCGCCCAGGTCGCCGAGCCTGGGGAGCTCGCGATCCGCGGCGCCGTCATCGACATCTACCCCGCCGGGGCAAAAAGCGCCGTCCGCATCGACTTCTTCGATCGCACGATAGACAGTTTGCGGCTCTTCGACCCCGAGACGCAGATCGCCAAAGAGCGCCGCGACGCAGTCCACGTCCTGCCCGCGCGCGAGTTCCCGTTCGACACGGAAGCCATCCGCGGCTTTCGCCAGCGCTTCCGCGAGAGTTTTCCCGTCGAGCCCGGTCGCTGTCCCGTCTATCGCGACATCTCGGAGGCGCAGCTTCCGGCCGGCATCGAGTACTTCCTGCCGCTGTTCTTCGAGGAGACTGCGACGCTCTTCGACTACCTGCCGGCCGACAGCCTCGTGCTGATCGTCGACGATGCCGAGGACGGCCTGGCCGAGGCCGAGGCGCTGATCCTCGACCGCCACGAGCAAGTCAGCCACGACAGCGAGCGGCCCGTATTGCCTCCCGCCGCCGCCTTCCATGACCCCGAAGCGATCCGCGCGCTGATCGCTTCGCGCCGCCGCGTCCGGCTCAGCAACGCGAGCCTGCCCGCGGAGGTCGACGTCAGCGAAATCGAGACGGCCCATCCGCTGGCCGCGCTCGCCGTCGGCGATGCGGACCGCATCCGCCGCTGGATCGAGTCTCCGGCCACAGTGCGGAATCTCCTGCTCGCCTCGTCGCCGGGCCGGCGCGAGGTACTGCTCGAGTTCCTGCGCAACCGCGGCTACGCGCCGCAGATCGCCCGCGACTGGCAAAGCTACCTGGTCTCGGACGCTCCGCTCATGGTCGGCGTCGGCGAGCTCGCCGACGGCTTGCTCCTGCCGGCGCAGCAGCTGCGCATCGTCACGGGCGAGCAGCTCGGCCTCGAGCGGCCGCGGCAGGAAGCACGTCGCCGGCGTACCGCGCGCGACGCCGAGGCCATCATCCGCGAGCTCACCGACCTCAAGGCCGGCGCTCCGGTCGTCCACGAGCATCACGGCGTCGGCCGCTATCGCGGCCTCGCCGTGCTCGCCGTCGACGGCGTCGACATGGAGTTCCTGCTGCTCGAGTACGCGGACGGCGACAAGCTCTACGTCCCCGTCCAGAGCCTGCACCTCGTCACGCGCTACACGGGTGCCTCGGCCGAGGACGCGCCGCTGCACAAGCTCGGCTCCGATCAATGGCAGAAGGCGAAGAAGAAGGCCGCGAAGCAGGCGCGGGACACGGCAGCCGAGCTGCTCAATCTCTATGCCCAGCGCGCGGCCCGCGAGGGCGAGCGCCTCGAGGCGCCGGACGCGGAATACGAGCGCTTTGCCGCCGAGTTTCCGTTCGAGGAGACGGACGATCAGCTGCGCGTGATCCGCGAGGTCAACGACGATCTGAAGTCGGGCCGGCCGATGGACCGCGTCGTCTGCGGCGACGTCGGCTTCGGCAAGACCGAGGTCGCGCTGCGCGCCGCCTTCGTCGCCGTGCAGGCCGGCCATCAGGTCGCCGTCCTCGTGCCGACGACGCTGCTCGCCCAGCAGCACTACCAGACTTTCGCCGACCGCTTCTCCGACTGGCCCGTCCACGTCGAGCTGCTGTCGCGCTTCCGTGCCGGCAACGAAGCCCGCGAGGTGCTCGAGAAACTCGCCGCCGGCAAGGTCGATATCGTCATCGGCACGCACAAGCTGCTGCAGGCCGACGTCCGCTTCGAGCGGCTCGGCCTCGTCATCATCGACGAGGAGCACCGCTTCGGCGTCAAGCACAAGGAGCTGCTCAAGCGCTTCCGCGCCGACGTTCACGTGCTGACATTGACGGCTACGCCGATCCCGCGGACGCTGAACATGACGCTCGGCCGGCTGCGCGATCTCTCGATCATCGCGACGCCGCCGGCGGACCGCCTTTCGATCCGCACCTTTACGGGCGAATGGTCCGACCAGGGCATCCGCGAGGCCGTGCTGCGCGAGGTCAGGCGCGGCGGCCAGGTCTACTTCGTGCACAACCGCGTCGAGAACATCGGCGCGATCGTCGCGCGGCTCAAGGAAATCCTGCACGAGACCGAAGTCCGCGTCGCGCACGGCCAGATGTCCGAGCGCGAGCTCGAAAGCGTCATGCTCGATTTCTACCACCGGCGCTTCGCCGTGCTCGTCTGCACGACGATCATCGAGAGCGGCATCGACGTGCCAACGGCCAACACGATATTCATCAATCGTGCCGACGCGCTCGGCCTCGCCCAGCTGCACCAGTTGCGCGGCCGCGTCGGCCGCTCGCACCACCAGGCCTATGCCTATCTGATCACTCCTCCCCGGCGGGCGCTGAGCGAGGACGCGCAGAAGCGGCTCGACGCCGTCGCCGCGCTCGAGGCGCTCGGTTCCGGCTTTGCGCTGGCGACACACGATCTCGAGATCCGCGGTGCGGGCGAGCTCCTCGGTGAAGGCCAGAGCGGACAGATCCAGGCCATCGGCTTCACGCTCTATAACGAGCTGCTGGCACGGGCCGTCACTGAGCTCCGCGCCGGACGCGAACCCGCGCTCGACGATCCATTCCACCACGGACCCGAGATCGAGACCGGCCAGGCGGTGCTGATTCCAGAAGAATACATGCCGGATGTCTACATGCGGCTCGTGCTGTACAAGCGCATCGCGAGCGCCGCGAGTCAGGAGGAGCTGCGCGATCTCGAGGTCGAGATGATCAATCGCTTCGGGCTGCTCGCCGAGCCCACCAAGGCCCTGTTCGGCGTGACCTCGCTCAAGCTGCTCGCGAACCGGATCGGCGTTGAAAAGCTCGAGGCCTCGGCGGCCGGCGGCTCGATCCGGTTCGGACGGAATGCCGGTGTCGATCCGGCCACGCTGATCGGGATCGTCGCGACGGAGCCCCGCAGCTACTCGCTGGACGGTCCCTGGCGCTTGCGCTTCAAGTGGAACCCTCCGGTGCCGCCGGAGCAACGCATCGAGCGCCTCGAGCGCTTGCTCGCGCGCCTGGGCGCGACGGGCGATCTATAATCGGCGCATGCGGATACTCAGGCTCCTCACGCCCGCGTTGGCCGGCCTCACCCTGGGCACCCCGCTCGGCGCGCAGGCGCCGGCACCCGATCCGCTCTATCAAGTCGAGATCATTCTCTTCGCCTATCTGAACCCGGACCGGGGCGAGGAAGACTTCCGGCACGGTCGCGAAAACCTGTTGCCGGCACCGGCCCCCCGTCGCTACGAGATTCCGGCACTCGAGCTCGAGTCACTGCCGGACTTCGGCGCCCTGCCGGGCTTCGGTGGCAGCAATACCGTGCCACCGCTGAACCCGCAGGTCCCTGGGCCGGTCACCGGGCCGAACGCCGATCCGGGCACGACGACGATCGCGCCGCGAACGGACAGTCTCGATCTCATTGAGCTCGAGGACAGTCGCGCTCGACTGGCCGGACGCATCGCCGGAGGCGCTCCGCCGCTCCCGGGCGGGTTCCGGATTCTGCGGGCGGACGAGCTCACGCTGACGGCGGCCGCCGAGAGTCTCGCGCGGGACGCGGACTACCGCGTGCTCGGCCACGCCGGCTGGGTGCAGACCGGAGTCGACACCGATCGTTCGGTCGCTCTGGATCTCAAGTATCTGGGCATCACGAACCCCACCGGCACGGTCGAGTTTTACATCCGCCGCTTCCGGCATGTCATCGTGGATCTCAGCTATCTCGACGGCAACGCCAGCTTCTGGTCGGCTCCCGCGGATCCAGGCCTTGCCCCTCTGGTCTATGCCGAGTCGTATCGGCTGCAGGAAGAAAGGAACGACCTGGGCGACGACCCCCACCACTTCGACCACCCGATGTTCGGGATGCTGATCATCATCCAGCGGGCGCCGGAGCCCCAGAGTCCGAACGGCGGGGAAAATGCCGGCGGTCCGGCTGCCTGAGTCAGCCGACCGAGGCTGCGGGCAGCGCGGGCACGGGCGCGTTTTCCGCGGCGAATGCCGCCAGAGCGCGACTGATCAGTCCGTCGAGATCTTCGCCTTGTGCCTGCACGAAAGTCCCGCGCACAAACATCACTTTCCCCATGCGGCCGCGCGGATTGTGCAACCCGAGGTTGCGTGCCTTCCTCTCGACGAGAGTCACGAGCTGGCGCGCCTGGGTTTCGTCCTGGCCGCGGATCACCGCCGCCAGCTGTGCGCGATCGAAGCGTGCACAGAGATCGGTAGCCCGGCGAAACGTGCCCGAGATCTGCGCGCCGATCATGCGCAGGCAGGAGTCGGCGGCGTTGTCGCCGAAAGTCTGGCGATAGATATCGAGCTCGGGCACCGAGAACAGCATGAGGCTGATGCTGCCGCCGTTGCGGCGCGCCTGCGCCAGCTCGCGTCGCAGCGTGAAATCGAGGGCCGAGCGCGACATCAATCCCGTCACGGGATCGATCTTCTCGAGCTTCGCGAGCTTGTGCCGGGCGCGCGAGAGCACGCGCTTCAAAAGCTCCGCACCGGCCATGGCCGGAATTTCGCGATTCTGGTGCTGGACGAGCCAGAGACGCCGGTCGCCATCGCCGGCCCTCAAGGGCTTGAGCCTCAAGCTGCCGAGCCAGATTTCGCCGTCCTTGCGCAGGAACGGCAGGGAGAATTCCAGCGGCGAGCCCGCGGCGAGACGCTCCCTAAGCTCATGAAGCTCCGGTGCCTCGTCCTCCATCGCGGCATGGTTGAGCCAGCCTGAGCCTGCCAGCTCATCGCAGCTGTAACCGCTCGTCGACTCGTAGGCCGGGTTCGCGTAGACGATCGCGGCCTCGGGCCCCGAAGCGTCGACGACGAGGAGGCTCTCGGCGGAGAGCGCGACGATTTCCTCGAGCAATTCCCGGCTGATCGATGACATCTGAAACTTAGGTCCCGTGCAGGCGACGATTATGTTGGATCAGATGCGCGCATCGGTCAGTGACAGGGATCACAGACTCGGGAGCGCGATCTCGCGCCGGTCTGCCGCTCAGAAATCGACTCAGGATTCGAGCTTGAGCGCAGGCGGCGCGCTCAAGTGTTCGATGAGATCGCGCGCCCGCCGCCAGCGCTCGGACTCGCGCAGGGTCTTGAGATCAGGGCCGGCGCGCCCGCGGAGGCGCATCAGCCGGAGCTGGGCTACGGGATCGCTGTAGTCGCCGAGGCTATTGATGACCCCGGGCACCTCGGCCGGGCAGTTGCAGAGCAAAACGAGATCGCAACCGGCCGCGAGCGCCCGAGCGACGCGCTCGGCATGCGTGCCCCAGGCTGCGGCGCCCGCCATGTGCATGTCGTCCGAGATCACGGCCCCCGCGAAGCCGAGCGAACCGCGAAGCTCGGTCTCGATCCACCACCGCGACAGGCTCGCCGGCAGCTCGTCGAGCGCCGGAAACGACACATGGCCGATCATGATCGAGTGCAGGCCCGCGGCGATGAGCCGGCGGTACGGCAGCAGGTCGTCGAAGAGCTCGGCGTAGTCGCGCCGGTCCACGGCGAGATCGGTATGCGAGTCCGCGCGGGCACCCGCGTGCGTCGGAAAGTGCTTGGCCGTCGGCACCATGCCGGCGGCGAGCATGCCGTCGGCAAAAGCGCCCGCGAGATCCGCGACGACTTCGGCATCGCGGTGAAAGGCGCGATCACCAATCACTTCGGCCAGCCCAAGATCGAGATCGACGACGGGCGCAAAACTCATGTCGATACCGACGGCGAGGAGCTCAGCGGCCAAGAGCCAGCCGCATTCGACCGCAGTCCGCCGCGCGGCGCGAGGATCGGCGTCATGCAGGTGCCCAAGGTGGCGCATTGCCGGGATGGTCAGAAACGTTTCGCGAAATCGCTGCACGCGCCCGCCCTCGTGATCGACGGCGACGAGCAGGGGCGGCGACCGCAGCGCGTGGATCCCGGCGACGAGCCGCTCGAGCTCCGCGATGCCGGCGAAATTCCGCGTGAACAGGATGACGCCGCCGACAACCGGCGACGCGAGCCAGTGGCGCTCCTCGTCGCTGAGCGTCGTGCCCCCGATGCTGATCATGAGCGGACCCAGCGACACGACGGCCTGATTCACTCGATGACGACGAGCGTGCCGACCGCGACGCGATCGTAGAGCTCGACGATGTCGGGGTTGCGCATCCGGATGCAGCCGATCGACGCCGGCCGCCCGACCGGCTCATCGTCGGGCATGCCGTGGATATAGATATATCGGCGCATCGTGTCGACGTCGCCGAGGCGGTTAAAGCCTTTCTCCAGGCCAGAGAGCCAGAGGATGCGCGTGAGAATCCAGTCGCGCTTCGGATGCGCGCGCGCGAGCGCTGGCGACCAGATCTCCCCCGTCGGACGGCGGCCGACAAAGACTGCCCCCGCGGCGGAGCCGCCGCCGATCTTCGCGCGAATCCGGTGACGCCCGCGCGGCGTCATGAGGCTGCCGTTCTGCTCGCCGGCTCCGTGCTTCGACGTCGAGACGGAATAGCGCCGGACGACGCCCTGCGCGTCGGTCAGGCAAAGCTCCTGGGTCCCAAGAGCGATCTCGATCTTCGGCTCAGTCATCGCGGTCGAAAACGGTGATGGCTTCGACATGGTGAGTATGCGGAAACATATCGAGAACGCGCGCGGAAGTCAGCCGGTAGCCGTGCTCGCGCACGAGCGCCCCGGCGTCGCGGGCCAGCGTGCCGGGATGGCAGGACACGTAGACGACGCGCCGCGGCCGCATCCGCGGCATGGCCGCCATGGCGCTCGCGGCGCCCGCGCGCGCGGGATCGAGCACGACGAGATCCCAGGCTTCGCGGAAGAACGGCCACTCGCCCCCCTCGAGATCGGCGGTCACGAAGCGGGCATTGTCGATGCCGTTCCGCGCGGCATTCCGCGCCGCCCGCACGACCAGGGCGCCCAGTCCCTCGACGCCGAGCACGCTCGCCGCGCGCCGCGCCAGCGGCAGGCTGAAATTGCCGAGACCGCAGTAGAGATCGAGCACCCGGTCGGCCTTTCCCGGCGCCGCCGCCTCGATCACGGCATCGACCATGGCCGCGTTGACCCGGGCGTTGATCTGGATGAAATCGCCGGGCTCGAAGTCGATGCGGACATCGTGCGCATCGAGGCGGTAATAGAGCGGCTGGGGATCGGGTCCGATCGGCGTCACGCTGTCCGGCCCGGCCGGCTGCAGGTAGATATCGACCCCTAAACTCTGGCCGAGCTCGAGCAACCGCGCCCGGTCGTCCGCGCCTGGCGGTTCGAGCACGCGCAGCACGATGGCGCCGCCCGCATCGCCGGCCGCGATCTCGGCCTGCGGAATACGCTGACGCAGCGGCGAGGCCTGCACGATTTCGCCCAGCGCCTGCGGCAGCCGGTCGAAGGGCTCGACCAGCACGCGGCAATGCGCCATATCGGTGACGTAGGGGCTTGCGCGCTCGCGGAAGCCGACCAGCACGCGCTCTTTCGCAGTAACGTACTTGATGCCGATCCGCGCGCGGCGCCGGTAATGCCATTCGGGTCCGGTCAGGGTGGGCAGCCACTCGCCGGGCACGACCTCGCCGATGCGCGAGAGCTGCTCGGCGAGCGTCCGTTGCTTGAATTCGAGCTGCCGCGCGTAGTCGAGGTGCTGCAAGTCGCAACCGCCGCAGACGCCGAAATACGGGCACGGCGCCTCGACGCGTGCCTTCGAAGGCTCGAGGATCTCCACGAGCTCGGCTTCGCGGACACGTCGATGCTTGCGCTCGGCGCGCAGCACGACGCGCTCACCCGGCAACGCCCCCGCGACGAAGATGCGCCGGCCGCCGAGGTCCGCGACACCGCGTCCATCGTGAGCCAGGTCGATGACGTCGGCGGTCAGTAGCTCGTCAGGTCGGCTCGCCATCGCTCTGCCAGGCCGCAAGAAACTCGCGCCAGTGAGGTAAATCGAGCCGCGCGATCTTCTCGCGGACACGCGCGATTTCCTGCGCATAGCCGGCCGCGTCAAGGTTGCCGCGCATGAGCTCGAAGCGGAGATAGATAAGAAAGGTGTTGAGCGCGTCGGTTTCGCAATAGCGTTCGATCTCGGTGCGCTTGCCCGCGAGCCAGGCATCCCAGACGTTGGCGCCGCTCATGCCGAGCTTGCCCGGCAACCCGAGCAGCTGCGCCGTGTGCTGCAGCGAAGCGCGACCGCCCGCCTGGAAGCCCGAGAGGACATCCATGAGGTCGATGTGCCGCCAGTGAAAGCGGCCGAGATAGTTGTTGTAGCGGTAGTCGCGGTCGTTGTCGCCGATCTCCCAGTAGCGCGACGCAGTGACGCCGTGCAGCAACGCACGGTAGTTCAGCACCGGGAGGTCGAAGCCGCCGCCGTTCCAGGACACAAGGTCGGGCGCCTTGCGCTCGAGGCCGTCGAAGAAGCGCTGCACGATCTCGCGTTCGCCGCCCTGCTCCTGGCCGAAGCTGAAGATGTGCAGCCCGTCGCTGTTGCGCAGCACGCCGGAAATGACGATGACGCGGTGCTGAGGCAGCGGCAGGAAATCCGTCTGCCGCGCCTGGAGCTGCTTGAAGCGCATGACCTTGGCGACCGACTCGTCGTCGAGATCGCCGAGGTCGAAGATGCGGCGGCCGAAATCGGTGTCGGGGATCGTCTCGATGTCGAAGCAGAGTACGTTCATGGCAGCGCCTGCGGCTTTCAGGCCTTGAGCAGGACCGCGATCGCGACGATGAGCCCGGCCTCGTCGGTCAGCGTCAGGAACCCCGCGCCCACGCCGAGGCGCTCGCAGACCTTGCGCCCGCGCGCGGAATACACGACCTGGGGCTGACCGAGCGAGTTCGGCACCGAGCCCACGTCGCGGATCCAGATGCCGTTGGCGAAACCCGTGCCGAGCGCCTTTGCGATCGCTTCCTTCGCAGCGAAACGCATGCCGAGAAAGCGGACCTTGTTGCGCGAACGATCGAACAGGGCCTTTTCCTCGTCGAGCAGCAGGCGCTCCGCGAAACGATCGCCGTAGCGCTCGTACAGACGCTCGACCCGCGAGAGCTGCAGCACGTCGGTGCCAATGCCGAAGATCATGGCCCGCGCGCTCCCTGCATCAGTGCCTTCATCTTCGCGACGGCCTGGGCCATGCCGTCGAAGAGCGCCTGCGCAACGATCGCGTGGCCGATGTTGAGCTCGACGATTTCGGGTATCGCCGCAACCGGCACGACGTTGTGGTAATTGAGCCCGTGTCCGGCATGAACCGTGAGCCCGAGCGCCGCGGCTGCTCCCGCCGCCCGGCGGATCCGGTCGAGCTCGCGCGCCTCGTGCTCGCGGCTCGCCGCCTCGGCGTATGCGCCAGTGTGAATCTCCACGACCTGGGCGCCGCAGCGCACGCTCGCCTCGATCTGGTCGGGCTCGGGATCGATGAACAGCGAGACCCGGATCCCGCTGGCGCGTAGCGCCGCGACGGCATCGCCAACGGCTCCGGCCTGGCCGACGACATCGAGGCCGCCCTCGGTCGTCAGCTCCTTGCGGCTCTCGGGAACGAGGCAGCAGTCCGCCGGTTTCACCGCACTGGCGATCGCGATCATCGACGGCGTCAATGCCATCTCGAGGTTGACGCGCGTAAGGAGGCTCTTCTGCATGAGCTCGAGATCGCGCTCCTGGATATGGCGCCGATCCTCTCGCAGGTGAATCGTGATGCTGTCGGCCCCGGCCTGCTCGGCAACGAGCGCCGCCGCCAATGGATCGGGATAGCGTGTCAGTCGCGCCTGGCGCAGCGTCGCGACGTGGTCGACATTGACGCCGAGATGGATTGGTCGCAGCGTCATCGACGGTCGAGCCCGCGCTCGTGAATCTCGCGCTGCACGAGCCGCGTCTTGAGCGGACGCTCGCCGAGATGGTGCTTCAGGATGCCGCCGAGCAGCGCCCGTGCGGCGCGCAGGCTGTCGGGGTCGTCGAGACGGTGCTCGCGCAGGGCGATCAGGTGCCGGCCGCTGATTCTCTCCACTGTCGTATGCTCGCCGCTCGCGGTCAGGCCGCCTTCATGCTCGAACGTGTATTGGCGGTCGGGTGCGATCGGCTCGCCGGTGCGACAATCGGTATCGAGATCGACGCGGTAGCCGAGCGCGTCGAGGAACTCGAGCTCGAAGAGCCTGAGGGCCTGTGCCGCGTTCTCGCCCGCCGCCAGGCGGGTGAGGCAGGCACTATAGCAGCTCAGAATTCTTTCGTTGCGATCGCCCCGGGGCACGAGCCTGAGCAGAAGTTCGTTGAGATAGAAGCCAGCCATGACCGCTGCGCCGCCGAGCTCGTGCGCCGGTGCCGCAGGTTCAGCGAGCGTGAGGTTCCCCATCTCGCCCCGGCTGACCCAGGAGATCCGGAGCGGCTGGAACGCCTGCAGCAGCGAACGCTGGCGCGATTCCGCGCGGCGCGCGCCGCGGGCGACGAGGCATAGCCTGCCGTGCCCTGCCGTCAGGCACTCGACGATCAGGCTCGTGTTCCGGTATGGACGCTGGTGCAGCAGGTAACCGGGCTCGAGCAGCACCTCGACGCGCTCGCTCATGTCGTATCGATGCCGAGGCGCTTCAACTCCTCGACGTTGTCCGACCAATGCTCGCGCACCTTGACCCAGAGCTTGAGATGCACGCGCTCGCCGAAAACCGTGTTGATCTCGGGGCGTGCTTCGCTGCCGACACGCTTCAGCACTTCGCCCTTGCTGCCAATGACGATCGCCTTCTGGCTCTCACGCTCGATCCAGATGACCGCCTCGACGCGCAGCAGGTCCGTGTCGTCGCGATCGAGGTTTTCGATCTCGACCGCAATGCCGTAGGGAATCTCCTGATGCAGCGCCGTCATGAGCTTCTCGCGGATGATCTCGGCCGCGCGAAAGCGCTCGCTGCGATCGGTCTTGAAATCGGCGGGATAGAGCGGTGGCCCCGCGGGCAGGTGCCGGAAAATCGCCTGTTCGAGCCCGTCGAGATTCTTGCCCTGGGTCGCGCTGATCGGCACGAATTCGCGGAAAGCGTGCTGCCGAAGCGTCTCGATACGCGGCAGCAGCTGGTCCCGCTGTCGCATTCGATCGACTTTGTTGATCACGAGGATGGCGGGACGGCCGGCGCCCAGCACCTCGTCGATGAGCGCCTGATCGGCATCGATGTGGCGCGTCGCCTCGGTCACGAGCACGACGAGGTCGGCGCCCTCGAGCGCCTGACGCAGCACGCGGGCCATGAGGCGATGCAGGACGCGGCCCGGATCGCGCGAGAAGCCCGGTGTATCGACGAACGCGGCCTGCCCTGCCGGACGATTGAGAACCGCCGTGATCCGCGTTCGCGTGGTATGCGGCTTGGCCGTGACGATCGAGAGCTTCTCGCCAACGAGGGCGTTCAGCAGTGTCGACTTGCCGACGTTGGGACGTCCGAGCAGCGCAACGTGCCCGGATTTGAATTCTTTATCCGTCTCCACCCTTGAGCTCGATCAGCATGGCTTCCGCGGCCGCCTGTTCCCCGCGTCGCCGGCTAGTTCCCCGGCCCTTGGCGACCCGGTTCAGCGCTGCAACGGTGCAGGTGACGGCGAACTGTTGATTATGATCCCTGCCGCTGACCTCAGCCACTGCATAGACGGGTAGACCGAGGCCCTTGGCCTGCAGCCACTCCTGCAGCCGCGTTTTGGAATCCTTGAGCGCCTCGGCGGCCGGCAAGGTCGCGAGCGCGTCTGCCAGCAGCCGGCGGATCAACGCCTCCGCTTCGCCCGCGCCGCCGTCGAGCACGACGGCACCGATGATCGCCTCGACCGCATCCCCCAGCGCCGACTCCCGTTGCGCGCCGCCGCTGGAGATCTCGCCCGCGCCGAGCCGGATCTGCTCGTCGATGCCGATTGCGCGTCCAATTCCGGCCAGCGCCTGGCGATTGACCAGAGCAGCGCGGGCGCGGCTCAGGTCGCCTTCCGTCGCTTCCGGCTGGTCGGCGTAGAGCAGCGATGCGACGCAGTAGCTCAGCATGGCGTCGCCGAGAAATTCGAGGCGTTCGTTATTGTCGCGCGAGGCGCTGCGATGCGTCAGCGCGAGCTCGAGCAGGGCCAAGTCCTTGAAGTGGTATCCGAGCGCGGCCGCGGCCCATCGGACCAGGCCTGTCACCGACCGAGCTCGATCTGCTCATCAATGTCGACTACGAACGACAGATCGGCAATGAACGATGACCGGGATTCGTGTGTGACTCGGACGAGCCAGCCGTCTCCTTCGCGCGCGATGGTGATTTCCTCGCGCGGAAATCTGAGGTTCTCGACCGACAAGCGCCCCTCGAGATTCGAGCGGATGCCGTTCACGGTGTTAGGTCCGTCGTTGAGCTCGAGCTTGAGGTCCTCCAGCACGGTCTGTACGCGCATCCGCTGCATGTAGAGCGGCACGATCTTGATGATCGCAAAGCCGATGGTGCCGAATACTACGGCGAGCAGCAGAAAGCCGATGACCGTGATCCCGGCCTCGCGACGCAGCGTCCGCCCAGCGCTCACCGCACACCCTTTCCGATCCGACTCCATCGTGGTCCTCCTTGGGAAGGCCAGCGCCAGCTCAACCAGATGCGCGAAGCCCGACCGACGAGATTTTCCTCGGGAACATAACCGACAACTTCCGTTCGCCCGTCCTGACTGTTGTCCCGATTGTCGCCCATCATCAGATAGTGTCCTTCGGGGACGCGATAAATTCCGGCGTACTCGCTCGGATTGCGCATCCACAGAATCTCGTGCTCGCGCTCACCGAGGGTCTCGTTCAGCACGCGGTAGGTCGAATCCTCGGCGTACTCGCCGACTGGCTCAATCGCCATGAGCTCGCCGTTGATGGTCAACTGCCGCATCTCTTCGTCGTACTCGACGACATCACCAGGCAGACCGATGACGCGCTTGATGTAATTGATCGACGGATCTGACGGCAATCTGAACACCACGACGTCGCCCCGCTCGGGCTCCCCGATCTGCACAATTTTGGCATTTAGAACCGGAAGCCTGAGCCCGTACACGAACTTGTTCACAAAAATGAAATCGCCGTCGAGCAGGGTCGGCATCATCGAGCCCGACGGGATCCGGAAGGGCTCGAAGAGGAAGGAGCGGAGCACAAGGACGAGCAGCAGCACGGGGAAAAACGAGCGGGCGTATTCGACGACGATGGGCTCCTGCGCCACCTTCCCAGCCGCATCGCCGGCACGACGCCGGGGGCGCAGGAACACGATATCGGCCAGCCAGACGAGCCCGCAGATGGCGGTGGCGACCACGAGAATCAGGGCAAAATCCAAGCTTCGGTTCCTTCCTGGGGCTTTCAGTTTCGGGCGCGAGTATTGGTCATTTCTTTTCGCCCTGCAACACGGCGAGAAACGCTTCCTGCGGGATCTCGACCGACCCGAGCTGCTTCATGCGCTTCTTTCCGGCCTTCTGTTTCTCGAGCAGCTTGCGCTTGCGCGTCACGTCGCCGCCGTAGAGCTTGGCCGTGACGTCCTTGCGATAGGCGCGGACCGTGCTGCGGGCGATGATCTGGCCGCCGATCGCCGCCTGGATCGCGACTTCGAACTGCTGCCGCGGAATGACTTCCTTGAGCGTCTCGACGAGTCCGCGCCCCCGCCGGTCGGCATTCGAGCGATGCACGATCAGCGCCATCGCGTCGACGCGATCCTTGTTGATCAGGATGTCGAGCTTGACGAGATCCGCGGCCTCGAACCTCAGGAACTGATAATCGAACGACGCGTAGCCGCGGCTGACCGATTTCAGCTTGTCGAAGAAATCGAGGACGACTTCGGCAAGCGGCAGCTCGAAATCGAGAGCCACCTGGCCGCCGAGATACTGCAGACGCTTCTGGACGCCGCGACGCTCGATGCAAAGCTGAATGACGTTGCCGAGGTAGGTTTGCGGCAGCAGGATGCTCGCCAGGATGATCGGCTCACGAATTTCGTTTACCTGGCTCAAGTCGGGCAGCTGCGCGGGGTTCTCGATCGACAACACGGTGCCGTCGGTCTTCTCGACCTGGTAGATGACGGTCGGTGCCGTCGAGAGCAGCGACAGGCCATATTCCCGCTCAAGGCGTTCCTGCACGATTTCCATGTGCAGCAGCCCGAGGAATCCGCAGCGGAAGCCGAAGCCGAGTGACGCGCTGACCTCGGGCTCGAATTTCAGCGACGAGTCGTTGAGCGCGAGCTTCTTCAGGGCCTCGCGGAAATTCTCAAACTGGTCCGAATCGAGCGGGAACAGCCCTGCGAATACGCGCGGCTGGATCTGCTTGAAGCCGGGCAGCGGCTCGGTGTCGGGAAAGGCGTTGTCGATGATCGTGTCGCCGACGGGAGCCGCGTCGATCTCGCGAATCGAGGCGATCAGGTAGCCGACTTCCCCCGCCGACAGGATCTCGCGGTCCGTTGCCCGCGGCGTGAAGACGCCGACGCGATCGATCTCGTAGCGCCGCCGCGTTGAATGGACGAGGATCTTGTTGCCCGGCACGAGTTTGCCGTCGACGACACGCACGAGCGAAACGACGCCGAGGTAGGAATCGAACCAGGAGTCGATGATCAGCGCCTTGAGCGGCTTGTCGATGCTGCCGCGCGGCGGCGGAATCCGCTCGACGATGCGCTCGAGCAGCTCCTCGATCCCGAAACCCGTCTTGGCGCTGATCTTGAGCGCGTCCTGGGCGACGATGCCGATGATGTCCTCGATCTCGTGAATGACGCGCTTCGGGTCCGCCGTCGGCAGGTCGATCTTGTTGATGACGGGCACGACCTCGAGACCCTGCTCGATCGCCGTGTAGCAGTTGGCGACGCTTTGCGCCTCGACGCCCTGCCCCGCGTCGACGACGAGCAACGCCCCCTCGCAGGCCGCGAGCGAGCGCGACACCTCGTAGGAGAAGTCGACGTGGCCCGGCGTGTCGATGATGTTGAGTTGATATTCCTGGCCGTCGGCCGCCTGGTACTTGAGCGACACGCTCTGGGCCTTGATCGTGATCCCGCGCTCGCGCTCGAGATCCATGGAGTCCAGCACCTGGTTCTCCATCTCGCGCTCGGACAGTCCGCCGCAGCGCTGGATCAGCCGGTCGGCGAGCGTGGACTTGCCGTGATCGACATGCGCGATGATCGAGAAGTTACGGTTGTTGGCCATGGATCAGAGGGAGCGACGGGCGAAGAACTCCGCGAGGCGGTCCCGGTCGAGCCGATGGCACGACAGCTCCTCGTCGCCGTATTTCAACACGGGAATCTCAAAAAGATAGCGCGCCGTGAGCGATTCGTCCTCGTCGATGTCGACAACCTCGATGCGCGCCCGGCCCGCGACGAGGGGCCCGAGCTCATCGAGCATCGCCTCGCAGAGGTGACAGTCCGCACGGCCGAGCAAGGTGAGGACGATCATGCCCGGGGCAGGATGCGCAGCCTCGCGAGCAGCGCCCGCTCGAGCTTCGGCCGCAACAGGCGGAAACCCGCGATCACGAGCGCGAGCGCCAGCAGCGCTCCGACCAGGGTGCCGAGGTCGTTTCCCGACACCGCGGCACCCGTCGCCGCGCCGACGAGGATCGCAACCAGGGGGATGCCATAGGTCGCGAGGGCGCCGTACAGCAGGGGCTCCGACGCGATGGCAACGCTGACCGCACTGCCGGGCTTGAGCTCGCAATCGACGGCGAGCTGATCGAGACGCATCGCCGCGAGGCGCTTCCAGAGGCAGGTGCCGCGGCAGCCCTCGCAGCCCTTGTGCGGCGCGAACTCGAGATCGACGGTGCCATCAGGACGCGCGGCGACGACAACGGCGTCGGCGGTCAGGCGGCAATCGGAATCGAGAGCGCCTGTCCGCGCGTCAGCGTGCATCCAGCGAGGTCGCGATGCTATGCACGGTTTCCTGTGGCACTTCGCCCATGGCAACAGCGAGACGCCCTCCGGCGATCTTCAGGGCATAGGCATTGGTGCTGCCGGAGTGGCTGTAGCCCTCGGGCATGTCAGCGTCGGACAGGGGATGGGCGATGAATACGGACACCGTGGCGAGCCCGTCTGTGTAGACGAGGTGCTGCACGGGATAACGCGATCCCGCAAGCAGCGTCGAGCGGAAAACCGAGAGCGTGAAACCCGGGGGAAGCGCCGTCGCCCCCCAGATCTCGGCGCTCGCGGGCTCGTTGTTGTTCTTGTCAGGACGACGCACTTCGAAATCGGCGGTATCGATGCGCAGAGCGACTTCCTCCGGCGGTATCGAGTCGACGACACTGATCGCCGTGAACAGGATTTGCTCGATCCGGTTGTTGTTGTCCCGGACCTCGGATTTGAGCGGCAACGCCGTCTCGACGTCGAGATTGAGCAGATAGCCGTAACGAAACTCGTCGCGCGGCAGGATCAGCACGATCTGGGTGTCGCGGCCCGCGATGTGGCCTCCCGCAAACGTGCTGAGATCGTAGTAGTTTTCGAGACCTCGAGTGTAGTGAAGCACCGCCGCCGTCGGCAGCGAGGCGACCTCCGGCTCCTCGATCACGACGAGGCGCTTGTCCGGAAATACCGAGCGCACGAAATGCGGCGTGCGCAGGATTTCCCGGCCCAGGCCGTCCGGAGCGCTGATGCGCTCGAGCACCTGGCCGTCGGCAAAGCGATGCACGATCTCGAGAGTTTCGACGTGCCCGCGGACGTCATGGTCAAAGCTGCCGAGATAATTGAGCGTCTCGACCGCGGTATTCATGCGATCGAGCCAACCCTTGACCTCATCGACCACGACCTCGTAGTCGCCTGCCTGCGGCTGGGCCGACGCCTGGCCGGTCCAGAGCAGACCGAGGGCCACTCCCGCGGCAATCCGGGACAGGTGGCGCCTAGTCAACGGGAACAGCCGCAAGCGCAGCACTCGGCTCGTCCTCCGGAGCGACGAGAACCGTGAGCGTGCGGTTGAATCCCGAAGAATATCCGGCGTGATGCACGAGCATCTGGCCGGCCCAGCTGCCGCCATCGAGCGACGCCGACGGCTTGGCGGCCAGCGACGACGAGCCGCTCACTGCCGCAGCAAATTCCCCGGCGTCGACCGGTGGCAAGCGATCGAGCATGGCAACGCCCCAGCCGATGGCGGCGAAAAGCACGAAGCCGGCCGCAATTCCTGCGCCGACAACGAGCTGGTGGCCCGCGATTGCGTGTCCCTTCGCAGTCGCAGCGGAAGCGTCGGTGGCAAGTGCCGCTTCAAGCCGGCGACGCAGCTCCAGGGCATTGCGCTGGATGTGCTCGCCGCGCACGGCCGCGCCGATGAGCTGGTAGCGCATGTAGCGAGCCCGGGCCTCGTCATCCTTCTGCAGCCGACGCACGAAAAACTCGCACTGCTCCGGCGACATTTCGTCGTCGATGAATTCGGAAATCTGTTCGTCGAAGTGCTCGCTCATGAATCGGGCCTACATCAGTTCCTGTATGCGTTTGTCGATCGCCTCACGGGCGCGGAAGATCCGCGATCGCACAGTGCCCACGGGGCAATCCATCGCCTGGGCGATTTCCTCGTAGCTCATCCCCTCGATCTCGCGCAGCAGGATCGCCGTGCGCAGTTCGTCGGGCAGATCCTCGACGGCACTCGCGATTGCTTCACCAATCTCGTCGGTCAGCGCGAGACGCTCGGGGGTATCGATGTCCCGTAGCGTGGCGAAGGACTCGAAGCCATCGCCTTCCGGCAGTTCGGCTTCGAGGCTCAACGGCCGGCGCCGGGCCGCAACCAGATGATTCTTCGCGGTATTGATCGCGATCCGGTAGAGCCAGGTATAAAAAGCGCTGTCGCCGCGGAAACTTGGCACCGCGCGATAGGCTTTAATAAAGGCTTCCTGTGCCACGTCCATCGCCTCGGACGGGTCTTTCACATAGCGCATGACCAGATTGAGAATCTTGTGCTGATACTTCGCCACGAGCAGGTCGAAAGCCGACCGCTCGCCCTGCTTGACCCTCTGGACCAGCGCGGCGTCCGATGAGCCCCCGGCATCCCGCCGGAGTCCCGCGCTAGTCAATGTCTTGGGGGTAGACTGCATTTTGCACCGGAAAGTTCGACCGATTGTAGCAAAGGAGGTTTCATCGACCCTCCCGAATTGCGATTCGGAACACACGCCAGCCCGGGGCGTCGACCTGATCGCGGAGCAGCAATAGACGTTCGCCAGGCCGGTCCGAGAACGAGAGCTGGAGCCAGCCCAGGCCCGATCGCGACTCCCGCGTCAGGGTCAGATCGGAGCGATTCTCATTCGGCAAGGTGAATCGTCCATCCGGCGTGACGGAGATCACGGTCGACGACGCCTGCCGGTGGCGAAGCGCGAAAAAGGCGAGCAGCGGCAACACGGCGATTCCTGCCGGCGCACTTACCATAAATACTGACATCACCAGGAGGAGATTCCGCGCCAGCGACCAGGTACGCAGCCAGCGAGACGGCCGGATCTCAATGAGGCGCGCTGGCGCGGATGCTGTCGAGGAGTCGGGCAAGTGCGGGATCCGAGGGTACCGCCTTGCCGACCAGAAAAGCATGCAAGTCGGGGTCGGGAAACTCGAGAATCTCCGCGAAGCGCAGCCTTTCAGCCTCGGCGAGCTGCCGATAGTCCCGATCCAGGAAGCATTCGAGAATCCGATCGAGCTCGCGCATCCCGCGCCGGCACCGCCAGCGCAAGCGCGGCAGCTCGGGGAAACGGGTGTCGGACGCCAAGGGCATCAGCCCTGACGCTCGACCATGAGCTTCTTGATCTCGGCAATCGCCTTGCCGGGGTTAAGGTCCTTGGGGCAGGCCTCGGTGCAGTTCAGGATGGTATGGCAGCGATAGAGGCGGAACGGGTCTTCGAGCTGGTCGAGCCGCTCGCCCCTCGCCTCGTCGCGGCTGTCGACGATCCAGCGGTAAGCCTGGAGCAGCGCGGCCGGCCCAAGATACTTTTCGGGATTCCACCAGTAGCTCGGGCAGGAAGTCGAGCAGCAGGCGCAGAGGATGCAGGCCGACGGCGTGTTGATCTTCTCCTGATCCTCCTTCGACTGCAGGCGCTCGCGCTCGGGCGGCGCCGAGTCCGCCTTGAGCCAGGGCTCGACGAAGGCATATTGCGCGTAGAACTGGGTCAGGTCGCCCACGAGATCCTTGACGACGGGCAGATGCGGCAGCGGATAGATCCGGACCGCGCCCTTGATCTCCTCGATCGGTTTCAGGCAGGCGAGCGAATTCGTGCCATCGATATTCATCGAGCAGGAGCCGCAGATGCCCTCGCGGCAGGAGCGGCGGAAGCTCAGCGTCGCGTCGATCTCGCTTTTGATCTTGATCAGCGCGTCGAGCACCATCGGCCCGCAGTCCTCGAGATCGATGTAATAAGTATCGACGCTCGGGTTGTCGCTGCTCGCGGGATCGTAGCGGTAGACACGAAACTCGCGGACATTTCCGCCCGCGCGCGGCGCCGCGCCGTGCGTCCGCCCTGGCCTGATCCGCGAATTCTCCGGTAGTCGAAACTGCGCCATCGGTCTCTCTCAATAGGTACGCGCCTTGGGCGCGATTGTCTGAACCTCATTCGTCAGCGTGCGGAGTTCGACCGGTCGGTAGTCGAAGCGCACCGCACCCCTCGAGTCCACCCAGGCAAGCGTGTGCTTCATCCACTTGTTGTCGTCGCGCTCGGGGAAATCCTCGCGCGCGTGCGCACCGCGGCTTTCCTCGCGATGGATTGCCGACTTGATCGTGCCCATTGCCTGCAGCAGCAGGTTCTCGAGCTCGAGTGTTTCGATGAGATCGGTGTTCCAGACGAGCCCGCGATCTTCCACCGCGATGTCGCCGAATGACTTGAAGACCCGCTCGAGCGCGTCGATGCCTTCCTGCATAGACTCGCCCGTGCGGAACACGGCAGCATGCGCCTGCATCGTGCGCTGCATCGCGAGCCGGATCTTCGCCGTAGGCTCGGCGCCATTCGCGTTGCGGAGCCGATCGAGCCGGGCCACGCCCTCCTCGCCGGCCGCTTTCGGCAGCGTGACTTTGGTGCCGCCCGACTTGATGAGCTCGCCGCAGCGCCGCGCCGCGGCCCGACCGAAGACGACGAGATCGATCAGCGAATTGGAGCCCAGACGGTTGGCGCCGTGAACCGATACACAGGCTGCCTCACCGACAGCCATGAGACCCGGCACGACGCGGATGTCGCCCGCTGAGTTCGGCGCCACGACCTCACCGTGATAATTCGTCGGAACGCCGCCCATGTTGTAGTGCACGGTCGGCAGCACCGGGATCGGCTCGCGCGTGACGTCGACGCCGGCGAAGATCTTCGCCGTCTCGGCGATGCCGGGCAGCCGCTCGCCGATGACCTCGGTGCCGAGATGCTCGAGATGCAGGTGCACGTGATCCTTGTGCTTGCCGACGCCGCGGCCTTCGCGGATCTCGATCGTCATCGAACGGCTGACGACGTCGCGCGAGGCGAGGTCCTTGGCATTCGGCGCGTAGCGTTCCATGAACCGCTCGCCGGCCGAGTTCGTGAGATAACCGCCCTCGCCGCGCGAACCCTCGGTGATGAGACATCCCGACCCGTAGATGCCGGTCGGATGAAACTGCACGAACTCGAGGTCCTGGAGCGGCAGACCGGCGCGCAGCACCATCGCATTGCCGTCGCCCGTGCAGGTGTG
>Ga0315912_10000614_pt1 | contig 59826 bp, 39 predicted proteins | sample VfabasoilMG_FD_204469 | JGI IMG/M metagenome (GOLD analysis project Ga0315912, IMG submission 204469) | Garden soil microbial communities collected in Santa Monica, California, United States - V. faba soil | ecosystem: Environmental > Terrestrial > Soil > Garden | place: USA: California...
ACGTGTCCTTCACCGTCCACGTCCGCGTGATGATGATCGGACAACTCCCGTTGGTTACCGACACCAAGGTCGGTACGGGGGCGCCATCGCAGTTGTCCGTCGCCGTCACGTTCGCCGGCGCGGGCACTTGTGCCAGGCATTGGTAATTCGTGCTGAGCGGCACACCCACCAGCACCGGTGGTATCGTGTCGTTCACTGTGATCGTCTGGCTCGCACTCGCTGTGTTCGTGCACGTGTCCTTCACCGTCCACGTCCGCGTGATGATGATCGGACAACTCCCGTTGGTTACCGACACCAAGGTCGGTACGGGGGCGCCATCGCAGTTGTCCGTCGCCGTCACGTTCGCCGGCGCGGGCACCTGCGCCAGGCATTGGTAGTTCGTGTTCACCGGCACGCCCACCAGCACCGGCGGGATCGTGTCATTGACCGTGATCGTTTGGCTCGCACTCGCCGTGTTCGTGCACGTGTCCTTCACTGTCCACGTCCGTGTGATGATGATCGGACAACTCCCGTTGGTCACGGACACCAACGTCGGCACGGGCGCGCCGTCGCAGTTATCTGTCGCCGTCACATTGGCCGGTGCGGGCACTTGCGCCAGGCATTGGTAGTTTGTGTTCACCGGCACGCCCACCAGCACCGGTGGAATCGTGTCGTTCACTGTGATCGTCTGGCTCGCACTCGCCGTGTTCGTGCACGTGTCCTTCACTGTCCACGTCCGCGTGATGATGATCGGACAACTCCCGTTGGTCACTGACACCAAGGTCGGTACGGGTGCTCCGTCGCAGTTGTCCGTCGCCGTCACGTTCGCCGGTGCGGGCACTTGTGCCAGGCATTGGTAGTTCGTATTGATCGGCACGCCCACCAGCACCGGCGGCAGCGTGTCGTTCACTGTGATCGTCTGGCTCGCGCTCGCCGTGTTCGTGCATGTGTCCTTCACCGTCCACGTCCGCGTGATGATGATCGGACAACTCCCGTTGGTCACTGACACCAAGGTCGGTACGGGTGCTCCGTCGCAGTTGTCCGTCGCCGTCACGTTCGCCGGTGCGGGCACTTGCGCCAGGCATTGGTAGTTTGTGTTCACCGGCACGCCCACCAGCACCGGCGGCAGCGTGTCGTTGACCGTGATCGTCTGGCTCGCGCTCGCCGTGTTCGTGCACGTGTCTTTCACCGTCCACGTCCGCGTGATGATCAGCGGGCATGAGCCATTCGTGACTGACACCAGCGTCGGCACGGGCGCGCCATCGCAGTTGTCGGTCGCCGTCACGTTCGCCGGCGCAGGCACCTGCGCCAGGCATTGATAGTTTGTGTGCGCCGGAACGCCCACCAGCACCGGCGGAATCGTGTCGTTCACTGTGATTGTGTAGCTGTTGGTCGTCGAGTTTCCGCAGAGGTCAGTGGCGACCCAGGTGCGAATGATAGTCGTCGGACATGAGCCATTGGTGCTGCCCGTGTGAACCGGCGTGACGCTGCCAAGGCAATTATCCGTGGCCATGACGTTCGGCAGAGGCGGCACATCTCTCAAACACTGGAATGTCTGGTTGGTCGGCACGCCAGTGATTTGCGGCGGGATGGTGTCGGCGACCGTAATGATCTGCTGGCAGGAATTGGAATTTCCGCAGGCGTCGATCGCGCGATAGGTTCTGGTGATGGTGATGATACAAACATTGGTCTGACGCGTGTCGCCTGCCCAAATGTTAGTGACTGAGCCACAGGTATCGGAGGTCACATTGGTCGGCAACGGTGCAGGCACGGCGCCAAAGCATTGGACCGTGAGATTTGTGGGGCAAGAGATGTCAGGTGCCGTCGTGTCGATAACGGTCACGGTTTGCTGGCACTCGGCCTGGTTGAGGCAAGCATCAGTGATGCGCCATCGGCGTGTTACCGAAAATGTATTGCCGCAGGCAGCATTGGTAAGCGTGCTGACGATTCTTATGGCGTTGGTGCCGCAAGTGTCGGAGGCAGTGGGCTCATCAAAGCTCCACGTGTCTCCACACTGAACAACTTTGTTGGTTACGCAATTGACCTCCGGCGGGGTGTTATCAAAGACCGTGACGGTCTGGCCGCACTGGAACGCGTTGCCGCAAGCATCCGTGACCACCCACGTACGCGTTGCCGAGAACGTGTTACCGCAAAGTTGATTGGTCACGGTCATAAGCACGGCGACGGAGTTCGTGCCGCAAATATCATTCGCTGTCGGCACGTCGAATGTCCACGCCGTCCCGCACGCAACCGATTTGTTGGTCGGACAGTTGGCCGAGGGTGGTGTCGTATCGACCACGGTGATGGTCTGGTTGCATTGATTGGTGCGGCCGCAATTATCAACCACCTGCCACGTGCGGGTAGCGCTGAACGTGTCGCCGCAGAATCCCGAAGCATTGGTTATGGTGCTAACCACGACTGCCGGAATCGAACTGGTGGGCGGGTCAAAGAAGAATGGCGAACCACATTCCACATTCTTCGGTGGCGCGCAGATGATGGTCGGGCCTTGCGTGCTCACGGTCAGAGTAGCGCAGTTGGTGACAGTGTTGCACTGGCCCGTGACGCGCACGCAGTAAGTAGCGGTATCGCTACCATCCACGTTGCTGATGGTGAGGCAGGAGGAATTTGTGGTGGACGTAATGAGGAAATCGCCACCGGAAGAAAGCACTGCGCCGTCCTTGGTCCACACGAAGGTGAAATCGCCCGTCCCAGAATTCGGCCCGCCGGAAGCCGTGGTGCAGAACTGCGCGGTCAAACCGGCACAAAGGGCTTGATTCGTTAAGGGCGAGGATACCGTAGATGGAATGGCAGTAATGACAGTGGTGCACGGATCGGGACTGACCAGCTCGTTGGCATCGGAGATGATCAAGGAGTAAGTCCCCGGATTGAACACCGTAATCGCCACGCTGGTGGCGTTGGTGACAATGATGTTGGTGTAGTTGTTCTCCGGCGAGATCCAGGTGTAGGTGAACGGGGCCGTGCCCGCCATAACCGAGCCGACCAGCGTAATGCCGCTGCCGGCACAAGTGTTGGTCGCCGAGATGTTGATGACACAGCGGGGTTGCGGCATGATTTCACCACCTTGAATCTGGTTGTCCTGGTTGCCCGTCGCCCCGCAATCGAGTTCCACCAGTTTGAAATGATACGGCCCACCGCTGACGTTAGCCGAACCACCCGTGGTAGGATAGCTGAGCAATTGCCCTTCGTCGGTGGATTGGGCAAGGTGACCAGCCACTTCAAGTATCAATTGGGTGGCGGTAGACTCCCAGCACAATTGATATACCGAGTAAATCTCGCCGGAACCGGGTTCGTATCCCAGGAAGGCAAAAGTTGCGTTTGAAATGACCGCATTCGCATAAATCCGGGCGGTTCGATCGCCGAAGAGATTTTCGTAGCGTTGAATGCGCAAGCCCACGTCGTCGGTGATGCTATTCAGCGTCACATTGTTTCCCACTTCGTCGCCAGTAATTGGTACGTCTAAGAAGTTGGATGTGCTGTGCAAGGTCGTGCAGATACCTGCGTATGGGTTACCGAGATCCAGACAATGAGACGAAGCCAAGCCCGCCATGAGATTCAATCCCGGGGCGATTCTTTGATCGGTGGCCGTCACTCCCTGATCCCACGACGTCAAGAAGTCGTAGGCGTGAAAGCCGCCCTTGGTTGCCAGCACTTTGAATTTCAGACAGTGATAATTTACATTCCCGTTGCAGTTCACGTTGGCGGGAGAAATATCGTTCAGGATCAAACGCTGCGGCACCGACATGCCCTCGGTGTAAGTCGAGTTGTTGGCGTTGAGCGTGCCGTTGAGCCATTGGAGATTACCCGCCTCATTAGCGAACTGCGTAAAATCAATTCCAACGTTGCCGTCGGTGAATGAGGCGCCCGCTTGCAACCCGGAACTCAACCCGCTTGCTGTCAGAATGAACGTTGCCCCGACTACGTCCGGATCCATCGGCACTGTCCAGGTCGTTTGAAATCCACCACTCGCGTTGGCAGTAACGTACCAAGGTTGATACGCCGGCTGATTGGTGTTCAATGGCGGCCCCAAATGCTCGACAATGCATTCAACCATTTCGCCCGCTTGGAATCCCGCGCCAGTAATATTGACTGTGCCGCCGGGCCGGTAGTCGAGATAGTCGGTTGTCACCGTCGCTGCTTGGGTTGCCCCAGCCGCAAACAGGCAGAAGCCACAGGTCAAAATCCACACACCGACACGGGAATTGGCTAGGGTCACGTACAACTTATTCATGGGCGTAAAAAAGGCTCCCTGAGGGAAGGGTAAATACAACACTGGCGTACGACATTGCTGCTTCTGCACTGCTCTACTTGGTTTGGGTCCGAGACAGTTCCATGTAAATTCCTGCCGCTCTGCTTGTCAAGCAACGCAGCAAGAAGGAATTACCGGCGAACATCCGTAAGTAACCCGAACGAATTACCGAGGCAGAATTGCGCAGCAACGGCTTCGCCTTGGGGGAGATTTCAGGGGGCGTCCGGCCCTCAAACTAGAAAATGAACCAGGCGCTGGGAAACCCAGCGCCTGGCGATCAGTAACCCAACCGAATCTCTTACCGGGTTACGGTAAATGAGCAGCTGTCTGTTCCCGGCGTGTAGCCGGATTTGGAAACTGCGGTGTCTATGCGATACGTTCCCGTGCCGGACTTGGAATTCACGGTGTAGGTCAAGACGGCGACGCCATTCGCGCCGGTCGTGCCTGTTAGCACGGTCTTGCTCCCTTTGGACGATGTTACGGTTGTGGAAACATTCACGCCGGCCACCACTGAAACTCCGTCCGTAACACTTACCAAAATTCTGGCCTTCTCCTTGTTCACGTACGCCGGCTTTTCAGTTCCCGCGACGGCATCCAGCGTTGGACGAGCGATAGTTGATCCACTGCTATTCGAAGCCACAACCACAACCCCATCAGCCCGGCCATAGCCAAAACTCAGTCCATCGGGTGAGAAACGCACCGCGCCTACCAGCGAACTCTCCATAAACGAACGGCTCAGCGAACCGTCCGCGGCATTCCATACCTTGATGCCGCGCGACCAATCAGCCGTGACCAGTGAATTGCCATCAGCCGAGTAAGCTACCCAGTTCACGGCATCGGTGAAGCCACCGATGCTCCGGACCAACGCACCGCTGGCCGAGTCCCAAACCCGTACCGTAAAATCAACGCCTGCGGACGCGAGGTTCGCGCCATTCGGGGAGAAGGCCACCGACATGACCCAATCGGAATGCGCGGTGAAGCGACGTAACACCAGACCGTCCGAGACACGCCATTGAGTCACAGTGCGATCTGCGCCCCCTGAGGCCACGCTACTACCATCCGGCGAGAATGCGACGGACATCACCCAGTTGGCGTTTCCAGTCAGCACTCGCACCAACGCGCCGTCACTGACGCGCCACAAGTTGACATTGCGGTCCTGGGAACCGGAGGCAACCAACGAACCGTCGGGCGAAAATGCAACTGAGCGCACCGCCTCAGCGTGGCCGGCGAATGTCCGAAGCAGCACGCCATCAGCCGCGCGCCAAACCTTGACCGTGCGATCGTAGCTTCCCGAGGCAATCAAACTGCCATCGCGCGAAAACGCCACCGACTTCACCTCGCCCACATGTCCGCTGAGTGTGGCAACCAGCGAGCCGTCGGCGACGCGCCAGACTTTGACCGTGCGATCGAAGCTGCCCGAGGCCATCAACCGGCCATCGGCAGAAATGGCGACGTCAGTGACGGTGGACGAATGCCCGGTCACAGACCAAATCGTTTCGGGAGCCGTTTGAGCGAATGCTGGCAAACCCAGAAGGTAAAACACTCCCGCGAGCAGGCTTGCTCCCGGGCGAGTGATCGCAGACATCAGTTTCATAATCTCGTTGCTCCTTTTGCGACGGATACTTCCGTGCGAGAAGAGATTTAGCAGAGCCAGTGCCACGAAGGCTTCATCCAACGCGGACAGAAGTCTCACGATGTCGCCGATGAGTTACTGCATCAATTCGGGTTGAGTCTGTCCCGAATCAGGAGCGCCAGGACGATGGTCGAATGGGCGGGAATTCGTGGATGCCAGCTTTAGGACAACCGAAGTGACAGCGACGAAAGAAATTGAAACAGTAAGCCCCGGGCGTAAATCCCGGGGGCTGGCGAAAATGAAAATCAGTCTGCGGCTACTTGCTGACCGTGAATACGGCGGCGTCAGTCGCCGAAGTGTAGCCCGATTTGGTTACTGAGGCGACCACTTGATACGTGCCAATTCCCTGCTTGGTGGAATTGACCGTATAAGTGAAAGTTGCAATTCCATTGGCCGCCGTCGAGCCGCTCAGCGTGGTCCGCGTGCCCTTGGAAGAAGTCACCACCACGCTCACCGAGGCCCCACTCACGGCTTTGGTTCCATCGGTGACACTGACCAAAATAACGGCTTTCTCACGATTGACGTAGGACGCCTTGGTGGTTGAAACGACCGCATCCAATGCCGGGGTGGTAGCGCCCCCGCCCGTTCCGGTACTGTTCAATGCCAGAGCCACTTTCGCGTCTGCCAAGCCATAACCAAACTTGGAATCATCCGGCGTAAAGCAAATCGAGTTTACCAACGAACTCTCGCCGAAGCTTTGCAGCAAAGAGCCATCGGAAGTGCGCCACTTCCGCAAGGTGCGCGTCCAATCCGCGGTCATCAGATTACCGGTCGGAGAAAACGCCACGCAATTGACCGCGTCGCCAAAGCCGGTAAACACGCGCAGCAAGGCCCCATCGCTGGCCCGCCAGAGCTTCGCGGTCATATCCACACTGCCCGAAGCAATCGTGCCCCCATCCGGCGAAAATGCCACGGACATCACCCAATCACCGTGACCCGTCAGCCGCCAAAGCAACGCCCCGTCAGAAACCCGCCAGAGGTTGAGGCTGGAATCGGCTCCGCCCGAGACTAACGTCGCGCCATTGGGGGCGAAAGCCACCGACAGCACCCAGTTTGCGCTCCCGTAAAACCCTCGCAGAAAGGCCCCGTCAGAGACTCGCCATAGATAGACATTCCGGTCCTGGCCGCCAGATACGACCGTGCTGCAATCGGGAGAAAAGGCAACCGACCGGATCACATCGCTGTGCCCCACACACGTCCGCAGCGGGAGCGCATCAGAAACGCGCCACACTCTGACAATGCGGTCCGAACCACCGGATACAACCATTGATCCGTCCGGGGAAAAGGCCACCGAACGCACGTCACCAACATCGCCCACAAAAGTTCGCAGCAAAGCGCCATCGGAAGTGCGCCAAAGCTTCAGCGTCGAATCATAACTGCTTGAAACCATCATCGAACCGTCTGGCGACATTGCCACCGAAGTAACAGTCGAGAGATGGCCAATGCCGGTCCAGAGCCGGGTGGGCAATAGTTGAGCTTGTGCGCTCGGCAAAAGAGCCAGTGTCAGCGTCACCGTGAAAAGAGCGACGAACGCAGCGAAGCGGGAGGATTTGCCAAAGACAGGAGCGCGGGACGCAACGTGCTGGGCCTGGGACGGACAATTATTTAACTTCACCAATGGTACTCCTGCTATCAAACCGCCCCATCTCACAACTTCGCGACTCACTCAAGGCACGTGGCTTCCGGCAACGGTTAAGAATTATTGCGGCAAAAGCTACCAGCCATCGTGCGAATGGAAATCAGGATTTCACGGTAGGCAGTATAGGGAATACCGTAAACTGGCGCGGCGGTATCTTCGGCTAACCTCGATTCAGCGCGCTCAACACAGCCCGCACCGACGCGAGTTCGATATTGGTGTCCACTCCAGCACCCCAGCGCGACCTGCCATCAGCCGATTTGATCTGGATATACGCGATCGCGCTGGCCTCTTCGCCGGCGCTCAATGCGTGTTCGCTGTAATTGGCAATCTCAAACCGCGGCACCCCGATGGTGCTAAAACCGTGCACAAGTGCCGCCAGCGGACCGTTGCCTTCGCCGTTGAACTCCAGTGGTTTACCATCGCGCAACAATCGCGCCCGGCATTTGACCGACCCGTTTCGGCTTTCGGTTTCAAATCCCTCCAACTGCCACGGAAATACGCGCTCCACATACTCGCGCCAGAACATTGCCTTGAGTTCAGTCCCGCTGACTTCCCGGCCAAGCCGATCTACCGCGTCATTGGCAATCGGCCCGAATTCACGCTGCATTTCTTTGGGCAGTTCAATCCCGAACTCGCTTTCCAACAGATATGCCACCCCGCCCTTGCCCGACTGGCTGTTCACGCGGATAACTTCGCGATACTCGCGCCCAATGTCGGTCGGATCAATCGTGAGGTACGGCACGTCCCAATGCTCGCGCCCGCCCCTGCTCCACTCGGCCAATCCTTTCTTGATCGCGTCCTGGTGCGAACCGCTGAACGCCGTAAATACCAACTCACCGCCATACGGATGACGCGGCGGCACGGTCATGCCGGTGCAACGTTCATAAACTTCGCGAACCGAATTCAAATCCGTGAAGTCCAGCTTCGGATCAATCCCGTGCATGTAGAGATTCAACGCCACCGTCACAATGTCCAGATTGCCCGTCCGCTCACCATTACCGAACAAAGTGCCCTCCACGCGATCAGCCCCGGCCAACAAGCCAAGTTCCGTCGCCGCCACGCCAGTGTTGCGGTCGTTGTGCGTGTGCAGGCTGATGATGAGCGAATCGCGGTGCTTGAGGTTCCGACACATCCACTCAATCTGGTCCGCGTACACATTGGGCATGGCCACTTCGACTGTGTCCGGCAGATTCAAAATCATTTTCCGCTCGGGCGTCGGTTGCCATACGTCCATCACGGCCTCGGACACCTCCTTGGCAAAATCAACTTCCGTCATGCTGAAACTCTCCGGCGAGTATTGGAGCATGATCTCGGTGCCATGCAATCGCGCGAGCCGCTCCTTGATCAGCTTCGCCCCATTCACCGCGATGGCTTTAATCTCGTCCTTAGACTTGCCGAAGACCACGCGCCGCTGCGCCGGCGACGTTGAGTTATACATGTGAATGATCACCCGCTTGGCCCCGAGTAGCGATTCAATGGTGCGCTCAATCAAATCCTCGCGCGCCTGCACCAACACCTGCAACCACACATCGTCCGGCGCCCGATTCTCTTCGATCAGCCGGCGATTGAATGTGAACTCGGTATTCGACGCCGAGGGAAAACCGACTTCAATCTCCTTGAAGCCGCACTTCACCAACGCGCTGAACAGTTCGAGCTTCTGGGAGACGTTCATTGGCACAGCGAGCGCCTGGTTGCCATCGCGCAAATCCACGCTGCACCAGCGCGGAGCTTGCGTGAGCACGCGTCCCGGCCATTGGCGCTCCGGGAGATCCACGGGCGGGAACGGACGATATTTCTTCGCAGGTTGCTTTAACATGACTTTTTACTTTCTCGGTTATTGCCAACTGCCGCGAGGTAAAACAAAAACCTCACCGCCAGCGGGCAGTGAGGTTCATCAAATTGGTGTTAATCAAATCAGAACCCAACCGCCCCGCCGCTCAGCAGCAGCGCGTTTGTAAGCAGCAGGTTCAGATTCCGTTTCACGGCGGAAGAGTTAGTTCATTTCCCGCCGGCGGTCAATCCGATTCTGCAAAACTCCACGTCACTTGCGCCGCTTCTGGTCGCCCGATTGTGGCTGATGTTGCTGGCGAAAATCCCGGGGCGTCATTTTTTCCGCCGCACGGAAAGTGCGCGCGAGCACTTTGGAACTGCTGAAGCCGGCCAAGTCGGAGATCATGGCCACGGGCAGCTCGGTGTCCCGCAGCAAGCGACGCACTTCCTGGAGCTGCCGGTCGCGAATGGCTTCCGCCGGACTCCGGCCGGTGGTTTCCCGAAACCGGCGGTGAAAGGTCACGCGCGATACTTTCTGCGTCTGCCGGATGACTTGCTCGACGCTGATGCCCCGCGTCGCATTGGTCTGGATGCATTCCAGCGCCGCGGCAATGTCGCAGATTTCCGGGCGCCGGCGCCCGGTAGACTCACGAACCGTGAGTTCCGCGCTTTTCAAGCGAACGATGTTAGACGGCGGGCGAGTGCCTTGAATCATGCCACTGAGCACTTGCACCGCTTCAAAGCCCACCAATTCCATCGAAAGCACGACGCTGGTCAGAGTTGGTTCGCAGGCAAGACTGAGGTCCGTTTCATCACTGCCAACCACCGCAATGTCTTCCGGCACGCGGAGCTTGAGCGCCTTGCAGCAGCGAATCAAATAACCACCGCCGCCCAAGGGCGGGCAAACCACCCCGGAAGGTTTTGGCAGTCGCTTCAACCAGGCGGCAAGTTTTTCCGGTACCGGCCGTACGTTGGAGTCGGGATTCCAGACGGTTTTGCGATCCACTTGCAAAACACAGGCGGCATCCTCCGGTCTCGCCGGTTGGGTGAGTTTCAGGAACGGATTCACCAGTCGCTCTTGAACATGCTGCCCCTCCTCGACCATGAGCATTCCGATGGAACGCAATCCCATCTGCCGCAAATGCCCGACCGCATGGTCCAGAAAGGCGGTGATATCTCCCAGCACCGTCACAACGTTTGGATGATCGCCTGCCAATGCGCAGTTGACCACCGGCAACCGACCGCGAGACCGGGCAACCAGCTGCTTAAGGTCATCGTTCTCCAAAATGCCGAACACGCCGGCGGCCCCCCACGCTTCGATTTCCTTCAGCGTGGTGAGCATCTTCTCGTACGGCGCAAATGGCCGGACAAACACCCCCGGATGTGCGTCGGCGTAGCGCAGGGCCCCAGACAGGAGCCGGTGTTCCCAGCGAGTCCAGTTGGCGGAGACGAGTGCGATTTTCTGCGTCGTCATTTGCGAGGTTTACAAATTGCGACCTTTTCTTTACGGCATGGAGTTTTTTGCCGCAAGGCCGAATGCTAGAGTTGCTGAATCGCAATCGTGTACCAAACTGATTTGAAAGCTACCAAAACCACCGGTCGTCGGGCTTCGACACCGACCGCCAATATTTGTCTCTGGGGCGAAGCCGCGCCCCAGTCCCCCAGCCAGAAATCCGCGTCCCCCGTACGGAAACAGTCCGGCAAGTTCCCAAAAAGTAAACCCAGCCCCCGAGCCAACCCATAAGTAACCGCGACATGAACAAAATGACTCACGTAATCAATCTAGCCAGCATGGCCCTGGCTGCCACACTGCTCCTGCCCGCGTCTGCCCGCGCCCAGGAATGGACGGGTAACGGCACGACACTCAACTGGAGTGATACCGGCAACTGGGACAGCGGCACTACGCCAACTAGCAGCAGCCTCCTTTACTTCAGCGACCTATTCTACCCCAACGCCTACACCAATGCCGTCGGCCTGGTAAACAACATCGTGGATACGAGTTTCTCGGCGGGTGGAATCTATTTCAATTCGCTCTCGGGTGGAAATTTTTCCAGCGCCACGAATCACCACTACACCACGCTGATCTCTGCAGGCATCACGCTAACGCTGGGCACGGGGTCCGGCAATCCTTCGTTGGTCGCGGGCGACGTCCCTGGCAGCGGCCAATGGATGAGCTCCAACTTCACCAATTATTCGACTATTACCGGCCCCGGCAGCCTGGTGGTAAGCGACTCCGCCAGCTCAATGTCCGTCGGCTGGCGCAACCGCGCGACGCTTGATTTGGCCGGGTTGAACACTTTCACCACCAGCGTCAAACAGATCCTGGTCGGCGCCAGCAGCGACAACCCCGGCAACCCCGGACCGACGGGCTGGCTCTTGTTGGCCAAAACGAACTCGATCACCACTGCCGCGAATCTCTCGGCGCCGGGCATCATCCTCGGCTCCGCCAACTCCGGCAATGCCAGCGGCGTAACTCTGTTGGGTGGAACGAACACAATTAATACCGATGGTTTCACAGTTGGCGCTCGGCGGGGAAATTCCACCATGCTGGCCTTCGGCTCGGCTTATTCAAATACCCCCACTGCGGGGAATCTGATCTTGCGCGGCAGCGCCGGCGGCAGCAGCCGCGTCGGCACCTTCAGCATCGGTGACATGGCCGCACAACCCGCTGATTACTTAGGTTCCCCGCTGGGAATTGGCAGCGCCGGCATCGCCGACTTCGGCGGCGGCAGTGTGGATATCCGCGCCGACAAGATTTACGTCGGACGCAGCGCCGCCGACACGGGCACCGGCGGTGGCTTTGCCAACGGCTTCGGCACTTTGATCTTGGAACGCGGCACGGTGGATGCAAACAATCTCTACATCGCTTACAAGCAGGGCACCAATGCTTCCTCATCGCTCGGCAGCGGCACGGCAACTCCCTCCTGCATTATCACGCTAAGGAGCAACTTCCAGATGACGGTCAATCAGGACGTTACCATGGCCTTCCGCAACAACAGTACGTTTGGTTCACAAACGCCGTACGGTACACTTGTCCTCAACGATAGTGCTACGCTGAATATCGGCGGAAACGTCACCACCCCAACCAACGGTATCTCCGTGCTTCAGTTCGGTGGTGGAATGATCACCATGACGGGTGGCGGCAACCTTACGAACTCGACTTTGACCGGTTTCGGCACCATTGCCGGCGCCAACAACATCACGGTCGTCAGCAACCTGACTGTGGGTGGTGCGTTTAATTCTGGCACGCTCAACCTCACGGGTAATCTCAACCTCGCCACACCATTCCCGTTGGTGTTCGACCTGGGTGCCAACGCCACGGTGGGCGGTGGAGTGAACGATCATATCAACCTTACGGGCAACCTCTCTGTCAGCAACAACTCCATCGGGTTCACGTTCGGCGCGCCTCTGCTCGGCGGCAGTACATATCACCTAATTGACTACACGGGTACTAAGTCCGGCAACCTGTTCTTCACCAACACCACCCGCTCCGCCATCGGAATCGACCAGTCCACCGCTGGTCACGTGGACCTGATCGTCACAAACTGGACTCCGGCGACGCTGACTTGGGTGGGCAACACCAGCGGTGCCATTGTGGGCGCCGCGGCCAGCAACCTTTGGACGACCGCGGATACCAACTGGAGTAACGGCGGCTCACCCGATCGCTTCTACCAGATGGATAACGTGGTGTTCGATGACACCGCCATCTTCACAAACATCTACCCCCACGGCGTGCTGTCCCCGGCCAGCATCACAGTGAATGGCTCAAAGAGTTTCTCCATCACCAACCGAAGCACCGCCGGCGGCTTCGCAGGCGGGATTGTTGGTAATTGCCCAATCACCATGAACGGAACAGGCATTCTGCTGCTTGGCTCCTACAGCAACATTACCACCGGCCCGATCGTCGTGAACAACGGCATTCTCCGCCCGTTTGATCCATCCTTCTCGTTCGGTGATATCCGCATCTTGGGTGCTACTAATACGCCCATGTTTGTCACCAACACCGGCACGTTCGACTACAATGGCATCGGCTCCATTTCCGCCGGCAAGCAGATTGTAATCAAAGGCAGCGGCTTCGGCGGCCGGGGCGCCATCACCAATGGAGTGTCGAACTCCGGCGCCACCGTAAACGGATACTTCCTTACGCTGGCGGGGGACGCCACCGTCTCGGCAGATATTGGCGGCTGGGGCCTTCGCGGCCTTAGCTCCGCCGGACCGTTCTATTCCGGCTCTCTGAAGCTTAATGGTTACACTCTTACCAAACTGGGTGCCGCCCGGGTTTCACTCCAGGACGTAGTCGCGAATGACGCTGGAAGCATCAATTTCGGCGGCGGTCATTTGCAGGTTCAGAACTCGGTCATCGGTGGTGCTGGTTCGCTGAACTTTTCCAATAACACCTACGTGCAATTCGCCTTTGCTGCGGGTGCTACCAGCTACGTTTCCAAAGCCATCTCCACCTATGGCAACTTTGGCATCCTGACGCCCGCCTCCGGCAGCCCCGCGGTCAGCCAGGTGCTCATTGACTCAAGCATCGGCCTTGGTGGAGCGCTTTCTGTAACTAACATTCAAACTTTGATCCTGGGTGGAGTTGTCTCCGGGGCACAGAGTCTGACCAAGTACGGCAATAGCAACTTGGTTCTCAATGCCGCCAACACGTATGGCGGCCAGACCATCATCAACGGCGGCACGCTGTCGCTCGGCGCGAGTGGCTCATTCGCCAATTCCCCGCTCATCGCGGTCAATCCGGGCGCTGCCCTCGACGTGACTGCGAAGGGCGGCACGTTCACGCTCGCTTCGGCTCAAACTTTGAACCTGAACGGCACCGTCGTCGGCAACCTCACCGTCGGCCCCAATAGCACCATGCTGGGCAATGGCATCGTGAACGGTTCGTTGACTCTTAACCCTGGCGGCGAAATCGCGCCCGCCACCACCAATGTCACCGGCACCATGATCGTCTCGAATAATCTCACGCTCGCGGGCGGCCATCTCACTTGGGAGTTCTCCCCGTCCTTTGACCTTAGTGATGCCATCATTGTTGGCGGCAACCTGACGCTCACCGGCACGAACGTCTTCACCGTCAGTTCCATCGGCGGCTTCGATCCCTCGGGCACAAACACGCTCATTACCTACACGGGCACCCTGAATGGCGGACTCACTAACTTGGCCCTTAACACCCCGGCTCGTTTCGTGGTCGAGTTCGTGGATCCGGCCACCACGCCGGGCGCAATCAAAGTTCGGCTCGTTACGCCCAGCCCCACCCTTACCTGGAAGGGCGGCCATCCCTCCAATCCGATCAACTGGGATATCCAGACGACCACCAACTGGGATAACGGCGCCTTGCCTGATATCTTCTATCCTTCCGATCTGGTTCGCTTTGACGACACCGCGAATACCAATGTGGTCCGCCTTGTCGGTACCATCGGACCGGCGGCTGTATCCATGGAGAATTCGGCAATCAGCTATTTCGTGGGCGGCGGCGGAGCGCTTATCACCTCCAGCTTGACCAACAACAGCGGCAGTCTGACCGTCTCGAATACTGCGAACAACTTCCTGACCGGTGTCGGCATGGTCCTCAATGGCGGCAGCGTCACCATGGCCCAGCCCGTGAACGCCACTCTGCAGGCCAACCTTAATGGCGGCGGCACGCTCAACAAGGCGGCGACCTCGACGCTCACTCTTGTCGGCAATTCAGCCAACTTCAGCGGGCCAGTCAATGTCAACGCCGGCACCCTCCGTGCGGGTTCAACGAATGTCCTCGGCTCTGGCACCACCACGGTCGCCGGGAACGCGACCCTGGATGTTAATGGCCAGCTGCTCAGTGCCGCGAATCTCTCCGTCATTGGCACCGGTGCCGATGGCTGGGGTGCAATCAACAACCGGGGTTTGGGACGCACCAACAACTTGGGCAATGTAACCCTCGCAGGCGACACCACCTTTGGCGCGTTAACCAATGCGTGGGGTATCAGCGGTACGCTGGTTGGCGGTGGCTACACGCTCTCCAAGACAAATGTCAACGACGTGTGGATTCAGACCGGCAGCGACACCGACCTCGGCGTGATTGATGTCCAGCAAGGCCGCCTGGTGTTTGGTCAGGCTGGCACCACGCTGGGTCGCGACGCCAATACGGCCACAATTCGCTCGGGCGGGACACTTGCCCTCACCGTCACGAATGCCATGCCCCAGTCCGGTATCGCACCGGACGGCATTGATGCCGGTCTCAAACCGCTTGATCTGAAATCCGGCGCCACGCTCGAGAGCATTGGCTTCGGCGTCAACAACACGCGAACCAATACTCATAGCGGCCCGATCGCAATCGTGACCAATGCCAACTTCAAGGTCGGCGTCAATTCGGTGCTGGCGCTGAAGGGCCCGATTTCCGGCAACGGCCACCTTACCCTCACGAATGGCGGCACGCTGCTCTTGACCGGGACCAATACCTACGCCTCCAATACTTATGTCTATTCAGGCACTTTGCTCCTGCCGAACTCCAACTCCCTGCCAGTGACAACCATCCTGTCCGTCAGCAACCTGATCAGCACGTTTGGAAATGCCTCAGTGAGCTTCCTGAACGACGTGATCTTCCCCAACACATCAGTGATGCAACTCTCTGGGCGGAATGGGCAGGTCGGGGTCGGCGGCAATGGCACGTGGAACGGGCCCGTCTTCCTCCACGGAACGAACTCGCCCACCATCACCATCTCGGGCGGTAATAACCTCCTTAACCTTGCTGGGCCGTTAATCACCACCAACCTGGGCGGTCAGGTTCGTTTCGGCGGGGCCAACACTCGGCTTGCCGGAGCAATCATTGCTCCAGCCGCTTCGGTCACAATCGGCGTTGGCGATGGGCTGGGCGCCGCACTGGGAGAGAGATTCACCACTGTCACCTTTGGTCAGTCCAACCTGTGGTCTGGCTCGATGCAGTTCGACCGCGGCCGCGTGAATCTCGGGGCGAACAACTCCCTGCCCCCGGGCGTACCCATCACTGTCGGCACGCTCTCCAGCGGCGTCGGCGACCGACGCGTTTTCTTCAATCTCGGCGGCTTCAATCAGACCTTAAGCAGCGTCACCGAAACCGCCGTGGGCGACAGCCAGGTGCTGATCTTCAACGGCAGCACGAACTCGAATTCGACGTTGACCTACGCCGGCACGGGCACCAACACCTGGGCGATCCGGTTGATTGACAATATCCAGCAGAACCTGCGTGGTAATTCCGCCAAGGGCTACACAAACTCCGGTGACTTCACACTGGGCTACAGCTTCACGCCCAACAAGAATATGACCGTCACCCACTTCCGGCATTACTTCGGCACCAAAGTGTCGCTCTGGACCGACGACGGCACGTTATTGGCCACTGCCAACGTTACTAGCACGCCGGAGAATTGGACCGTTACACCGCTCTCCACGCCGGTGCTTCTGACCGCGGGCACCACCTATCGTCTCACGGCTTACACCGGTGGCGGGGAGTGGTATGAGTCCACTTTCTTCCCTGCCTTCTTTGCGGATGGGACGTTTTCGGACAGCTACGCGGGCGCGGGCGACGCGTTCCCGGCCACCGCTGACACCGTTGACTATGGCTATTTGGTGGACCTGATTTACTCCGAAGGCAGCCGCCCGCTGGCGTTGACTGTCACCTCCGGAACGTTGAATCTCCTCTCCACAAACACCTACACGGGTCCGACGTTGATCTCCGGCGGCACGCTCAACGTAAATCCCGGCAGCGGATTCACGGCAGGCTACGTTGGCCAGTTGAACACCACTCCGGTGTCCGTCACCGGCACCGGCACACTGGGCGGCAACGGCTTGGTCAATGCCGCCGTCAATGTGACCGCCGGCGGGAGCATCGCCCCGGGCGTTGGCATCGGCCGACTGACAATCAACAGCAACGTCATCTTCGGCGCCGGCAGCAAATATGTTTGTGAAGTCAATTTGGTCACCGGCACGAACGACCTGGTCGCAGGCATCAACACCCTGACTTATGGCGGCACGCTCGTCATCACCAACATCGGCAGCCAGCCGTTCACGAACGGCACCGTTCTGAAATTGTTCAGTGCGGCGAATTATGTTGCCGGCGCGGTGGCCATGCAGCCCGCGGCTCCGGGAATAAATCTCGCGTGGGACAAGAGTTATCTCGCGGTTGACGGCACCCTGCGCGTAATTCCCGCGCCCCCGGCAATCTCCGGGGTGACCAAACTCCCCGACGGGAATGTCTCCTTCATGCTTACTGGCACCACCGGTCAGCCCTACAGCGTGCTGGCTAGCACTAACGTCGCCTTGCCCATCGCCAGTTGGCAGGTTCTCACCAGTGGCACGGCGCCCGCCGCCAGCTGGCTATTCACCGATCTGACCGCCACGAATCATCCGGGCAGATTCTACACAACGTCAACACCGTAGTCCCAACAGTTGAACCCCTCCGTTCGTCCGGCTCAGACCCGGACGGCGGAGGGGTGACCAATAATGAAGCGTCACTCCACTACCATCAGCTCCGGGTTCACCCTGATTGAACTGCTGGTCGTCATTGCCATCATCGCGATTCTCGCGGCTATGCTGTTGCCGGCCCTCGCCCGCGCCAAGGACAAGGCGACGCGCATTCAGTGCATGAACAATCACCGCTCGCTCATGCTGGCGTGGCGCATGTATGTGGATGACAACCAGGACGTGCTTCCTTACGCCAGCGAAACCGCTCCGGGTGCAGGCACGGTCGGCGCGTGGGCGCAGGGCAAAATGGATTTCGACCCAGCCAACCGTTACAACTGGGATGCCGATTACGCCCTCAAGACCAGTCCGCTTTGGGCTTATGCAAAGGCAGCGGCGATTTGGAAGTGCCCGGCAGACAAATCCTTTGTCACCGTTAACGGGGTGCAAAAGCCCCGGGTGCGAACCATGAGTATGAATTACTGGCTGGGAGCAGCGGGGGGCAAGCACTACACCGGTCTTCCGGCGAGCGAGCCCGTCACCAAATGGACCCTATACAAAAAGTTCACCGAGCTTGCCGCCAACCCAGGGGCCGCCAGCATCTTCGTCTTCCTCGACATGCGCACGGACAGCGTGGATGCCGGTAATTTTGGAGTCTGCATGGATGGTTATCCGTCGAATCCGGGGGCCTATCGTTTCTGGGATTTGCCCGGCGTTCAGCATGGCAAGGGCTGTAGCTTTTCCTTTGCCGACGGTCACACCGAACTTAAGAAATGGAAAGACGCGCGGACCGCACCCGAGACTTTGGTCGGTGATGACAAGTTCACCTCGGCCGGCAATCCTGACATCGCCTGGATGCAGGAACGCGCCACGCGGACGAAATAACCGCGCAGCGAAAAACAGTTTTGGGTACTAGCAACGCTAGCGGGGTGCGCGCCGGTCGCAAGACCGGCGCATTTTTATTGCCCGGTCGGAACAAGCAGATCAGTTCGATTTGAGGCGGAAGAACTGCTGCGAGTCGGTGATCAAATTGGTGTAGGGACTCGTCGCGCCGGGCAGATTTGTGAAGGGGCCGGTGATGTTCGGCGCGGACTGCAACGCGAACCCGCCAGGATTGGCCGACCACGTCAAAATGGCCGTCGATTCCAATGGAATAATCCGCAATTGCGGACCGGGTACACTGAGTGACTCCAAAGAAAGACTGAACACCGTGCCATTGCCCGCAGCCCCGCCATTCGCCGTCGTCCCATACAGTGTAGTGCCAGACAGAATCAAACCAGCAACCGGATTTGCGCCGTCGCTGTTGGTTTGCGGTTGAGGATACCGGGGCGTCGCGGTGAAAGAGTGCAGATTTGTAAAACCTGTTCCGTCGGCGTTGATCGCGAACACCGTGCCATTGCCCGCACTGCCGCCACGAGACGCCGTCCCATAAAGTGTGTTACTCAACAAGACTAATCCGGCCGACGGATTGGCGCCGTCGATGTTGGTATAACGACCGAATGAGTCGTATGCCCCCGCGCCAAAGCTGTGGAGGTTCGTAAACCCAGAGCCATCGGTGCTGATGGCGAACACCGCGCCTTGGCCCGAACTTCCGCCAAACCCCGCCGTTCCATACAGGGTGCTGCCGGACAGAAGCAACCGGGCATGCGGATTTGCTCCATCGCTGTTGGTGAGGATGCCAGCGCCATTCAAGTCACCGGACGTGAACGCGTAATAGTTGGTGAAACCTGTGCCATTGGTTCTGACGCTGAACACAGTACCCCGGCCCAAATTGTCATGGTCGGTCCCATACAAGGTGTTGGTCGCCAGAATCAATCCCGCGGACGAATAAGCGCCACCGCTACCGCCGCTAAAGCTGTGCAGGGTCGTAAAGCCTGACCCATTCGCGTTGATGGCGAACAAGGTACCTTTGCCGGAAGTGCCACCAACATTCGCCGCCCCAAACAGTGTATTGCCAGACAGAATTAAGCCGGCATACGGATTAGCCCCGTCGCTGTTCTTGCCGTTGGCGTCGGTCGCCGGGAAACCATGCAGTACCGTAAAGCCAGTGCCATCCGTATTAACGGCAAAGACCGTGCCGGCGTCCGAACTTCCGCCATTACGCGTTGTCCCATACAGGGTGTCGCCGGACATCACCAACTCGGCATAGGGATTCGCGCCATCCTCGCCGCCAGAAAAGTCATACCGCATCGCGAAGCCCGTCACATTGGTTTGCACGCCAAACACCGTACCCCAGCCCGAACTGCCGCCATACACCGCCGTCCCATACAAGGTGTTGCCCGCTAGCACTAATCCGGCTGTGGGATTGGCGCCATCGCTGTTAGTCGCGTTCGGCCCCGAAGCCGACGTGAACGTGTGAAGCACCTTGAAGGTCTGCCCATTCACCCGGCCAGTAACTAATAAGCCGATGGCGATTAGCGCAGGGAGGAGGAGATAATTGACCATGGAATTCACGGGCTCGGTCGGCCTGAGCCTTCTGTCAAATTCAAGTCGACCGGCCGCTCTTCACAGGTTGAATGCTCGCTGAACTTGCTCAGTCATCGCGCTCAAAGACTGAAAAGTAATCGCCATCGGTCCCGCTCTCAGCGAAACCGATGGCGATCATTCGAAACCAAACCGTGCGGTTGAGTCTTCCAACTCAGGCCCAAGGCAGTGCCTCTACTTTTTCGAGCCGCAGGGAGACTGAGCCGCTGCGGCCATGATCGCGTTCTTCTCGCCCTCGGTGATCAAGCCCTGCGCCAGGAATTCCCCAGCGGCCTGCGCAACGGCGGCGGTGTACTGCCCGTGGTTCTTCCATTCGCCGCCGGACGCCGGGCCGGCACAAGGCACCAACTGATCGATGCTGCAGCCCTGAGCATCCACGACGGTGCACCGGGGAGTGTTCGGACATGCATCGAGCACGTCGGCTACGCCATCACCATCCATATCCGTCAGACCGATGCTGATGTTCTCGTAAACCGCCGTCCCGGAGTTGGTCGGAATCGAAGGTGAATTTACGATCTGGAAATATCCCCCGAGCTTGCTGTTGTCGATGATTCCCTGTTCCAGATTGGTGAACTCGAGCGGCGGGCTCTGCAGGCAATTGGCCGAATAAATGACCGCGCGCTTGCCGTTGCTGTTGAGGAAGTAGGTCATACCGAGCGTGACCGTGTCGCCGGAGTTGAAATCCCTCGGAAAAGCGTAAAAGGGCAAGGGCCCGCCGAAGGCCACCACTTCATGCCCGTCCGTGTTGACGATGAACTGACCCTGACCGCCGATCGTGTCGAGCAGAAAACCGGCTTCCTTGCGCGGAGCGATCGGGTCGCCCGTCAACGTCACGGTCATGGAAACGCTGAAGAAGTCGTTATTGTTGAATTGATAGGCGGTGGCGCCCGAGTTGTTCGAGAACCGCCAGACATGCCGGTTCGCAAAGCCAGCCGGGGCGCTGACGTTCTGGTCATCAAAGGCAACCAGCGAGGGGAAATTTGATACAACCGTGAGCGTCGACCCGGGCACATCGTTATACTCACGCGGATGGTAAGTGGCCGAATTGATGGTGCTGACTTGAGCAAAGGCAACGTTGGCCGCCGCGAGGCAAAGGGCGCTCAGCGTCGCATTGCAGGTGATTTTTTGCAGGGAGTTCATACTTAGTCCTTCAGTTGGTTGTTGTTGTATTACGCAGTGAGAAATTTGGTTGGCTCGGTTTGGCCAATGCCGCCATCTAATGACTCTACGAAAAACACGGTTTCCAAAACAATGGGGTGAATACCCTACGCGGGGCGGTCGAGATCAGGGAAAACTTCCCTTCCCAACTGCGTGCGCGCCCAACCAGTAGGCATCCCCAACGCCCGCCTCACCCGTCAAATCGTGGTCGTTTATCGGCGTGGATCGGATGGCTTGCTTGATCCAAGCGGCGTTCCACTTGTGGATTTCAGCATGGCCGTCGGCAAACGAGAGCCCGCCGGCGCCGCCGTGATAGCTGGCGGGAATATCCGGCAGGAAACCAGGGCGTTCAACCGCGGTGAAGAACGTGCCATCGTTGATGCTATCCTCGCGTTCATCCAGAAACACAAAAGTCTGACTGGGCGACGGGATGCTCGAAATCTTTTGGTAGGGCGGATACTTCGGGCTGTTGGCTTGCGGTGACGGTTTGGAGCGCGACGGCGCCCCAACAAAATTATTCATCGCGAGACTCCGAACCCGAGGGACCTTGCGACCGAAAATGGTGGCGGTCGATCTGTCCGCTGGACACTTGAAAGCCGCAAAGCTTTTGACGTAAGGCCCTAGATAAGCTCCGTATGGGTAAAGCTCGTGGTTGATCAGCATGTCCGTATCAACATTGTCCGGGCTGGCAGTGTTGAGGGTAAGCCACCCCGCCACCCAGGATGGAGTATTCACATTCTTGCCCGCAGTTTGCGTGTCGATATTGGGCGCCGGTTTATCGCCGTTGTCATCAGCATACATGAGCCAGGCCAGCGCCATTTGCTTGGTGTTGTTCATGCAATAAATCCCCTGCGCTTTGAGTTTGGCCCGGCCGAGGGCCGGCAGCAGCATCGCGGCGAGGATGGCGATGATCGCGATCACGACCAACAGCTCGATCAAGGTAAACCCGCGGGCGTGCCGGATAGCGTGAGCTTTTTCTGACGCGCTCTGTGAGTTGCCTCTATGATCGGCGGCGATCATGGTGAAGTCACTTTATAGAACCGCTGACTACCCGTGGTGGCGTCGCTCACGGTTTTGCTCGTGCCGTCGCCGAGCACGTTGGCCAGCAGCACCCAGTTGCTGGCTGTCAAATCAGCCCGGCTAAACACTCGGTAGGTGGCACCCGCTTGAGTCGGGAAAGAAATGTTGACGTTACCGCCCGATCGCAGGGCCGACAGAGTGATGCCGGCGGCCGGAACGAACATGAAATAGTTCGGATAGCAGAGGCCGGTGGTGGTTGAGAGTCGCAGTGTGTTGACGCCGCCCAGCTTCACCGCAGCGGGCGCGACCAGTCCTTCATCCGTCAACTGCACCCACCCGTAGATGTTTTGACCGCGGCCAAGAGCCCCCCACCGGCCGAGCCGTTTGGTCACCTGGTTGATCGTCGTCGCGCCACTGACGACCTGGTCCAAATACATCGAGTAGTTGCCGAGGCCGGCGGAACGAATGTAAACGTAGAAGTTGCCCGCGGGATAGACAGCGGTGTAATTGGCCCAATCCCCGATCCCAAACCAATCCAACTGATAATCAGTCCCACCGACATCAATGAACTTCTGCCGCGCTTCCACCACGTAATTCTGTACGAGGCTTTCGGGAATCCCACCGGAGCGATAGGGGAACAGCTCGCCTCCGATGGGAGCATGTTGGAAGTCAACATTGGTGACCGCTCCCAGTCCGGCGTACGCGTTGGGGAACCAACTGCTGACATACTGTCCGCCGTCGTAGTCGAAATCCTCAGTTTCAACCATGTAGTTATCCTGGGTGAAGGTATCGAAGGAATTCGTAACGCGGATGCCATTGCCGAGGGAATTGGTCACGGTGATAATCGCCGTGTGGAGCGCATTGGTTTGCAACTTGGGATAAACCACCGTCTTGCTTGAGGCCGGGCCAGTGATCACCAAGCTCGAAGAAACATCAATGCCGTTCAGGTTCACCTTAATGCCGTCCGCAGGAAAAGTCGCTCCCGACGCCGTCACCGTAAAGCTCAAGCCATTGGTGTACTCGAACGGACGCGTGCCGGTGGGATACATGCCGCTGATGATCGGCAGGTCGAGCTGCGCCTTGACGAGCATGAAGCAACCCGGCAGGAGGTTGCCGCCGGGGAAACTCGTGAGGCGCAAGGTAGCCTTGCCGTTGAGGAGGATGTTGGCGTTGTTACCGTTCGTATCCTTCAAATAAACGTTGTCATAAGCGGTCCAGCCCCGCCCGCTGGTAATCGTGAAGGTGCCGAGATCGTTGGTTGCCGTGGGCGTAATCTGGCTCAAGGTCAGGCTACCGGAGAAACCAGTATCTGTCGCGAGCCGGGCAATCACCCAATTGGTGCTGTTGGGCCAGTCGCGGGTATAGTTCACCCAATCACCGAAGTTGAACGGGTTGATGCAGTAATCAAGCCGGTTCGCGAGGAACAGGTTCTTGCGCTGATAGTCTCCCGAAGCGGCCGTTCCCATTGGATCCGCGGGGCGATACAAATGACTGCCGCCACCACTCAGGTTGTGCTTATCCACACCTTCGATGCCGACTTTTCCGAAATAACAGTTGGGATTGCCACTAGCGTTGCAAAGTTCGGGATTATTGAGATACATGCCGCCGCCAAAATCGAAATCTTCGGCTTCCCACAAGTAGGTGACCGGTTGGATTCCGACCCATGTGGTTTCGAAGTAGGTGCTCGCATTGGCTGTCAGGTTCGAAGTGTCGGTGACGGTAATGGACGCCGTGTAAATCGTGTTGGATTGAAGTCCGTAATAGGCCACGTTCTTGTTGGAAGTGGAACCGGTGATCACCAGACTCCCGGAAACATTTGCGCCATTGACGATCAAACTGATTCCACTGTTGTTGATGGTAATACCGCTTGGCGAATTGACGTTGAACGTGATCCCGTCACTCGGATTGACAAAGATCATGTTCGCCGGAAACAGGTTGGTGATAACGGGTGGGATGAAGCCACCGGTCTGGTTCAGCACCGCATTGTCGAGGTAAGCCGACCCCTGCAGGTTGGTAGCCACCGCGAGATAGGCATACCGATATCGCACCTGGGTTGTGCCTGCGGGTGCAACCATCTGACTCACCGAGCCCGTGACTGCATATGTGGTGAAAAAGGGATCGCCCGTGGAAACCGGCGCCGCCAGGTTACAAACGTTCGTCACGGAAAAAGGAATCCAAGTGTCCAGTCCCAGGCTGGCGGAGTAAGGCGGCGACTTGTAGAGCGCAAGTAGATTGCTGCTCGCGCCCAGGAACGCGACTTCAATCCAGGTGGAGCAACTCGCGCCCAACCCGCCATTGTCGGCGCTGTTTGAAAAGATCCATCCGCTGGCTTGGTAGGTCGCGCCGGGCGCGCTGCTGAAGGTCTGGGAAATCCCCGCCACATTGTTGGTTCCGTTGTAAAGGGCGGCCCACTGTTTCCAAAAGAAAGTTCCGAAAAGCGCGGGTGCGCCAAAGTCCGGTCCCGCCACCCAATAATTATGAGTACTCGGGTTGAGCGTCGGTGGCGCAAAATACGCCCAGCCCGCGGGAACGACCTGTCCACTAGGTGGAGTCTCAAAACCTTGGTTCACCAGCAAATTGGCAGCGTGCGCCGGTCCGGTGAGCAGCGCGAGGCCAGCAGCAAGGGCGAGCAGTTCTAATTTCAAGAACGTGCACTTTGCCTCACTCCGATTTCGAACGAACTGAATAGAGTCAGATAATGGGTTCATCAGGTACCTCATGGGTTTGGCGGCAGAAGACGATGCCTAAAGCCTTCCATGCCGAGCCGGCTTTGTCTAATTGCAAATGTCGGCAAATTCTTGGTTGATCAGCGGCCAAACGGGTCCGTTACCGGCACGTTTGAACTCAAATGAATGTAAGATCAAAACAGCGCTGTCACTATGGGGTAAACACCCCTCACCCAAACTCTCTTGTGAATTTGTGCCAACCAGAAGTAATCTCCGAATCTGCGGCGGGCAGGCTTTCCACAATTCGAATCAAATTCCTGCTGCCGCATGGGCTTAGTGCTATGTTGATCCCGATGCTCCCTTGATCGTCAATGAAGCGAACCCTGCTTTTTCAAATTTTCCTCGGCACGGTTGCCCCGCTTTTGGCGGTTGCCATCGATGCTCCCACCGGATTGGTCAGCCGCACCGGTGATCGAAGCATCGTGTTGCACTGGGACCAAAATACCGAAGCCAACCTGGCCGGCTACCGCGTGTACCGCTCGACGAGCAGCGGCGGCCCGTTCGTCGCCCAGAATCCAAGCGTGGTGACATCGGCGGGTTTCTGTGATCTCACGGTCGGCGTCGTCAATGGCCAGACAAACTATTACCGGGTCACCGCGTTGACCACTACCGCGGAGGAAAGCCTCCCTTCGGTCACAATCGCCGCCGTGCCGCATCCTTTTGCGAGCGATGATCAATTCCTGGAGTACGTGCAACAGGTCAATTTCGATTATTTTTGGTACCTGGCGAATCCCGTCAATGGCCTGATCCCGGATCGTAGCACGACGACGTCCCCGTGCAGCATTGCGGCGGTGGGGTTCGGTTTGACCGCCATCGGGATTGGCATTGACCACGGTTGGATTTCGCGAACCCAGGGCGTGGCGCGGATCCTCACCACGTTGAACACTTTTCTCAACGGGCCACAAGGCACCAACGCCTCCGGAATGATCGGCTACAAGGGATGGTTCTACCATTTCCTGGAAATGAACACCGCGGTGCGCTCCCCCAACTCGGAGTTGTCTTCGATCGATACGACTCTGTTACTGGCCGGGATGCTCAACGCCAAACAATATTTCAGTGGCACCAACGCCGACGAGACCGCCATTCGGACAAAGGTGGATGCGATCTTCAACCGCGTGGACTGGAATTGGATGGCGCAAGGCACTAACGTGGTTTCGATGGGTTGGTTTCCCAACTCGGGTTTCATTCCGAACAACTGGATTGGTTACAACGAAGGGATGATTCTCTATTGCCTCGGCCTTGGCGCTGCCACCAATCCCCTGCCCGCTTCCGCGTGGAGCCGCTGGACCAATGGTTACATCTGGTCCACCAACTACGGGCTCGCCTTCGTCCAGTTTCCGCCGTTGTTCGGGCACGAGTACTCGCACTGTTGGATTGATTATCGGCATATCGCGGACGGCTTCATGAACAGCCACAACAGCAGCTACTTCCTGAACTCACGGCGCGCGACCCTGGCCAACCGGGCCTACTGCATGGCCAACCCGTTGAACCGCCTTGGCTACAGCAGCACCAACTGGGGATTGACCGCCTGTGACGGACCAACGGGCTACGCGGCCCGCGGGGCGCCACCGGCGCTTAATGATGATGGCACCATTGCCCCCACGGCGGCTGGCGGCGCGATGGCCTTTACTCCCGAGTATTCGTTGCCGACCTTGCGGCGCTTCTACCTTTTCCGGGTCAACATTTGGACCGCCTACGGATTCCGCGACGCGTTCAACCAGACCGCCCAGTGGTGGGCCAGCGATGAACTGGGAATTGATCAAGGCCCCATAGTCATCATGATTGAGAACTATCGCACGCAGAAGGTCTGGAAGCTTTTCATGCAAAACGAAGAGGTCCAACGCGGCTTGCAACGGGCTGGCTTTGTCCCGCTGCCGTTCGTCGCCCTCAAGGTGCAGCCCCTGCCGCTCCAGAACGCAGTCAGCCTGACCTGGGACGCCTCCGCTGGTCGCACTTACCAGGTCGAATACTCGACTGATCTCGTTTCCTGGTTCGCCTCTCCCAGCGGGGAAGTGCTCGCAACCGGCCCCACCGCCAGCTGGACCGACAGCGGCCCGCCCGACACAGCGGCCCTGCCCTTCTCAGCGCCGCAAAGGTTCTATCGCGTCTTCCAATTCGGTTCCCCGTGACGACGAACCAGCGAGGTCAATTGGAAATCAGCCGGAAGAACTGCTGCATGCCCATAGTGGAATTGGTGTATGGACTCGTCGCGCCGGGGATGTTCGTGAACGTGCCGGTGATGGCCTCCACATTTGGTAGGGACGATTTCCACATCGTCCCACTATTTTCGGAAAGGAAGTTAAGTTTGGGACGTGGTGGAACGCGTCCCTACCGAGAAATGGCGACGGATCTCAATTCGCCTTGAGCCGGAAGAATTGCTGCTCACCGGTGATGGGATTGGTGTAAGGACTCGTCGCGCCGGAAATGTTGGTGAATGTGCTGGTGGCAAACGGGGCGGATTGCAAACCGAATGCCGAGTTGGTCCAGCTCAGCACCAGTTCGGAGTTCAGGTTTTGGAAATTAAGGCGCGGCGGCGGAACACTCGAAGAATACTTAATCGTTGCATAATCGTAATCGTCGTTCGCTCCGTTCGAGGAATACCCCGTCACAATCACGTTGCCTCCCCGATCTACCGCAACCGCAGTGGCGAAGTCTTGAACATTCCCGGGCCCACTGAAACGATTGGTCCACAACGGCGCGCCTGTGCCCGAATAAGCAATGGTTACGAAATCCCAGGAATAACCTTCGCCAAGCCCATACCCCGCCACAAAAACGTTACCGCCGGAGTCCACAGCAATTGCAGCGGCATAATCTTGTGAATTAACCGGGCCGATATAACGATTGGTCCACATTGACGCTCCGTCACTCGAATATCCAATCGTACCATAGTACAAAGTGCCGCCGACGTCCCAAGAATGGCCCGTAACGAATACATTGCCATTGCCATCCACCGCGATGCCGACCGCTTCGTCATTTTGATTTACGGTCCCGCCCCATAGGTTGGTCCACACCGGCACACCGGCTGTGGAATACTTGACCGTGGCATAATCGAAATCCGAACGCCCGGCCACGTACACGCCACTGGCGTCTAAGGCTATTCTGCGGCCCAACCCTTTGAAACGATTGGTCCACAGCGGCACACCTGCACCCGAGTAGGCAATTGTGTTAGCCGAGCCGATGCTAACTGACGATGTCCCAGTCACGAAGACTGTGCCGCTGCCGTCCACTGCAATGTCGTTGGCATAGTCTGGGCTGTCTCCAGGCCCTTCGTAGCGATTTGTCCACAGTGGCACGCCCAACGCCGAATACGCGACGGTAGCATAATCGTAATCATAACTGCCACCTTTCCAAGAATAGCCAGTCACAAACACGTTGCCGCTGTGATCCACCGCAATTGCCTCAGATCTGTCTTCGTTGGTTCCCAGTCCGTCGTATCGGTTGGTCCAGAGCGGCGCACCTTCGTTCGAATACTTGATGGTCACGTAATCTAAGCTGCTGCTGCCTGCCGAAGACCCTGTCACTAACACATTGCCACGGTCGTCCACTACAATGGCACTGGCGCCATCGTTACTATTTCCTGGCCCATTGTAACGATTGGTCCACATAGCTACGCCGGCCGCCGAATACTTGATCGTGGCACAATCGTTACCTGAGGCGATGCCAGGCGACGATCCCGTTACGAACACGTTTCCGTCCGCGTCCACCGCAAGTGCAAAGGGGATGTTACCTCCGTATGCTGGCCCGCGATAACGGTTGGTCCACAGCGGCACGCCGGTTTGAGCTTGCACTAGAGTAACGGTGAGCGTGACGCTCAGAAAAAGGATTGCCCCTTTCATATTCCCAATAACTCCAAATCCAAGACTACCATTGCGCTAGTCCTCTTAGGCGACAAGCACTTTCCGGCTGACGCGTTGCGGTATTTGCCGGACTGAAGCGGGTAATTAGCCAGCGGACGCTTGCCTTCGCGTTCGCGTTTGGGAAAATGCGCGTCCTTTATGGGACATGTTAAGCTACACATTCCGGGACCGGTCGAAGTCAGCGAGAAAACTTTCAAGGCGTTTTGCGCGCCGATGATTGGCCATCGCGGTCAGGGTTACAAAGACCTCGTCGCCAAGATTCAGCCGCAACTTCAGCAATTGCTTGCCACAAAACAGCTCGTCTATCTCTCCACGTCCAGCGCGTGGGGCGTGATGGAAGGCGCGATCCGCAATCTAGTGCAGAAGAAAGTCCTCAACTGTATGTGCGGTGCGTTCTCGGACAAATGGCTCGACGTTTCCAAAAAATGCGGCAAGCAGGCCGACGCGTTGCAGGTCGAGTGGGGCTCGCCCATCCGCGCCGAGGCGATTGACAAGAAACTCGCCACGGGCGAGTTCGACGCGCTCACGCTCATTCACAACGAGACGAGCACCGGCGTGATGAGTCCGCTTGCCGAGATCGCCGCGCTCAAGAAGAAGTATCCCGACGTGATGTTCATCGTGGACGCGGTCAGTTCGATGACCGCACTGCCCATTAAGTTTGATGAGCTCGGCATTGACGTGCTGCTCGCCGGCACACAAAAGGCCTGGGCCATGCCGCCAGGTTTCGCCGTGTTTGTCTGTTCGCCTGCCGCACTGGCGAAAGCAGCCACCGCCAAGGATCGCGGCTATTACTTCGACTTCGTCGAGTTCCAAAAGAACGCTGAGCAGAACATGACGCCGAGCACACCGAGTATTTCACACACCTACGCGCTGGCATCGCGGTTGGACGAGTTCTTTGCCGAAGGCTTGGAAAATCGTTACGCCCGTCACAAAAAGACGAATCAGCTGACGCGCGACTGGGCTGCGAAGCACGGCTTCACGCTGTTTCCGGAAAAAGGATTCGAATCGCTCACGTTGTGCTGCATCAACAACGGCGCCAAGCCGGGTGGCCGCACGGTGGACGTGGCGAAACTCCAGAAGCTCACTAAGGATCAGGGATTCCTGATTGACGGCGGTTACGGCAAGATCAAAGGCACGACGTTCCGGATCTCAAACATGGGTGACGAGACCGAGGCGACGATGAACGAACTCTTCGCCGCGCTCGACAAGTCCATGAGTCAGCTATGATTCGCAGGACCGACTCTTCGCTTCCCGCGCGATTCCGCATGGATTAAGTTCCCGCCGTGCCGGCGGACCGCCTCAGACGAACCCTGCGCGCCACCTTCATTGGGTTGGCCGTCAATTTGGTGCTGGCGGCCACCAAACTGGCGGCAGGCATCGTCGGCCATTCCCACGCGCTCGTTGCCGACGCCGTCGAATCGTTCGCCGATGTCCTGAGCGCCGTCATCGTCTGGCGCGGGCTGGTCATTGCGCACGAACCGGCTGATGAGGATCACCCGTACGGTCATGGCAAGGCAGAGCCGCTGGCGGCCGCATTTGTTTCGGTGATGTTGCTGATTGCGTCCGGCTGGATCATTCTCCGCTCGTTCACTGAAATTGCCCATCCGCATTCCACCCCCGCCCCGTTCACGCTCGTGGTGCTCATCGTCGTGGTGCTGGTCAAGGAACTGTTGTTTCGGTATGTCTTGAGTGAAGCCCAAGCCGTGGATAGTTCCGCCGTACGCTCCGATGCCTGGCATCATCGCAGCGACGCGATCACCTCCGTCGCGGCCGGCGTCGGGATCAGCATCGCCTTGGTTGGCGGGAACGGATTTGAATCGGCCGACGATTGGGCAGCGATTGTGGCCGGGTGCGTGATCGCCTGGAATGGCTCCTGGCTGTTGCGGCTGGCGATCAACGAACTCATGGACAAATCGCCCGGTGACGAACTCGTTGCCGCCGTGCGTCGCTTGGCCGCAACCATTCCCGGGGTTGACGGCGTGGAGAAATGCTTCGTGCGCAAGATGGGCTACCATTACTACGTGGACATGCACGTGGAGGTTGACCCGCAAATGACCGTGCAACGTTCCCACGACATCGCGCATGACGTGAAGGATCGGGTGCGGGAGAAATTTCCATCGGTGCGCGATGTGCTGGTGCATGTGGAACCACGCAGCACCCCGGCCCGGAACGCCAATCATTAGAACTAGCGACACCGGCCGGACCTACCTCAACATTTGTTCGGGTGGACTCCCTCCGCCGTCCCGCTATGCTTTCGCGATGCTGAATTCGATCAATGCATACATTCTTCGTCACGCAGTACCGGCGCTACTGGTCACAATTGCTTCCGTCCATGGCGCCTTACCAACGGTTGAGTTGCGGGATGCTTTCCCCGGTGTGACGTGGGATCGCCCGTTGTGGATGAGCGAGGCGACTGACAGTTCGGGCCGGTTCTTCGTGGTTGAGCAAGCAGGCCGCATTTTGATCGGCCGGACGGGCCAGACAAACACCGAGGTGTTTCTCGACCTTACCAACCGAAAACCTTTCGCCAGCAATGAAGAGGGATTGCTCGCCCTGGCCTTCCATCCGCAATTCACCAACAACCAGCTGCTTTACGTCTATTACAATCAGCAGAGTCCGCGGCGCAGCGTCATCAGCGAGTTCAAGGTTTCCGCCACCAACGCCAACCTCGCTGACCTCGCCTCCGAACGCATCCTGCTCACCGTGCCGCAGCCGTATTGGAATCATAAAGGCTGCCAGTTGGGTTTCGGCCCGGATGGAATGCTCTACATCACGCTCGGCGACGGCGGCGCCGGCAACGATCCGCACAACAACGGTCAGAACATGGCCTCGCTACTGGCGAAGATGCTGCGGATTGATGTGAATACTCGAACCACGATCGGCTCGGGCAACCAGCGGCGCGAGCTGGCGTACGGCATTCCCAAGGACAATCCGTTCGTCAACGAGCCGGAGAAATACGGCGTGCGCAAAGAGATCTGGGCTTCCGGTCTGCGCAATCCGTGGCGCTTCAGTTGGGACCGTGAAACCGGCGAGCTCTGGCTTGGCGATGTGGGCCAGGACGATTGGGAGGAGGTTGATCTGATTGTGAAAGGCGGCAATTACGGTTGGCCCGTCCGCGAAGGCTTTCATCCGTTCAAGCCCGGCCCGGAAGGTGCACGCTTCGCTGAGCCCGTTCTCGATTATCCGCACCGGCCGGACCAGGCGGCGAAGGCAAAATTCCCACAGCATACAATCGGCTGGAGCGTTACCGGTGGTTACGTTTACCGGGGCAGCAAGTATCCGTCGTTGCGCGGGATTTACGTTTACGCCGACTACAACCTCGGCACCATTTGGGGACTCCGCTACCAAAACGGCAAAGTGACGGAGCAAGGGACGCTGCTGGCTCAACCGAAGAACGTAGTGAGTTTCGCCGAAGACGAAGCCGGCGAACTCTACGTGTTGTGTTTCGATGACAAGATCTTCAAGCTCGTTGTCCCGTAGGGCGCATTCTGGCTTGTAAATCCTCCGGTGCTTGTATCTCCTGCTCGGTCTAATATGGAAGGAACTTGGACGACTTTGCGTGGCGGGGTATGCGGATCGCTCGCCTTGCTTTCCCTGTTCACGGCTTCCGCAACAACTTTCACGGTTACAAATACGGCCGACGTTGGTCCCGGCTCTTATCGTCAGGCCATTCTCGATGCCAACGCGAATCCCGGCCCGGACAAGCTCGAGTTCAACATTCCCGGCGGCGGCGTGCAAACCATTGCCCCGCTGACCCCGCTGCCGGATTTCACCAATGCTGTTTCTATTGACGGCTATTCGCAACCCGGCAGCAGCGCCAACACACTGACCAATGGCGATAACGCGGTGCTCCGCATCCGGCTCGATGGCGCAAAACTCAGCGGTGGTTTCCCGTCCGGCGTTTACTTCAACGGCGCGAGCGGGAGCTCCGTGCGGGGACTCGCAATCGTCCGTTTCGCCTACGGCGTGCAGCTCAATAATTCGTCGAGCTGCGTGGTCGCCGGCAACTGGATCGGGCTGGATGTGGACGGCGTGGCGCGCGGGAACACGTTCGGCGGCGTGCCAGTTTCGTGCGCGGTATTCACTCCCACCTCCGGCATCATCATCGGTGGGCTCACACCGGCCGACCGGAATATCATCTCTGGCAATCGCGAAGGCGTCTCGTTCACGTCGTCCGCGCTGGGTAATTGTTCTGTGCTTGGCAACTTCATCGGTACGGACGCCACCGGCTCGTTACCGCGCGGAAACTTGTTTGGCGGGGTCGTCATCCAGTCTGCAACCGCCATCACCGTCGGCGGACCAACTCCCGCCGCGCGCAACATTCTCAGCGCTTCCCCTGGCTCCGGCGGCATGGGCGTCAGCGTTTTGGGTAGCGACGGTCATTTGATTCAAGGCAACCTCATCGGGACTGATGTGACCGGTCAATATGCCTTGGGGAATTACTCCGACGGCATCCGGTTGCAGGGCGCCCGAGAGGTGCGCGTCATCGGCAACCAGATCGTCAACAACGGAGCAAATGGGATTACCTTGCAAGGCAGCCACGCAACGGTGATTGAGGGCAACCTTATTGGCACCGACGCGTCGCTCGTTCGCCCCATGGGCAATACGGCAGCCGGCATTAGCATCACCGGCAGTACCAATCGCATTGGCGGGACAGCTGCGGGTCAACCGAACACAATTCAATTCAACGGCGGCGCTGGAGTGGCGGTCACTTTGTCCAGCGCCATCCAGAACGCAATTGTCGCGAACCGCATCTTCGACAATGCGGGACTCGGCATCGACCTCGGCACCAGCGGTATCACGACTAACGACGTTGGCGATGCCGACACCGGTGCCAATCAGCTGCAGAACTTCCCGATTATCACCAACGCGGTAATCTCGTCCGGCGTTCTCCAGATTCAAGGCAGCCTCAACAGCACACCTGGTCAGGCGTTACGGCTGGAATTCTTTGCCAGCCCGCAGTTTGACGCGACCGGCCAAAGCGAAGGCCAGCTTTATCTCGGCGCCGCGAATGCCAACACCGACGGCAATGGCGAAGCCGCTTTCAACTTCGCTTCCGCGACGCTGCCACCTGCCAGTCACTTGCTCACCGCCACCGCCACCGATGCTCAAGGTAACACTTCAGAGTTTTCACTGGGATTTCCGATCACCGTGGCAGATGCCCCGCCGCCGTCCCTGAACATTCATGCCACTGGCAACTCAGCCATCCTTACCTGGCCGAGCGCGGCCTCGCTTTATCAACTTGAGGTCAGTGAATCGCTCAGTGCCACATCGCAATGGCAAACCGTGACCACTGGCATCGTGAATGACGGGATCTGGAAGAGCTTCGTCGTCACCAACGTCACGGCCGTGGCCCAGCAGTTCTACCGGCTGAAACAACCGTGACGCCGGAATCGCACTTCAAAGGCTGGGCCAAGCCCGGGCCGATCCCTCCCGGTCTCGCCTCCGGTGTGATGATTGAGCCCCAAGAAACACTCGATGCCATCAGCGGACATTTTCGGCTGTTCCAACTGCGCGACGGACATCGCTTTTCCACCGACGACATTCTCACTGCATGGTATGGCACGAGTTGGTGTCCTACGGCGCGCACCGTGCTCGATCTTGGGAGCGGCATTGGCACGGTGGGAATGATTTCCGCATGGCGTATGCCGGGCGTAAGGTTTGTCACCGTCGAAGCGCAAAGCGAAAGCGTGGCACTGGCTAGAAAATCGGCAAAGTTCAACGGACTCACCGACCGCTACGAGATCCGCGAAGGAGATTTCCGCGACGCTGGAATTCTCCGCCCCGACGAGAAGTTCGATCTCACCACCGGCAGCCCGCCGTATTTTCCGCAGGGCGCCGGGATTGAGAGTGAGCACCCGCAAAAGCTCGCCTGCCGGTTTGAGCTACGCGGCACGGTGGCGGATTACTGCACCACAGCGGCCAGCCATCTTGCGCCCGGCGGATTTTTTGCGTGCGTGTTTCCGATCGAACCGGCACAACTCGAACGCGTGCGTAGCGGAGCGAAAGTCGCCGACCTCGTCATCGTGCGTCAGCGCCCGGTGATCTTCCGCGAAGGCGAGCCGCCACTCATCGGTCTGTTCGGCCTGATGCGCGTTGATGATTTGCCGGATTGGTTTCGCGGCCAGACTTGGGAAGAACCACCGCTCACGATCCGCACGCGCAAAGGGGAGATTCACCCCGAATACTCTGCCGTGAAGCTGGCGATTGGCTTCCCGCCGTGATTTGGACTGCGGCGGGAAGCGAAGCGCCACGCCGCTTTTTGCTGGCGATCCCTACGCTGCTTTGCAAAGGCGGTGTCGCCGCTGCGCTCTGCCACCGCACTCCAAAGACTATCCGCTTGTCGTACATCATTTCCATTTTGCGTTTCCTGCCACTTCGCTGTTTAATCTGCGCCACATGAAAATTGTCTTAGCTTACTCGGGCGGTCTCGATACCTCGGTCCTCATGTCCTGGATCAAGGAGAAGTATAATGCCGAAATGATTGGCTTTTGCGCCGACATCGGGCAGGAAGAGGAATTGAAAGGCCTCGACAAGAAGGCCATCAAGACCGGTGCGTCCAAGATTTACATCGACAACCTCCAGGAAGAATTCGCCAAGGACTTCATCTTCCCAATGATCCGCGCCGGGGCGATTTACGAGGGCCAATACTTCCTCGGCACCTCCATCGCGCGGCCGCTCATCGCCAAGCGCATGGTGGAGATCGCGAAGAAGGAAAAAGCCGACGCCATCGCGCACGGTGCGACCGGCAAGGGCAACGACCAGGTCCGCTTCGAACTTACCGCCGCCGCGCTCGCCCCGGACTTGCAAGTCATCGCCCCTTGGCGTGACGAACGGTATCGCAACGAATTTCCCGGTCGCCAGCAGATGATTGATTATTGCGCCAAGCACAAGATTCCCGTGCAAGCCAGCGCGAAGAAGCCGTATTCCATGGACCGCAACCTCCTGCACATCTCTTACGAGGCTGGCATTCTCGAAGACCCGTGGTATGACAGCTACGATCTCAAGAACCGCGGCTATTTCTGCACGCTCTCCGTGTTGCCCGAGGACGCGCCGAACAAACCCGAGTTCGTCGAACTCGATTTCGTGAAAGGCGATTGCGTCGCGGTCAACGGCAAGAAGTTGAACCCGCTCGGCGTGATGAAGGTGTTGAACAAACTCGGCGGCAAACACGGCGTCGGTCGCGTGGACATGGTCGAGAACCGGTTCGTCGGCATGAAGAGCCGTGGCGTTTATGAAACGCCCGGCGGCGCGATCCTGCATTTCGCGCATCGCCAGATGGAATCGCTCACGATGGACCGCGAAGTCATGCATCAACGCGACGCGCTCATCCCGAAGTATGCCGAACTTGTTTACAACGGCTTCTGGTATGCGCCGGAACGCTACGCGCTCCAGGCCTACGTCGAAGAATCGCAGAAGAACGTCACCGGCACGGTGCGCGTGAAGCTCTACAAGGGCAACATCATGGTCAGCGGCCGCAAGTCCAAGGTCAGCCTCTACAATCCGCACATCGCCACGATGGAAGCCGACCCGACCAAGGCCTACAACCAGGACGACGCCACGGGTTTCATCCGCCTGAACGGTCTGCGCCTGAAAGTCGCGGCGAAGGTGCAGAGGAAAAGGATGTAGCGTTCGGCCTGCGGCCGAACCTGTCGAGCCACAGGCTCGACACTACACCGTGCTGAGTTTGGCCTACGGCCAAACAACATTATGGAGCGCAAGCTGAAAAAGACCCCGCCACGATTGCCGGTCGTCTTTCAGACTTACGATCCCCCGCTGTATTTGGTTACATTCAACACATTGCTCCGCCGTCCATTGCTGGCGTGTGACGCTGTTCATGCCGCGTTTCGCGAATATGCCGAACGCGGCTTTTCATTTCGCATCGCTACCGGACGGTATGTTCTGATGCCTGACCATGTTCACGTGTTTGTTCGTATCGGGCGCGACATGACATTGCGCCGATGGGAGAGCGGTATGAAACAGCGGCTCGGTAAAACGCTCGCGAAGCTGGGGCACGAGCCGACGACCATTCCCGGATCGAAAATCAGCAGCTTCTGGCAACCGGGGTTCTTTGATCATCTTTTGCGTAACAACGAAAACTATGCAGAGAAATGGGATTACGTCTGGCGCAATCCAGTTCGCGCTGGATTGGTAGCCAAGCCGGAGGATTGGCCATATCAGGGTGAGATTCACGTCATAGACCGCGTCCATGTGTAGCAATGTAGCGTCGAGCCTATGGCTCGATGATTTGGCTCGACTGGTTCGGCCACAGGCCGAACGCTACAAGGCCCATGCAATTGGCCTTGCCACAAGCTGCCAGCCGGAGTTTGCTGACACCACGCTAGAAGCCGACCCGACCAAGGCCTACAAACAGGACGACGCCACCGGTTTCATCCGCCTGAACGGTCCGCCCCTCAAAGTCGCGGCGAAGGTGCATAGGGAAAGATGAAAAATTGTTACCGAATCATCGCGATTTTTTTTGGAATCGTCTCGGTACTGTTGATCGCCAAGTGTGTTCACTACAAATCGAAATACCCATACGGTCACAGTCATTGCTGCATTAAGGGAATGATACTTGCACTCGAACAGTTTGCCATGGAAAACGCTGGGCGCTATCCGTCGGGAGAATCAAGCGCCGAAGCATCGCTGAGCTCGCTGTGCAGATCAAACTACATCGATGCTTATACACTTCGAGGGATGATTGTTTCCGAAACAACAGTTCGCGCCATTCTTGATAACGGTGGATTGCTTGGACCAGACAGTTGCGGGTGGCATTACGCCGACGGATTAACGCTCGCCGATGACTCGCGTATCGCGCTTCTCTATTGCAAAGAACCTCTGGGACACAATGGAAATAGAACAAAGGACGGCGGACGGGAGGTTGCCTTTGTCGGCGGCAACATAGAATGGATTTCAGGCGAAAGGTGGTCGGCCTTCCTCGAAGAACAAAAGAAATTACTCTCGCAGCGGACTGAGAGAGCGAAAGTTGGCGCACCACTTGTTGGTGCAATAATCGAACTTCCCGATGGCCGCCGCGTGGAAAGCGTGGACTCTTCCTACACGCTTCAAGAACAGAATGCCGCGGCAGATGGATCATCTTCCGGCAACGGGACGTCGAGCGGCAACTCGTTGAATCAAGATTCGCTCGTTTGGTTTAATTCGCCGCTCCAGAGCAATTTCAGCGGATACATTACGCGTACACTTTTGTTTTCCAATTTTGAGTCTGCACCTGTGACCGTGAGATTTACAAATGGTATTCCAGATACGACGAATGTCGTATTCAAAATGCGAGCAAGAGAATGAAGACGCTCCGAATCTCAACGGGACGGACTCCCTCGCGCCCGCTCGCTTGGCCCTAACTGGCTTTTGGCTTCGCCAAATTACATTCGCAGTTTCGCGCTTCGAATCCTAAAGGGTTGGACTCCCACCACTTCTCATCCCTTAGGGAACTCTTACCTCACAATCAGGGCGCGCCCCGATTGACCGGATCCGTCGGCTCTGTTAGGGAAAACGCATCCAATCCCCTCAGAAAGACTTGGGTTTATCTTATGCGTGTCAGGAACTCTCTGCGGTTAACTCGCCTCGGGTTCGCCATTTTGTCCTTTGCATTCACGGCTTATGGCGCAGACGTGTTGTTCTACGGCTGGGGCAAAGGCAAAAATCTACAACAGACCGGAACGAGCACCACGGTGGCCGATGCGGTTGATCCGTGGGAGGTCACCTCTTTTGTCTTTCTCAACCCCACCGGCGCCGTGACAGTCGCTTACTTCGGCACGGTGGCGAATCCCACCTTTTATCTGATGAACAACGATGGCGATCGCTTCCAAGTCGGTGAAACCGGGGCAAGTCAGGCAGCGATTGATTCGCTAGTGCCCAACGGCACGTATCGGATCACGATGCAAACCGTCCACGAGGGGACGAAAGTCGTGGACCTCGCGCTCTCGGGGAACAATTATCCCAACACGCCGATGGCGACAAACTACACGGCTATGCAATCCGTGAATCCCGCCGCAGATTTCACGGTTTACTGGAATGCGTTTACCGGCGGCACGACGAACGACGTGATCGTTGCCTCGGTGGTTTCCAATCAATTCGCGCCGTATGGTTCGATTACTAATTCGCCACTTCCCGGCACGAGCGGCACGTTGAACGGTACGAATCGCGCGTGGACGATTCCGAGCGCGATGTTGACGCCGAATACCACCAGATATGTGCGGGTGGTCTTTTACAAAGCGGTGAGTACGAACAAAACCACATACGCGGGCGTGACCGGTTACGCCGTTTACGGCACGGGCACCACGATTCCGCTCGTCACCACCAGTGCACCGACGCCACCGCCCGCGCCAACCGCGATTGCGGCAACGAACGTGGCCTCAACTTCCTTCAATGCCAACTGGAACAGTTCCAGCGGCGCAACTGGTTATCGGTTGGACGTGTCCACCAACAACGCTTTCAGCAGTTACGTCAGTGGCTACCAGAATTTGGACGTCGGGAACGTCAACAGCAAGGCCGTCACCGGACTCAGCGCCGGTCTGGCTCACTATTATCGTGTCCGGGCATACAACACCAGCGGCCCCAGCGGCAATTCGGGAACGATCACAGTTACAACCACTCCCAATGCGCCGGCGGCGCCAACTGCGATAGCGGCCACGAACGTGACTTCGACATCCTTCAACGCCAACTGGAACAGCTCCAGCGGTGCGACGGGATATCGGCTTGATGTCTCGACGAATGTGTCATTCGCAAACTTCGTGGGCGCCCATCAGAATCTGGACGTTGGGAACGTAACTAGTCGCAGCGTGACCGGGTTGGTCGCGAGCACAACCCACTACTACCGGTTGCGCGCATATAATGCCAGCGGCACGAGCGGTAATTCCGGCACAATCACCGCGACCACTGCCGCACCTTTCCGTCCCATGCTCACTCACACGCGCACCGGAACCAATCTCGTGCTCTTTTGGGCGACCAATGATCCGGCATTCAAACTTGAATACGCGACGAATCTTTCAGCAGCGGTTTGGATTTCAAATCCAGTTTCGCCGTCAATCGTGAGCGCGCAGTACGCCGTTACGAACAGGATGACCAACAACGCGCGACTCTTTCGGTTGAAGAAGTGATAGTTGCTTCAAGCCCCAGTCCTGCGCTACGAATCCCTTTGGTCCAAGCCGGGGCATTTCATTAGCGGGAACAACTTTCCCGGTGACGCATCCCACAATTGAAGCACGGGCCCCAAAACCCAACCTGCCCACCCAACAGAGCCCAAGGTGGCGCGGACCGGAGTCAACGACTCCCCCGCGCTCCCTTGGGTAATCGCGGTAACTCAGCCAATGTCATTCTGCAACACGATTCGGTATCGCGCTTTGCCGGCTCGCAGATGGTCCAATGCCTCGTTCACCCGGGAGAGCGGGAACTTCTCGATGATCGGTGCAATTCCATGGCGCGCACTGAAGTTGAGCATGTCGGCTGTCGTGGCGGGACTGCCCAGCGGTGAGCCCGAGATGGATTTCTGCCCGCCGATCAATGAGAAGGCCGCCACGGGCACAGGCTCCAGCACGGCTCCGACAAAGTGCAGTCGTCCTTTCGGTTTCAACGCGTTGATGATGACCGGCCAGTCCAGCGACACGTTGGCAGTGACCAGAATGAAATCCAGCGAGCCTGCCAGCTTCTGCATCTCGGCCGAGTCCCGAGAGTTCACCGTGGCGTGCGCACCGAGTTTCAATGCCTCCTCCCGTTTCGAATCACTTGACGTGAACGCCACCACTTCGCAACCCCATTTGTTCAGGAATTGCAGCGCCAGATGGCCGAGCCCGCCAATGCCGATGACGCCCACGCGATCGGTCGGTTGCACACCACTTTGCACGATGGGATTGAACACCGTGATGCCGCCGCAGAACATCGGGCCGGCTTTGACCGGATCGAGCGCGGCGGGCAGTGGAATTGCCCAGAGCCAGTGTGCGCGCACGCGGTCGGCGAATCCACCATGCCGTCCGACGATTGTCTGCTCGGCCGTGGCGCACAGATTGTGATCGCCCGCCAGACATTGTGGACACGACAAGCAACTGCCCGAATACCAACCGAGCCCCACGCGGTCGCCTGCCTTCACGCGCTTCACGGCCGCGCCCACCGCGGCCACCATGCCGATCACTTCATGTCCGGGAACAAAGGGATAAGTGGACATCCCCCAGTCGTTTTCCAGCATCGAGAGGTCTGAATGGCATATGCCGCAGTGACTGACGTTGATCTCCACCTGCTCCGCGCCGAGCGGGCCGGGATCGAACTCGAACGGTTTCAACGGTTGTCCCTTGGCGGTCGCGGCGTAGGCTTTGAATTTGGTGCTCATGAATTGATGAATGAAAGGTTTCCCGGGGCATTCTGTACCAAACCCAATTCTGTGCAAGTGCCGCCCTTCAATTCGCGCTGGCGATGTGGAAAATGGCAATCGGTGATGACGACGCCACCCTTTTAACCCGCTAAACGGCGATCTCAAGGAAATGAGTTGCAGTTTCTATCGCTGTTGCGGAACGCTGCATGCAGCACATCGAGACTGCCGCTTACGCTTATGCCCGCCGAACAGGAGGAATCCTCCGCCAAGAATCACGAACGATGCAGCGTTCGGCTCGGGAATGACGCGATTGAGCCGCAGATTATCCAACGACCAACCGTAGGTTGGGATTTCAATCCGTAGCAGATTGGAGAACTCGGGACCGAACGTGAAGGTTTCAAAGTCAGCGATTGGTCCCGTGCCATCAATAATTCCGTCTGTGGTGAAACTTCCATTCACCACGCTTCCATCTACACGATACCCCACAAAGGGCACGGTCAAAGGTGTAGGGAACACGGTGCTATACTCGGCCAAATCTACCGAGACCAAATCAAAAACCGAACCGTCAAGAAAACTGAACATCAATGAATCGCCCAACGCAGCTGCAATGTAAGCCGTACCATTGTCAGGAATAAACGATGGAGCCCCACCCCCCTTCGCGAGAATCCATTTCCCGGCCCCAGGACACCGAGTGGCCTAAACCACATACCCCACTCGTAATATTGCTCAACAAAAACGGAAGTCCCGGCGGGCTGGCCGTTAAAGGTAACGTGAACAGGTTCGAAAGTGCCTTGGGAAAGACATGGCCGTTGCCACGAAAGCAAGCAGGCAAGGTCCAATGGATTGGCCGGTGCGGAGAAAGTGAACACACGCCTTCACACATGCCAGTCTCCCACTGGAATCACCAGCGTCTCGTCGTTGGTTGGCTTCTTCGCGGCGCATTTTGCTTAGCGCGAGCTGCCAATCAAGATGTTCCCACCGGCGCGAATTCCTCACAATTGAGAGTCGCATCGTGAGCATTTGTAGCGGCGGTCTGTGACCGCCGACCGGCACTCATAGAGTGCCGCTACAGTGTCGCCCCCGCCGCTACTGCCCCGCGTAGTAATCATCCACCTTCTTCGCCACGTCGCGGTAGCCAATGTCCGTTTCGTAGATCAGCTTGAACTGTTCGATGGCTTCTTCCTTCTTGCCCATCGCCTCCAGCACGTTGCCGAGTTGATAGATCAAATCCTTCTTCTCGTCGTCGAACACCTGCTTTTCCTTGATCGCGTTCTGGAGTGTTTTGGCCGCGAGATCGTTCATTTTTCGCTTCGCAAAACACTGCGCCAGATAGCCCATTGCCGCGACGCGCTTGTGTGGATTGTTCTGCGCCTTTTGAAACTCCTGGATCGCTTCACCAATTTTCCCGGCCTGGAAATAAAGCACACCCAGCTCGAAGCGCATGGCAAGGTCGGTCGGGAATTTTTCCACGCGCCGCTGGCAATCGGCGAGTTGTAGCGCCTGTTTCTCAGCGCCCAATTGTGCTTTTCGTTCCTCGTAATCCACCGCCGTCTCGTCCAGTTGCGCAGCGGTGTGTTCGAGGCGTTTGACCGAAAGATCAGCGATCGCTTTGTCGAGTGCGGGATCGTTGCCGGTTTCGGCCGCCTTGAGCCGTTCATACATTTTCAGTGCGTCATCGAACCGCTTTCGTACGGTATAAAGTTCGGCGAGTTGCCGCACGGGCTTGAGATTGCCCGGCTCCGTCTTGAGGCGCATTTCGTATTCCCGCATCAATCGCTCGGTGTTGTCCTCGGATTTCTGCGCGCGGTTCTCCTGCTCCAGCGTCTTGGCCTCCTCCTCGTTCTTGAGAATGTCACGATAAGAGCCCTTGCCATCGGCGAGATCGTCGTAACCGCCCTCGGACATCGTGCGCCGGGCGGTGATGTTCTTGAGCGCCTGAAGCAACTCCGGGTCGTACGGCAACTGCTTTGCCAGTTCCGCCAGCACCTTCTCGCCCAGCCCCACGCGGCCGTCCTCCGCCAGCGCGTTCGCGTAATCAATTGCCACATCCCGATCGCGGGGGTTGTTGAGAAACAATACTTCCAATGACATCAGCTTGGTCTGGGGCAACTCCAGAGTCTTGGCCGCCTCGACAATGATCTTGTGCGCACCTGAATTGGTCGGATCACCGTTCAGGATCTGCTCGGCTGTCGCCAGTGCATCGCCGGGATTGCTGCGCAAAGCAATCTGCGCTTTGGCGATCATCGGTTGCGAACCGGCGCTGGAAAACACCTTCTTGAAGAAACCGGTCTTGGTCGTGTCCGCCTTGCGTTGCTGCGCCTTACGCAAGGTGCGTCGGCACTCAAAAAACGCCGGCTCTTTCACCAACGCCTGACAGAGCAGATCAATGGCGTAATCATAATTCTGCCGCGTGACGGCTTCCTCACCCTTGGTGTAAAGCAACCGCACTTCCCGGGGAATCGTCATCGCATTCTTCTCTGCCATGCCTTAAATCTGTGACAATTTGGACAGCGTTATCAAGAATTGGTTTCGCGCGCACAACCGCATTTGACTCACCCGCCTCCTCCCCTACGCTGGTCGCGTGCCGATTGAAATCCAATTTACCCGGGCCGGGATGCGCCTGCCGCAACTCGGCCTGTGGCTCGATGCGCGCAAACGCCAGCGCGGCGGAGAGCGCGTTTTCGTCAGCCATGCGCACTCGGATCACATCGGCGCGCACGATCATGTGCTGTTGTCCACCGCCACCTCCTTGTTCATGCGCACCCGTCTGCCTGGCCGGCGCACCGAGAATGTGCTGGAGTTCGGCCAACGGACGGAATTGGATCAGGACGGGTTCCGGTTTCATCTCACCATGCAACCCGCGGGCCACATCCTGGGCAGCGGCATGGTGTTGATCGAAGCCGATGGGGAATCCCTGCTCTACACCGGCGACTTCAAATTGCGCGAAAGTCTGGCCGCCCAAAAATGCATCGCGCCGCGCGCCGATGTGCTGATCATGGAGACCACGTTTGGCCTGCCGCACTATCGCTTCCCCGCCGAGGCCACCGTGCGCGCGGAGATCGTCAAGTTTTGCACGGACGCGCTCGCCGACGGGACAACGCCCGTGCTGTTTGGCTACTCGCTTGGCAAGAGCCAGGAAATCCTTCGCGGCCTTGAGGGTGCGGGACTGCCGGTGATGCTGCAGCGTGATGTGCGCAAGATGACCAAACTTTACGAGAAACTCGGGATGCAATTTCCCGCGCACGAAGCATTCGAACCGGAGTCCGCGCGGGGTAAGGTAATTATTTGTCCTCCCGGCTCGTTGACCACGATGCAGAAAGTTGCACTGGGCAAAATGCGTTCCGCCGCCGTCACCGGCTGGGCAATGGATTCAAGCTGCCGCTATCGCTCCGGCACAGATGCAGCGTTCCCTTTGAGCGATCACGCAGACTATGGCGAGCTGTTGGAACTGGTAAAACTGGTACAACCGCGCAAGGTATTCACCGTTCACGGCTTCGCCCGGGAGTTCGCCGCGGACCTCCGAAAACTCGGCGTGGATGCAATCGCCCCCGGCTGGCACGAACAATTGGCCCTGCTGTAAGCAGCGCTCAGATGGTGAAGTCGTCCACTTCCGCTTTGAACGGCGCCAGCGGCGGCCGCAACATTCCGGCGGCCACGGTGGCATTTGTTCCCTGCTCCACCAGCACAAATGCTCCGGTCGAGCGATTCGTTCCATAACCGTCATAGACCAAGGGCTTGGCCGTGCGCAGGCGGATCATCCCGATGTCGTTCATGGCGAGTTCCGTCGCATCGAGGTCCGAATCAAAAGTGTGGATGTCCAGTTTACTCTCAATCCCCGTGACCATCGCCTGGACCGTCTGAGAGGTATGCTTGAGGAAAAATTTCCGGTTGGCCTGCAAGGGCCGTTGGGCCATCCAGCAAATGCGTGCCTGCAAATCCACGCTTACTCCAGGCAACAATTCCGCGCCCACCAGCATGTCGCCGCGGCTCACGTCAATGTCATCGGCTAGCTGAATCGTCACGCTTTGCGGACAAAACGCTTCCTGAGGTTTGCTGTCATACGTCCAGATTTCCTTTACTGTGCTGCGCTGCCCGCTCGGCAGGATCATCACCTTTTGCCCCACTTTCACGATGCCGCCGGCGATCTGCCCGCTTAACCCCCGAAAGTCGTGCAACTCATGATTGGTCGGGCTATTCGGCCGATTCACCCATTGCACGGGAAATCGGAACGCGCTCAAACTCCAGTCGCTCGCAATGTGAACCGTTTCCAGGTGCCGCAGCAAAGTCGGACCTTCAAACCACGGCATGGCTTTCGATGGGTCAACGACATTGTCGCCACTTAGCGCACTCATCGGAATGAACTTCACATCCTTGAACACATCAAGCTTCGGGAGAAAGTCCTCGACCGCCTCGCGAATCTCCAGGAAGCGCTCCTCGCTCCAGTCCACGAGGTCCATCTTGTTCACCGCAATGACGAGGTGCGGAATACCCAGCATCGCCGCGATGAACGTGTGGCGGCGCGTTTGCTCGATCACACCCTGCCGCGCATCCACAAGCACAATCGAAAGATTGGCGGTGCTCGCCCCGGTGACCATGTTGCGCGTGTACTGCACGTGGCCCGGCGTGTCGGCGACGATGAACTTGCGCCGCGGGGTGGCGAAATATCTATACGCCACATCAATCGTAATGCCCTGTTCGCGCTCGGCCCGCAGGCCGTCTGTCAGATTTGCGAGATTGATCTGACCGCCGCCCGTGATGTCCGCGGATCGCTCCAACGCTTCAAGCTGGTCCTCCATGATGCTCTTGGAATCGTAGAGCAACCGGCCGATGAGCGTGGACTTGCCGTCGTCCACTGAGCCGCAGGTGTTAAAGCGAAGGATTTCGACGGAATGTTGAGAGTGAGGCATGAAGTCAGAAATAGCCGGCTTTCTTCCGGTCTTCCATCGCGGCTTCGCTGGCCTTGTCATCAGCGCGCGAACCGCGCTCGGTGACGCGCGCCGCTGCAACTTCGGCAATAATGTCGTCCACACTGTCAGCGCGGGACTCAATCATGCCGGTGCTGATCATGTCGGCAATGGTGCGCACGCGAACGACGAGACGTTGGGCAGGTTCAGTTGCCTTGGGTCGGGCGCCGTTGTAGGGATCGGGCTTACCGTTTTCAGCGTGGGGTGGCGGCACGGGCAACCATTGACCGGCCCGCCGAAAACACTCACGCTCGTGGCTGAAATAAATGCTCGGCACTTCAAGCTTCTCTTTGCGGATGTATTCCCACACATCCATCTCGGTCCAGTTTGAGAGCGGGAACACGCGCATGTTTTCACCCGGATTCAGCCGGGCGTTAAAAAGATTCCAGATCTCGGGCCGCTGGTTCTTGGGATCCCATTGGCCAAACGCGTCGCGAAAACTGAAGAAGCGTTCCTTGGCCCGGGCTTTCTCCTCATCCCGCCGCGCACCGCCGATGCAGCAATCGAATTGGAATTCCTCGATCGCACCGAGCAGCACGGGAATCTGAAGCTGGTTGCGGCTAATCTGGCCCTTTACGAAGTGGGCCGTTCCCTTGGCAACTGCCTCTTCCACCGTCCGGACGATGAGCTTCGCGCCGAGTTCCTTCGCCCGGCGGTCGCGAAAATCGATCAACTCAGGAAATTCATGGCCGGTTTCCACATTGAGAAACGGCATGGGCAGGTCCGACGGCCGAAACGCCTTCTCCGCGAGCCGCAGCAGGCAGATCGAATCTTTGCCGCCCGAGAACAACAACGCCGGCCGCTCGAATTCCGCCGCCACCTCCCGCATGACGTGGATGGCCTCGGTCTCCAGAAATTGAAGATGATCCAGATGGTATGAACTCATCGAAGCGCGATTGTGCCAAATCCCTCAAACTTTCGCGACTGCTTTTGTGAACCAGTCGGTGTGCAGTCCGCATTCGCGCTTTTCGTTCGCCTTCGCGGGGTCGAAGTAATCCCATTCATTAGGCAGATGATGTTGCGCGAGGTAACTCTCCATTTCCATGTCGGTCCAGTTCAGCACCGGATTCACCTTGAGCGCGCCGAAATTCTTATCCCACGCGACGATGTCCATCGCCGCGCGATCCTGGTTCTGCACCTTGCGCAACGCAGTAATCCACACCGTGGGCGCAAGTTCCTCCATGCCGCGTTGAAACGGTTCAAGCTTCATCAGCGCGCTAAACAATTTCAATCGCTCCTCTTCTTCGGGACTTGGAATCGGTCCGTGAATCGCGTCCCGATGGGCGACGCTCATGCGCGGCAGGTACGGCTTGATGTTCAGTCGCAACAACTGGCGCAGGTGCTCAGCGTGAATGTAAGTGGCTGGGCGATTATAACCATGGTCTACCCACAACACCGGCATATCTGGTTGTGCCTGGACGCACAGGTGCAGAATCACCGCTTCGTAGGGGCGGAAATTGGTGGAGACAACAGCCTTGCCATTCGCTTGTGCTACAGCCCACTTCACGATGTCGAGCGCGGACTTGTCCTGTAGATCGGTGTTGGCTCTTGAGATTTGATCCAGTGTCATTTGCTTGTAGATTTGGTCTTCGGGGAAGCTTGCCATAAACCCAAGACATAATTCTTTGTTACGTAGTCCCGGTCTTTGTACTCAACATGACAGTCCATGCACTTTTCCAGCTTGCCCCGCGATGTGATTTTCGTGGCGTCGCTGGAAAGCGTAAAAAACTCCCAGTCTCCGCATTCAGAATTAAAGCCGGCTTCGCGCTTCACCATCCCGGTAAACAGTTCCGTCTGTTTCCCTTCCGAATCTAAAAACTTCTCTTTTAATATGATCGTTCCGCGCGGAAATACGGCCGAGTTGGTTTTCATGGCTGGAGCGCCTCCAGGTGTAACAAAGACATGCACAAACTTCTGGCGGTGCGCCTTATCCATCAATAACCCTTTGCGTGCGATTCGCCGCTCCTCCTCTGGAGGCAGGGCTGGTGGATAGCATAACATTGCCACCTGTAAGCCGATGTTCACGGGCGCATCGGTAACGCGCACGACATTTGTTCGATGCCGAGCAAACTCCACCAAGAATGCATCTGTTGGCCCATTCGTTTCAGCAGCGAACAGTGCGGTCGAGCCGAAGGCCAAAAACGCAAGCACAGTTGTTAGTCGAGCATCCAAGGTCATTCAGTTTTTACTCACCGCTTGCTCCTTCAAGAACACGCGATCGCACCAATCACCGAAGCGTTCACTGGCGTTGCGCTCTTTGGCAAAACGTGCCAGCACGGGCCGTAATTCGTTCTCCATGTCTGGGTCTTTCACCACATCCTTCCAAATGCGGTTGAGGCGCGTTCCGGAAACATTGCCCCCCAACCAGACTTGATAACGCCCGGGAGCTTTTCCGACAAACGCGATCTCGGCCATGTACGGCCGGGCACAACCGTTCGGGCAGCCCGTTGAGCGAATGATGATTTCCTCGCCGCCAAGCCCCAGATCGCTGGCAATTTTTTCAAGCCGATCCACCAGCCCGGGCAGGTAACGTTCCGATTCCGCCAGCGCCAGGCCACACGTCGGCAACGCCGGACAAGCCATGGAGGCAGCGTGGAAAAGTGAGGCCTGATTCTCGGTCTTCACTGCGGCGCCATTGAGCAGTGCGGTAATGGCCGCCTTGTCAGCGTCACTTGCGTTGGCAAGGATGACGTTCTGATTCGCCGACAACCGGAACTCCAAGTGCGGGAACTTTTCAGCGATCTGGCGTAACGCGGTCTTCTGGGCATCTTTCACGCGACCCATATTGACGAACAATCCGAGAAACCAGGTTCCATCCACAGCTTTGTGCCAGCCTAACAGGTCTTGCATCGTCGTAAATACATACGGCCTGGCCGGCGCAAGTGTAATGCCAGCGCGCTGATTCACTTCGTTACGGATAAAATCCACACCCTTCTCGGCGACGACATATTTTAGCCGGGCGTGCTTGCGGTCCGTGCGGTCGCCGAAGTCGCGATGAATGGTGAGCACGGCTTTGGACACTTCCACGACTTTGTCTGGCGGGAGAAACCCAATCACATCCGCCAACCGAGGATAAGTCTGCTCATTGCCATGACTGCGGCCCATGCCGCCACCGACGGCGAGGTTGTAGCCGACGAGGCGGTCATTTTCCACGATGGCGATAAAGCCGAGGCAGTTCGTAAGGATGTCCAGGTCGTTCACCGGCGGAATCACGAACGCGGTTTTGAATTTGCGGGGCAGATACGTTTTGCCGTAAAGCGGATCAACGAAGCCCTTGTTCTCCTCCGCTTCGTTGTTGAGTTGCACGCCGTCAATCCAGATCGAATGATATGCCTTCGTCTGCGGCGCGAGTGCCATCGCCACCTTGTGCGCATCGGCATAGACCTGCTCACGCGCTTTCGTGTAAGCGGGCGTCGGCGGTGCGAGCACATTGCGGTTCACATCACCGCATGCCGCGAGTGTTGAGAGCAGCGACTCATTGATCTTCTTGATCAGCGGGCGCAGCCCCGACTTCACCACGCCATGAAACTGGATGCTCTGGCGCGTGGTGATGCGTAGCGTGTTGTTGCCGTAGTTTGTCGCGAGATCGTCGAACACGCACCATTGCTTTGAAGTCATGACTCCGCCAGGAATACGCCCCCGGATCATCATAATGTACTTCTTGCCTGACTTCCGAAGATCGCGGTCGTCCTGCTGATATGAGCCGTGGAACTTGAGGAACTGATTGTCGTCGTCTGAGAAATGGTCAGCCGCTTCATCCGCCACGGTCGCGGCAATGGTACCGGCGAGAGTAGGGATTGCCCCCTTAATCTCTTCGTTGTGGGTCAACTTTACAGACGCTTCATTTGTCGTCATATCAGAAGCACATTCTACACTGAATGCATGACTCGTCGAGAGGTCTTTTTATTATACACTAGTTGTTTACTAGAGTTTGAATGAGGCGCTGATTCCAGTTCCCATTTGCCCCTCTTGCCGCTAAAACTCTCGCATGTTCCGAACTGGAATTCTAAATCCTCGCCTGCTTGAACTCCTTGCCCGCGTGCGGCACACCAACACACTCGTGATCGCCGACCGCGGCTTCCCCTGCTGGCCACAAATCGAAATCGTGGACCTCTCCCTCGTGGACGATGTGCCCACAGTCCTGCAAACCCTCGCTGCCATTCGCGGCAACTTTGTCATCGGTAAGGCGTGGATGGCCAAGGAATTCTTGAAAGCCAACCTCAAGAAGACTCAGGTCAAATTCGCGTTCGCACTGAAAGGCGTGCCGACAAAGTTCGAACCGCACGTGGACTTCAAGAAGCGCGTACCGCACGCCATCGGTTTAGTTCGAACCGGTGACACCACTCAATACGCAAACATGATTCTGGAATCGGCTTGAATCAGCGTGGCTGTGCTCGTGAGAGCACGGGAAAACTTTGGCCGCGTTCTCACGAACCACGGTAATGCTCACAACTCGCGCAACCCTGCCGCGATCGGCATTCGCGCCGCCCGAATCGCCGGGAACAGTCCGCCGACAAATCCAATCCCAACCGCCAGAATCAACGCGCTCACCAGAAGTTTTGGTGTAACAGCAAAGGCAAATGCGATTTGACTGAATGTCTGCCAGTTGATCGTTGCCGCCTGAAATCCATCGAATGCAAGATAAGCGGCCACCGCTCCCAATGTTCCTCCAGCGAGCGCGAGGACCAACGATTCCAAGAGCACTGAGATGACCACTGGTATCGCGCCAAAGCCAAGCGCTCGCAGCGTGGCGATCTCGCGGGTGCGCGCCGACACGGCGTTATACATCGTGTTCAGCGCGCCAAAGAGTGCGCCCAACGCCATCATCGCGGCAATGAACACGCCGATGTTCTGGATGAACGAGGTTAGCATGGAAGACTGGTCGGCGAGGAACTCGGACTGTAATGCAACCTTTACCTTGAGCCGCGGGTCGGTGAGCAGCGAATTTGTGAACTGTTGATAAGCGCCCGGTGAAGCCAGCTTCACGCGCACCGACTGAAAGGAATCACCGTAGTTGTAGGCCGCCTGCAACACCGCCGCGTCCGCCCACATTTCGGATTCCGACGAACCGCCGCCCCCGGAAAATACGCCCACCACGCTCCATTCGTTCGCGCCGAGCCGGATCTTGCCACCAACATCCAATCCGGCGAACGCTCGGGCGGCGCCCATGCCCACGATGACTTCATTCTTGCCCGATTCAAAATTCCGGCCCTCAACGATCTTGAAGTCATCGCGCACGACCATCGCGGCTTTCTCAACTCCCCGGAACGGCACATTCGCGTCCGTTCCCGTGGAACGCTTCGGCAGGTTGATGATGACGAACATTTCAGAAGATGCGAGCCCGCCACCCGTGGTGCGCGCCACGCCCGGTGCGTCGGCGATCAGCTTCGTCTCCTCGCGCGATAGGCCGCTGGTCATTTCCGAGTCAGCGCTTTTGCGCAGCACGATGGCTGAATCCTGTGGGCCACTCACCCGCATCGCCGCGCGAAAACCTTCCGCAATGGACAGCACGCCGACGAACACGGCCACCACGCCGGCAATACCGACGGTCGTTGTGATGGACGCGCCGAGCCGCCGGGGGATTGTGTAGAGATTCACCGCGGACACCGAAATGATCTGCGACAGCCAGTTTTGCATGGTGGTCAGCCCTCCCTCCGCAGTGATTGCGCTATTTGTAGCCGCATGGCCTGCACGGCCGGAAAGATTCCGGCCACGATTCCGAGCGCGAAAACCAGCCCAACGCCGATCACCAGATATTGTGGCGGCAGATAAAACACCGGCAACATAGAAGGCGCCGGGCTGCCACCAGCGGCGATCAACCAAGCCAGCCCCAATCCCGCAAACCCGCCCACGCACGTCAGCACGCACGACTCGGCGAGCACCAACCCCAGCGCGATCCCGTCCGTAAAACCCATTGCCTTCAATACGCCAAACTCATTGGTGCGCTCGCGCACGGACTGCGCCATGGTGTTGCCGGCGACGAGCAGGATGGTAAAGAACACCGCGCTAAGAATCGCGATGAGGATCGTCCCGATGTCGCCCATCTGCTGCACGAAACCCTGCATAAACGCGCCCTCCGGCTCGGCTTTCGTTTCATAAGGCGAGTTGGCGAACTCCGCATCGATGGCTTTAGCCACCTCCGTGCTCTGGTTCGGGTCTTTCACTTTCACGGAGTACCAGCCGGTCAATCCTTCGCCCCGGGAGCGCGCTTCGTCGAAGTAGTCGTAGCGAAAATAAAACCCGGAGGTGTCCGCAGTTTTCTTAGCCGCATCAAGAATCCCAACCACCTCAAACTCCCACGGCTGGTCACCCTTACGCGGCCAGATGGGGGAAACCAGTTGCACCCGGTCGCCGATCTTCCAGCCGAATTCCTTTCGCTCAGAAAGCGATCGGCCGATGATGCAGCCGGTGCGCGTCTTCGCAAACGCCTGCTTCTGGTCTTCCGGTATCGTGTACTCGGGATAAATCGCCAGCAGCGTTTCCAGACTGGAAACTGGAAATGACCCAAAGAAATTCTTGGGCTCGTCCTTGTAGATGCCATTGAACCACGTGAAGTGGAGCGCCGAGTCCACGCCCGGGAGCTTTTCCATCCGCTCCTTGTAGGACGCAGGCAGATTCATGATCAGCGAAACCTTGTGGCGCACCACCAACCGGTCCGCTCCGGCCATCGAAACGCCGGCGGTGAACGCCTCCTTGATCGTGCACAGCAATCCATACAACACGAACGCGACGAAAACGGAGAGCAGCGTCAGGATCGTCCGCAGCTTCTTGCGTTTGAGGTTCGACCAGACGAGATGGAAGAATCTCATTTCACGACCTCATTGGTGAGTTGTCCCTTGTAAAGGTGAACGGTGCGCGATGCCCGCGCCGACGCATGCGGGTCGTGCGTGACCATGATGATTGTCTTGCCGTGCTCGCGATTAAGCGCTTGCAGCAAATCCAGAATCTCGTCGCCCGACTTGCGGTCCAGATCTCCCGTCGGCTCGTCGCACAGGAGCAACGTCGGATCAGTAACAATCCCGCGGGCGATGCCCACGCGCTGTTGTTCGCCGCCGGACAGCGTGCGCGGGTAATGTTTGGCCCGATGCGACAAGCCAACGACCGCCAGCGCGGTTTCGACATGCTTTTTGCGCTCGGCCTTGCCGAGTTGCGTGAGCAGCAACGGCAGCTCAACATTCCGTTCCGCCGTCAGCATCGGCATCAAATTGTACAACTGGAACACAAACCCGACATGCCGAGCGCGCCATGCCGCCAGGGCGCGACCAGATAACTGATCAATCCGATCGCTACCAACCGTGACCGAGCCTTTGCTCGGACTGTCGAGTCCGCCGATCAGATTCAGCAGCGTGCTCTTGCCGGAACCGGATGGCCCCATCAGCGCGAGGAACTCGCCGTTGCCCACCTGTAAATTCAGATCGGCGAGCACGTGGATGTCTTCCGAGCCGCGGTGGAAAACCTTGTCCACGCCGTCAACTCGCACCAATACACCGTTCTTTGTCTGGTTCTCGCTCATGGTTTTTTCTCCTTCACTGCCGCGCCCGCCGTCAGGCCAGCCGGCCAGTCCACGACGACTATTTCTCCCGCGGTCACACCCGCACTCAACGTCACTTCGTTGTCGAGCGTGCTGTTTACCACCACGGCCCGTCGCTCGGTCTTGCCGTTTTGCACGACTAACACCACATCACGTCCTTCCTGCTTTTGCACCGCGCCCTTCGGAACAACAATGGCGCGACTCGCCGTGCCAGTCCCAGTCGCATTTCCACCGGCCTCGCGGAACGCCACCTTCACGCCCATCTCCGGCAAGATTCGTGGATCGAGCTTATCGAAACCGACCCGCACTTTGACGGAAGCTTTCTGACGATCGGCCGTGGGTATGATGGCAATGACTTTGCAAGGAATCTTCCACTCGGCATACGCGTCGAGCACTGCCTCCACCGGCTGACCGGCCGTTACCCGGTTGATATAGCTTTCGTTGACATCAATTTCGACCTCCAACGATTCCATGTCCACCAGGGTGCAAATACCCGTGCGGGTGAAACCGCCGACCGACAGCGGCGAAATCATTTCGCCCGGCTGCGCATTCTTCGCCGTGACCACGCCCGCAAACGGTGCGTAAATGATCGTGTCATCCATCTGCTGCTTCCACGAATCCACCTCGCGTTCCGTCACGATGACATCGCGCTCCAGTCGCGCCAACCGCGCCCTTAACGTTGCGGCCGCGGCTTCCGCCTGTTCAAGCACGGACGCCGATGCGATTTGCTCCTTCGCCAGTTGAGCGTTTCGTTTGTATTCCAGTTCCGCCTGCTTGAGCTGGGCCTTCGTTTCGTCGAGTGCGGTCTTGGCCGATTCCAACTGGGCTTCAGCCACGCGCAGGCTGGCCTTCACATTCGTGTCATCCAGGCGCGCGAGCACCTGCCCCTGCTTCACGCGCATTCCCTCCTCCACCAACGTCTCGACCACCTTGCCGGTGTATTTGGAAGAAACCGTCGCCGCGCGCCGCGCCACCACATAGCCGGAAGCGTTCAACACCGTCCGTTCATTGCCGCCGCTGCCACCGGTGACAATCTCACGCACCATCGCGGTTTGAACAGGAATTGCCTTGGGCCGCATCAACCACCACGCCACCAGCACCACCACAACGACAGCGATCAACACGCCCGCCATCAGGCCAGTGCTTCGAGACGACTTGGGTTGTGGGTCACGCGCGATGCGTAAATCATCCAGCGTGGGCTTGGGCTGACTCATAGAAAATAGGCCTGCAAAGCAAACCTGCTTTTGCGGTCAGGGTCAAGCTGCGGAAAGCGGTGTCGTATTGCAGTCGCCTTATTTGGTAGGGCGAGAGTCCTCGCGCGTCGATTCGTCAGTAGCCTTGCTTGATAAAACCGTACAACCACCGAAGCGGGGGTGAGGCTCCCTCGTCGCAAGAAAAGCCTTGGAGCTACAATCGTTCACACGCGACGTGGCGTCGCGGCTACTTTCACCGCCCGCCTAAGCGTCCAAACCAGCCCTCATCATACTTCTTGTAGGTATTGAAGGCTTTCGCGCCCATCGTCTGCGCCAGGGTGCGCTCAGTCTCCTGCTGGATGGCGGTAAGCGCGGCATTGCGGGCGTCCGCATCAAACGATTTGTCATTCCGCAAGGCATCCGCCTGCTTCATGGCGATGCGTTGCAGTTCATAAACCTGCCGGGCCACGGCGTCATCAAGCCCATACTTTTGAATTACTTTGCTCACCTGACGGAAATCGCGATCATTGGCCCGCGCATACTCCGCCGCGCGCGCCGGTCCGAGTGCTGCATCTCGCACCTTGGCCAGTTCGTCATTCAACCGTTGCGTTTCCGCCGCGCGCGCTTTCTTTTCCTCGTCGTTCGCGGGCTTACTGGCGTTCAAACCCTCCAAAGCATCATTATGTTGTTTCTGCAACTTGGTGACCTGTCGCCACTCACCTTCAGTTGGTTCGAACCCGGTGGCATTCCCCGCCCAATTCGCCGCGTTTGAGGAGCGCAATTCGTATTCGCTGAATTCCTCCGGGGTCAGCAACTGCTGTCGCGCCAGCTTGATCTGCTGTTCCAGTTCCTTCTGCTTTGCCTTGGCTTCAGCCGTCGGCTGACGATCCTTGTTCTCCCGGCCCAATCGCCACATCTCCGCATTGGCATCGTTTAATTGCGTGTCGAGGGCAATTAGCTGGTCGCGCTTCTCCTCCGGCAACCACCCGTATCGAGCGCGTTGCACGGCCATCGCCCGTTCTTTGTTGGTTGCAGCTTCCTCGGAATCTGGTTTGGCGCTGCCTAATACGTCATCAATCAATTTGCGCCGCTCCCTTTCGATGGGCTCGACGGCATCACGCGCTTTCTTTTCAACCTTGTCCGGACCTTGACCGATCAAATCCCAGAATTGCGCCTGCAACGTCGCCAATGCAGCCCGTCGGCGTTCACCGTAGGCCTGATTGATTTCCGCAAGCACAATCACCCGGGCTGTGTTCTCCGGACAATCGATGGCCAGCAATTGATCGTGATACGTTTTGAAATCAGCATCCGCCACCTGGCTCCAGTAAAAATCCTCGACCTCCGGTTCAGGTGGCTGCGCGGGGACTGGAACGACTTCACGTGCGGGCAAAGCCGCCTTCGCCGGCGAATTTGTTGAGTCCACTTCCACCTTGCTCACAACCGCCGGACGATTACGCACAACACTCGCAATGCCCGCGACCAACGCCAGGTTCAGCGCTACCGAGAAAACTGTGACGACGCGCGCGTTCATCGGCGGGCCTCCCTGGTTGCTGGCCTGATCGACGTTGCTGACGAGAGCTGTTTGAGCCAGCGCCCGTTCCCATTGAAATAATTGGTGAACTGCTTGCCCAGTGTCTGCGCCACTGACGCCGCCGTCGCGGTTTGCAAAACCTCCAGCGCGAGTTTGCGTTCCTCGAGAGTCAGCGCCTGGTCGGCCGCGATTTCACGCCGTTGCGCTTCCGCGTCCCGCTGCGCTTCATACAGCGTGACCGCGACAGTTTTCGGCAGTTGCTGTTGCTTGGTAAATTGGAACGCCTCGCGGAAATCCTTTTGCTGGGCGCGTTGAAAATCCGCGAACCGCGCCGCTCCCAGGCTGGTGCTGACCACCGACTCAAACTCCCGCCACTTGGGACTGTTATCCGGCTCGTCAGTTCGTTGAAAACGATCCAATAGAACCACGGACAGCACATCTTGATAATTACGGGAGGCGGCCATGATGGCGCGCAATTCCGCGCCCGTCGGGTCCATGCCTTCGAGGTGAATCTTGTCGCCGAACATCAACCCGAGTTGCGCCCGCGTCTCCAGTTCATCCAGCTCCTGTGGTGTCAACAGGTAACTGAGTTCCTGGCTGATGCCGCGACGAAAACTCGCGAAGCGCTCCAGGTCCTCGTCCACGATGATTCGTGATTCGAGGAAGCTGAACCGTTCCTCAATTTGGCCAACCGATGCCATCACCTCAGCCATGACCTGCTGCGCCTTGAAGTCAGTCAGGAATCCCAGGAATACTCCCGCAACGGCTTCCCGATTCCATTCCCGCGACACTTCCGAATTCCAATCGTAGCCCAGCAATTCCCGGATCAACGCCGCCTGCTCCCGCCGCAATCCCGCCACCCGCCCGCGTTCATTGCGTCGATCCGCATCCCGCCGATCCCGCCCCGCCCAGGGCTCATAGATCACCGGCTCGGTTCGGAGCTTCGGGCGATAGTGTTTCTCAATCTTCGTGACCAGCAACTCGCGCAAAACGTGCTCGGGACAATCCACGTTCCGGAGATTGGTCAGATAGACCCGCGCATCGTTCGTCTCCAGCATCGGCCAGCGAAAAGGAATCGGAGGCGGATTGCTGACGATTGTTTCCGGCTGCACTGGTGGCGGAACAACGTTCTCGTTCGTCTCCGTCACCGGTTCAGTGGCTTTGACCACTTCCGCCGGTCTCGCTGCCCGTTCATGCAAAACGAGCCAGACGCCCGCTAACGCGATGTTCAGCGTCAGCGAGGCTATCAAGGTTCGATGGGTTCGCATCGGTTAAGTTGGACCGAGCTTGTCGAAAATCGGTTCAACCGGGTAGTCGAATAATTCGATAATGGTCCAGCGCCAATCAATCCACCGTTACGAACGGCGGAATCGGACAATCCAACGAATCAGCAATGGCTCGCAAGAGTTCAGCCTCGCGCTCCTGAAGCACGCCATCTGCGCCCACGACGTGGACGGAGGCTTCGAGCACGTTCTTTTTGATCTGCGGCGCGGCCTGCGCCAGCCGACTGAGCGCGGCATCAATCGCCGCCAGCCCGCATTGCTCGCGTGACAACAGCGTGAGTGAAGCCTCGCGCGTCCTCAGATACGGCGCGCCGTGGGCAAACGCCTTCGTGACCGCCGCCTGATCCGGCTGGTTCAAGTGCGCCAGCGACGACAGAATCACCAGGCAATCGGGAATCACGGACTGCAAGGAGTAGTATTGAACCACCGATGGCCGGGCGCCGGTGAACCGCGGCAACAGCTGCCGGGCGACAATGCGTTGCAAGACAAACTCAAACAAATCAATTTGCCGGTCGCTCGCGATGAGCCATTGCAAGGTCTGGCTGAAGGTCTGGAATTCATCCGGCCGCAATTCCCGCAACGCGGGCATTGCGAGTTCCACCAAGGGCAGTCGCGCGCGAGCCGCCAGGGGCGCGATGGCAGGAATTAAATCGCGCAAGGCGTCACTGACCGACGAGCCCAAGCGCTGTTCCAATCCATTAAGTTGTTTTACTCGCAACTGGCCGTCGGGACTAAGCAGTAAGGCACAAACCAGAGCCATAGCATACTGCGGACTACGCGTGGCGTCGCGGATGGCTGGCGGTAGATTCTCGCGCAATGACTCCGCGTAACGCAGATGGAGTTGCGTCGGGTTGCCGAGACTCGGCAGCACGTTTTGCACGCGCACTGTTTGCGGCGCCAGTCCGGCGGCAATCGTTGCTCCGAGAGCACCGCCAATGATTGGCGGCATAGTGGTCCGACGCGGCTTACCGAGGATGGTTTCGACCACGTCCTCCTGAGAGGCGGCGGTGATACGCTGATATTTGCCGTCCCAACCCGGATCAATGGCGCGGATGCGTTGCTCCAACGGCGGGTGCGTGGACAGGCCGGAGAGAGCTGACGCGCCCAGCGCGTTGCTGAAGAACATGTGGCTTGTTTCGGTCGCGTGGCCAGACTCGACCTGCGAGCCGGAGGCGAGCCCGCCAATCTTCTGGAGCGCGCCCGAAAGCCCGGCCGGATTGCGGGTAAATTGCACGGCGGATGCATCAGCCAGAAACTCGCGTTGGCGACTCACCGCCGCTTGAATCAAACTCGCGAAAAATGACCCGACGAATCCGAGAATAATAAGCGCCAACCCGAACAAGGCGACTTTGTTTCCGTCCTTCCCGCCGCGCACATACATCATTTGTCGGCCTATCACGGTGAAGCAGACGATGCCGAAGATGATTCCAACCAGCCGCAGGTTGAGCCGCATGTCGCCGTTGAGGATGTGGCTGAACTCGTGCGCAATAACGCCCTGCAACTCATCGCGCTTGAGCAGCTTCATGCCACCGCGCGTGACACCAATGACGGCATCACTGGGATTGTGTCCCGCCGCGAAGGCGTTGATGCTTGACTCCTTGTCCATTACATAAACCGGCGGCACGCTGACGCCGGAGGCCAGCGCCATTTCTTCCACGACGTTTAGCAACTTGCGTTCATCGGGATCAGTGGTGGATGGCGACACCAGCCGGCCATCGAGGGATTCCGCCACTGCTTTGCCGCCACCAGAAAGCTGGGCCAACCGATACAAACTGCCGAGGCCGATCACCGCCAGCGCACCACCGGCGGCGAAAATAAAAAGTTTCGGATGCCAGAGCCGCGGTCGTTGTTGCTCGTTTTCCAGATTGACGCGATGGCGCGTGGAGGACTTGACGCCCGCGAACAACAGCAGGCAGACGAAATAAATCGATGCCACGATACCCACAACGGCGCAGCCGAAATACAGCACGAGCCTGAACGTGCCCCGGCGGGCTTTATCTTGTTGGGCGAAGAAGTCCACGTATCCAATCATCGTAGCGGCGCCGCGGCAGAGCGCC
>Ga0315912_10000615_pt1 | contig 59705 bp, 51 predicted proteins | sample VfabasoilMG_FD_204469 | JGI IMG/M metagenome (GOLD analysis project Ga0315912, IMG submission 204469) | Garden soil microbial communities collected in Santa Monica, California, United States - V. faba soil | ecosystem: Environmental > Terrestrial > Soil > Garden | place: USA: California...
AATTTCGTCTTTGCCAATGGGCAGACGATCGGCATATTTCGATCCCACAAAAAGTTTAGGATAAATTTGTTGAAACATCCGGTCTTGCGCACCTTTTCTTCCGCGCGATTCTTCCAATACCACACCACGTTCTTTCTCTATCTCCGCTGGGTCGAACGACAAACCTCCAGCCCAGTCTTCCAATACTAAAAATCCTTTCTCCAAGTTCTCCGGTTTATCCAAAGGCATGTTCAGCATGTAAACTGTTTCGTCAAAACTGGTATAGGCGTTGAGGTGCGCTCCAAATTTTACACCGATGGATTGTAAAAACGAAACAAGCTCATTCTTCTTGAAATGTTTGCTGCCGTTAAAAGCCATGTGCTCGGTAAAGTGTGCCAAGCCTTGTTGGTTGTCGTCTTCCAGGATAGACCCGGCATTAACCGCCAGCCTGAGTTCGATCTTATGCTCAGGTTTACTGTTCTTTTTGATGTAGTACTTTAATCCGTTGGGCAAGATCCCAGTCTTTATTTCGGGGGAAATCGGTAGCGGGTCGGTGAGTTTGGGTTGTGAGAACGATGGCAGGGCAGCCACCAACAATAGGAAGTAGATAGCTGCTTTAAGGGATTTTTTTGAAAAGTTCATTGACGGGAGAATTTTGGTTTGAGTTTGTAGACGACAACGTATAGTCGGTTTATAGGCTTACAATTGAATCAATTGCCTTGACTTCGCTTGTCCAAAAGTACTCATCCGGTATCAAACTAATCTTCCCTCACCTGTAAAAAATGCCTTAAAAAAGACCAGAAAAGCATATTTAGTCCGCAAACGCAGAATAAACCAATATTTTTTTCTACTTCTGTCACAAATTTTCACCAGCCTTGTCTTACTGAAAATGCTGCCATGTGGAGGCATTAAACCTAAATTTTATGTGGATTATCTTATCATTTTTTGTAGCGCACTGGTACCTATCGCTTTTTTTCCAGACGTTCTTTTTACACCGCTACGCTTCACACCGGGCGTTCACGATGAACAAGACAACCGAGAAAATATTTTTTGTTCTCACCTGGATATTTCAAGGCTCTAACTATTTAAGTCCGTTTGGTTATGGCGTTATGCATCGCATGCACCACGCTTTCGCGGATACAGAAAACGATCCGCACTCACCTAAATATGATGAAACCATCTGGAACATGATGTGGAAAACAAAAACCATTTATTCCGACATCGCCAATAAAAAAATGATTCCCGATAGCCGCTTTACAGAAGGCGTTCCCCAATGGGAAGCTTTCGATAAAATTGCACGCTCATGGCCATCGCGCATATTCTGGGGCGCGTTGTATGTTTCGTTCTATTGGGCTTTTGCCACTGCGTGGTGGATGTGGCTCTTGTTGCCACTCCAATTTTTAATGAGCCCAATTCATGGCGCCATTATCAATTGGTTTGCTCACAAATACGGTTACCGCAATTTTGAAGTAGGCGACACATCAAGAAATTTTCTCCCCGTTGATTTTTTAATGATGGGCGAAAGCTATCACAACAATCATCACAAGTTTGGGTCCAAGCCTAACTTTGGCGGAATACGCTGGCATGAAATCGACCCGACTTTTCAGATAATTAAACTGCTAAACTTTTTTGGTGTGATCAATATGGTTCGCACTAAGGAGTTGCAAGTGGAAGAGGTGAGGGAGGCAGCGTAAGAAAATTATTAACTAATTTTCTTCACCATAATTTTCCGCCACTTTACTTTCACATCTCCACCGCTGTGGATTTGAAGGGCAATTTTTCCGGCTATCGATCCAATCTTTTCATCATCCAGCGTTATCATCTGTTGGCCATTAAGGCTTTCTTTGCAGGGTGAACATCCTGATTATCCACCAGCATTTTAAAACGCCCGATGAAGGAGGGGCGCTCCGTTCATATTTTTTGGCCAAAGCCCTGGTGAAGAAAGGGTTTAAGGTACAAGTCTTAACGGGGTTGTCCGGGAAGAACCGTCAATCTCAGGTTCATATTGAAGGTTTTGAGGTGCATTATCTTCCGGTGACTTACGCGAACAATTTCGGATTCTGGCGCAGAATATTTTCGTTTCTGAAGTTTGTTTGGTTATGCATTCGTGTTTCCAGAAAACTTCGGGATGTTGAATTAGTCTATGCCATCTCTGTTCCGCTTACCGTTGGCCTGGCTGCCCGCTGGATGAAATGGCGCCACGGAATACCATACATTTTTGAAGTGGGCGATTTATGGCCCGATGCCGCTATTGAACTGGATGTAATCCAAAATAGCATCCTCAAGAATTTTTTGTGGCGAATGGAGCGGAGAATTTATATGAATGCAAAATCAATCGTTGCTCTTTCTCCTGCCATTCGGGAAGCCATCCAAAAGAAGGCACCCGGTAAAACATTATATGTAATTCCCAACATGTCGGATTGCGAATACTTCAAGGAAGAAAGAAAGGATGAACGCCTGGCTGAGAAATTGAAAGTGCGAGGCAAGTTTGTGGTTTCTTATTTCGGAGCGATGGGTTTTGCCAATGGCTTGGAATACTTGCTGGAAGGGGCTCGTTTCTGCCAGGATGAAAATCTTCCCATACATTTTATTCTCGCTGGAGATGGCGCAGAGCGGATGAATCTGGTGGAAAAATCAAAAAAACTTAAACTCAATAATTTTTCATTTCAAACTTTTCAGAACAGGGATGGCATTCACGAACTAATGAATGTGACGGATGCCGTTTTTGTGTGCTACCGGAACGCGCCCATTTTGGAAACCGGTTCGCCCAATAAATTTTTTGACGGGCTGGCCGCGGGAAAACTTATTATCGTAAACTTCGGTGGTTGGATAAGAAAGGAAATAGAAGAAGCGCAATGCGGGTTTTATGTTAACCCGGCAAAGCCAGAAGAAATTGCTGCGCAGCTAAAAACCTTGTTAACCAAGCCATCTACTGAATATGGAAAGAAGGCAAGGGAATTAGCTATGATGAAATTCTCAAGAGAAAAATTGACAGAAGCCTGGGTTGACATTTTAAAAATGTGAACGGCCATGCCGCTCAATTAGCGATTTGCTTAAAAGATAAAATATTGGGCACTTGCTTTTTTATGGCCTCACCGCTGGCATTACGCTCACACGCATCGCCCAGCGTGTAATTGTGTGTTATCTCAAAAGTTTTGCCTACGTACTCCGGATTGGCACCTGGCCAGTCGCCATGGCCTTCGAAAGTCATTAGTGATTCCCACAATTTCTTCTGGGCCACAGGCAGTGAACCCGTAACGGCTGTGCCGAAGTCACCACTATCAAAAATAATGTGTAAGCATCCGGTCGCTTCATCTGTTTCTAAACTTTTGAATTGGCAGAGGAGCACTTTTTTTGACGGATCTTTTTTCTCGGCTTTAACTTCCTCCACCGCGGGCTTAACAGGCTCGAGTGCTTCTGCGACCTTTACAGTATCAGATGACAGTGTGACAATTGAATCCTGGACAACTGATGTAGTGTCTGAAACAGTGCCTTCTGTTGTTGGTTTTGAAGAGCAAGCCAGCAATAAAGCGAATAGGGCAAACGTGCAGATGAATTTCATAATGACTGAAAGTTAAGGAAATCATCAGGGAAGCGAAATCCCAATGAAGGCCTTAGACAATGAAATTATTTTTTAGTTGGCGCCAATATCCGGTACTCAGTTTTCACATCGCCCTTGCTGATGTCAGTAAGTTTTCCTTTCAGCATTCGTTTTTTAAGGGGGGAAAGATAGTCGAGAAAGAGTTTGCCTTCCAGGTGGTCGTACTCATGTTGCACAATTCGGGCTTTCATTCCATCCAATTCTTCTTCGTGCAACATCCACTGCAAATCAAAATAGCGAATGATTACCTTTCCCTTGCGGGAAATTTTTTCGCGGATATTGGGAATGCTCAAACAGCCTTCTTCAAAATCCCATGGTTCGGTAAATTCTTCAATCATTACCGGATTAATAAACACTTGTTTGAAATCCTTCAGGGTTGGTTCGGCTTCCAGGGTGGAGCCATCCACAACAAACATCCTTATGCTTTTTCCAATTTGTGGTGCCGCCAATCCTATGCCTTGGGCTGCATACATAGTTTCATACATGTCGGCTGCCAGGGTAGCAACGTCCAATCCGTTGTGCGGAATTTCCTCGGCACGTTTCCTTAAAACAGGGTCGCCATAGACCACGATCGGGTAAACCATTAGGCAAAGATAATGTCAATGGCCAATTAGCCAATGTGCGTTGGGCAATCAAATAATTTTATAAACTGCTTTAGAATTTTGCTTTTTGTTGCTCAGTACGTGCATTGGTTAGGCTACCGATTGTAAACGAGAAACACGCTCTTCTCTGATTAATCTTTAGCGTACATCAGTTTATTAATGATACCTCAATCATTACCTTTGTTGCCACAGTAAAATCGGACAAGGCCGGTTATGGAAGAAAAAATAAAAACAGAGGAAATTAAACGTTATAGCAAGGAATTTGCTGCCGCCACCGGGCAAAGTTTCTTTAGCTCCAAAGGAAAAATAACCGGGCAGGAGATTCTCTCGTTTTGTGCTGTCCGTCAGGTTAACCTGCTTATCGTACTGGAATTAATGCGGGCATGGGCGGAGGAAAAAAGAAAGTTTAAAAGCCCCTACTTCGATTATTCAGCAAAGCCGGTGCAAGATGCGCTGGCCAATTTTAATAACACGCTGTCAAACCACATTGCCATAGCCAGGCCTGATTTTATGCCGCTGGTTGAGCGGGCAGTTTATAAAACGCTTTCATTGATCATTAGCCCATATGATTTTTATTCCTCAATTCTGGATAGCGATGGCAAGGAATATCTTAAAGTGGCCGACCTGAAAAATGAAATAAAATACCTGAAGATTAACAGCGCCCCCCTGGAGCGACTCCTTCAGAAATTGGAGGAAGAGAAAAATGTGGACATTATTTCAGGGAAAGAAACTTTTGCCATGCTTGATGGCATTTTAGAAGAAGTGAACTTCTCCCCCGAAGATCCGGAAATTTACTTATCTGAGTTTTCCAAAACTCTGAAAGTATCGCTGACTAATTTTTACGAACCAATTGCCCCCGTAACGACACCACCAAAAAAAATTGTTACATCAGCCCCGCCCAGAAAACCTCAAGTGTCGCCAGCCCAAACCACGCTCTACGACCAACTGAACTCGGGCGAATCGAAACCCACGCTGGCCGATAATTTCGCCAAGCGAAAAATCGCCAAACTTCGCGACAGTCTTTCCATCAATCAAAAATTCATGTTCACCAAAATGCTGTTCAATGGCGACTTTGAAATTTTCAGCCAGGCGGTGGAGCGTATTGACATGCTGGACAACCTAAACCAGGCCATGAATTATTTGCAAAACGATTACCCGGAATGGGATCGTGAAAGCGAAGAGTATGCTGAGTTTTTAATGATGGTACAGAAAAGATTTTCGGAGTTGGAGGTTGAGGGTTAATCTAATTTGCTAGTCTTTTTTCCAGACCAAACCCTCCCAGTAAGTTCTATAAATAAGCAATGCTCATGTTGCACATGGGTTTATGGAGCATAATTCCAATGCTGTTTCAATTGTTGCCCAAAGTGTGATTTTGAGGGTAAAACTCAATCCTTATCAGCCATTTCTACGTAAATCAAAAAATATTTTGCGTATTACTACGTAAATATTAAAGTATTTACGTACTATTGCTACGTAAATAATACGTAGAAAATGAATCTGTCAAAAGCAACCCGAATCAATTTATTGGATTTTAAATCTGCCCCTATGCGGGCTTTTCACCTTACCTGGCTCACTTTCTTTCTCTGTTTCTTTGGCTGGTTTGGTATTGCCCCACTTATGCCTGTGGTGCGCGAAGACCTGGGCCTGACGAAAAGTCAAATTGGTAACATTATTATCGCTTCAGTAGCGATCACCGTTTTTGCACGTCTCTTCTTTGGCTGGTTGTGCGATAAAATTGGACCCCGTATTTCTTACACCATGCTTCTGCTGGTGGGCTCATTGCCGGTTATGTTCATAGGATTCAGTAACAGCTACGAATCTTTTCTTTTGTTCCGTCTGGCTATCGGGGTGATCGGAGCTTCATTCGTGATTACCCAATACCACACTTCAGTAATGTTTGCACCCAACGTGGTTGGTACAGCAAACGCCACTGTGGCCGGTTGGGGTAACATGGGCGGTGGCGCAACATTGATGATCATGCCACTAATTTTTGGCGTTTTTGTAGGAGCGGGTTATCTGGACGCAAGCGCTTGGCGTTATGCCATGGTAGTACCGGGTGTTGCTCTTTTTATCATGGGCTTCGTCTACTACTTTTTTACCCAGGATACACCCGAAGGAAATCTGAACGAATTAAGAAAATCTAACCCGGAGTTTCGCGCAAAAGGAAAAGATGCTGACGGTGGTTTTATTGCCGCCTTGCGGGATTACCGCGTATGGATTTTATTCCTCGCCTACGGAGCATGTTTCGGAATTGAAATTACTATAGACAACATCGCCACACTCTACTTTATAGATAACTTCCACCTTGGCTTGAAAGAAGCGGGTGTTATCGCGGGAACATTTGGTATGATGAATATTTTCGCCCGCGCACTGGGTGGAATTTTTGGTGACAAGGCTGGAAAAAAATTCGGCTTGAAAGGAAGAATTTTTATTCTGGGTGCATTTCTTCTTTGTGAAGGCCTCGGGCTTATGATCTTCTCAGCCATGGACACGCTCCCCCTGGCCATCGCCACTATGCTTCTGTTTGCCTTGTTCTTAAAAATGTCAAACGGGGCGACTTACTCCGTTGTGCCATTCATCAATAAGAAAGCAGTGGGAGCCGTTGCGGGAATAGTAGGAGCTGGTGGAAATGTGGGAGCTGTGTTGGCCGGATTCCTTTTCAAATCAGAAACCATATCCTACCGTGAAAGTCTCTTTATCATTGGGATTGTGGTAATAGTTGTTTCCGTCACTGCTCTATTGCTGAGCTTGTCGAAGAAGACGGCAGATGAATTATTGCACCCGGAAATCTTTCAACCAGCCCCAGCGCTGCAAGAAGCTGTATTAAATGCTAATCAAAAACCTTAAATGATACGAACACTAATACCAGCCCAACACAGGAAATGCACTACCAGGTAATGTATTCCTAAAGTAAAAAGTCCCCTTTCAGAACTACGAATTCTTCCAGGGGACAAAAATTAGTTGTAACACTAACCCTTAAAAATATGAAGAAGATTACCTACTCACTACTTTTAGCCTCACTTTTTTGCCTGTGCCTGCTTCCAGAAGCAACAGCACAGTTTACAATTTCCGGTCAGGTTCGACCACGCATGGAACTTCGCAGCGGACAAGGAACCGTTCAGGTGAAAGACACCGTACCCGCCCTTTTCACATCGCAACGCACCCGGTTAAACTTTGGATACGCTGGCCACCGGTTTAAAATTTATGCCTCTGTTCAAGACGTGCGCGTTTGGGGACAAGATGGTTCGTCTATCCACCGAACTACATCCGATGCCAACGATGGCCTTATGTTGCATGAAGCCTGGGGCGAAATAAGTTTGATAGATACCGGCAAGACAATAAAAAATTTCAGTTTAAAAATTGGACGGCAAGAATTGGTTTACGATGATGTGCGACTGCTTGGCAATTTAGATTGGTTGCAACAAGCACGCAGACACGATGCCGCTTTGCTTAAATTCGATCACAAAGGATGGACTGCTCACCTAGGGCTGGCCTATAATCAAAATGCCGAGCGAAAATCAAATACTATATATAATGGAGTGCCCACCGGCTATACGGCCAGCACCAACGGCATGAGCTCCATGTACAAGGCCATGCAATTTCTTTACGTGGCAAAAAAACTACATTTTGGAAATGCTTCCTTCCTGGCCTTTAAAGATGACTTCAGTAAGTTTTCTTACGCCCCAGCGGATATAAATAAAGTAACTCCTATTTACGAACAAGGTGTATGGAGTCGCTATACCATTGGAGGTAATATGTTCGGAACTGCCTTCAGAAAATTAGGTTTTGGATTTAGTGCATTTTATCAGGGAGGAAATTATCGGGAAGGAACTTCGTTGAACGAATACCTATTTTCATTGTCAACTTCCTATGCTGCAGGGAGAAAGCTGAGCGTTGGCCCCGGTGTTGATATTACATCCGGAAACAACGGTGCCGACCCTGCCGACCGGTATAAGCGTTTCGACCCTTTATACGGAACTCCTCACAAATTCTGGGGATTTATGGATTACTTCTATGTGGCCGATGGGTTTGGTCCAAATGGATTGGTGGATTATTACCTGAAGGCAAAGTATAAAGCCAAAGACAACCTTACTTTTTTACTTGATGCCCACGAATTTGTACTTCCTACTGCTGTAACAGCATCCGATGGTTCAGACATGTCGAAAAGACTTGGAACGGAAATAGATTTTGTCTTCACCTATGCCATGACCAAGGCCATCACAATCGAAGGTGGATATTCTAATATGTTCTCAACATCCACTATGGTTTCACCAAAAGTGAAAGGAACCGCTAAGCTTACAGAGGCCAATGCCGCAACAGTTTCTTCATGGGCGTACCTCATGATCAATATTAAGCCGGCAGAATTTATTGTGAAGTAGTTTCAACTCCTTAAAGACACAGTCATGAAAAAGATATCGTATATAAAATCAATCATCACTTTTTTTATTGCACCTATATTCTTGTTGATGCTTACGTCAACAACGCCCGGCCATGTATCCGTTGCCGATAAGGAGCCCATTAAACTCGGGTTCATTCCACTTACCGATTGCGCACCCATAGTTATGGCCAAAGAACTTGGCTTGTTTGAAAAATACGGTGTGAATGTAATTGTATCAAAAGAAGCATCGTGGGCCAATGTGCGCGATAAAATCCTGACCGGTGAATTGGATGGTGCCCATTGCTTATACAGCATGCCATTTTCAGTTTATACGGGCGTGGGAGGAAAAGAGGGTTCTGAGATGCGCATTGCCATGGTACTGAACAACAATGGACAGGCCATCTCGCTTTCAAAAGATTTCTGCGGTAAAGTTGGTTTTAAGCAAACCAGTAAAGTTGCCGGAACCGTTGCCGCTAAACTTAAGGCCGACAAGGAAGTGACTTTTGCCATGACTTTTCCCGGAGGCACGCACGATATCTGGTTGCGTTATTGGCTGGCAGCTGCAGGCGTTAGTCAGAAGACTTCAAAAATCATTACCATTCCTCCACCGCAAATGGTGGCCAATATGAAAGTAGGGAATATGGATGGTTTTTGTGTTGGCGAACCGTGGAATGGCGTAGCGGTAAAACAAGGCATTGGGTTTACTGAAATTTCAACCCAGGATATCTGGAAGCATCATCCCGAAAAAGCCCTGGTGGTTAACAAGCAATTCAGCGAAAGCAGGAGAGAAGAGTTGAAGAACGTAATGAAAGCAGTCTTAGAAGCGTGCAAGTGGCTGGACAACCGCGCCAACAGAAAGAAAGCTGCGGAAATTATTGGTAAGGCTCCCTACGTAAACGCACCTGCCGATGTGATTGAAGCCCGGTTAATGGGTGACTACAATTTGGGTTGTGATCAGGGCACAGAAATCTATACGGATAACTACATGCTCTTCCATCGCAATGGTGAAACAAACTTGCCCAGAAAATCGCATGCCATTTGGTTTATGGCACAATACCAGCGCTTCGACTATCTGAAATCCCCACCTGACTACCAGGCCATCGCAGATAAAATAATCTTGACGGATTTGTATAAGGAGGTAGCCACCGGCATGAAAATAAAAATTCCTGAAGACGATATGAAGCCTTTCACAATTGAATTGGACAAAGTAAAATTTGACCCAAATAATCCAGCCGACTATTTGAAAACTGTGAAACCATTAGTTCAATAATATGAAACGCGCCATAGCATTAACCGCCACATGGATAAGGGAAAGTGACTTTCCCTTATCTGCCAGCGGGTTTCAACCCGCGCTCAAAAAAATACTTTCGGTTTTAACAGGCCTGTCATTTAGCCTGCTGGGATTCGCAGTGTTTCTGGTATTCTGGCATATCGTTAGCATCATCACCAACGCGGAATTGCCCGGTCCCATCGCCACATCGCAGGTGTTTTGGGAATTGGTAAAAGATCCATTTTACGATTATGGACCTAATGATAAAGGTATTGGTCTTCAACTGTTCAGTTCCTTGGGGAGAGTATTCAGCGGTTTTCTTTTAGGATCGATGATTGCCATACCCGTTGGGTTGCTTATGGGAGCCAATGCCTTTTGCAGAAAAATCTTTTATCCCATTGTTCAGATTTTAAAACCCGTTTCACCACTGGCCTGGTTTCCAATCGGGCTGGTGGCTTTTCAATCGGCCAGCACAGCCACTATATTCATTATCGTTATCACTTCGTTGTGGCCCACGTTAATCAATACATCTTTTGGTGTGGCCTCAATTCCCGATGATCATAAAAATGTGGCGAAGGCTTTTGGTTTTTCAAAATGGAAATACCTTACTAAAGTATTGTTGCCATTTAGCCTGCCCCACATCATCACTGGCTTGCGTTTAAGTATAGGTGTAGCCTGGCTGGTGATTGTTGCCGGTGAAATGCTGTCGGGGGGCAATGGCATTGGTTTTTTTGTGTGGGACAGCTGGAATGCCTTGAGCCTGGAGAAAGTGATTTCCGCCATTCTTATTATCGGTTCGGTAGGATTGCTTTTAGATAGAGGGTTTTCCTTTTTGGAGAAAAAAGTAACGTATAGTATCTGATAAACATTTATTAAGATGAGCTATTTAAAAATTGAAAATATGGAAATCGCCTTTAACTCCTTGAAAGGTCGATTCGTAGCGGTAAAAGATATCAACCTGGAAATCGAAAAAGGACAGATCGTATCCGTTATCGGTCACTCGGGTTGTGGTAAATCAACCATTATGAATGCCGTTGCCGGAATGGTCTTCCCGTCAAAAGGAAAAGTGGTGTTAAATGGTTCGGAGATAAAAGGCCCCGGTCCTGATCGCGGCATTGTATTTCAAAATTATTCCTTGCTTCCCTGGCTAACAGTATATCAAAATATTTTTCAGGCGGTTGATGCGGCTTTGAAAGGTAAATCCAAAGTCGAGAAGAAAGAGCTTACCGAAGAATATCTCAAACTGGTAAATTTGTGGGAGCATCGTGAAAAGCATCCAAAGCAAATTTCAGGTGGCATGAAACAACGTGTAGCTATTGCACGCGCTTTTGCCATCGATCCGGAAGTATTGTTGTTGGATGAACCTTTTGGCGCCCTCGATGCACTAACTAAAACATCGCTCCACATTGAATTATTGAAAATTTGGAACGTTACCCATCGCAGCAAAACCATCATTATGGTGACGCACGATATTGAAGAAGCTATTTTCCTGAGCGATAGGATCGTTGTAATGACCAATGGGCCTGCGGCATCCATTCGTGAAATAGAAGAAGTACATTTGCCTCGACCAAGAAACAAGAAAGAAATAGTGAATCAACCTGAATATAAAGTTATTCGTGAGAGACTTCTCAGTCTCCTGGTAGATAAGATTGAGGTTGACGAAAAAGATTTTTATAAGGAAGAAAAGGCAGCGTGAAAACGTTTGACGGTTTCCAGTTACCGGTAGCTGGAAACTTGTAAACTGGGAACCGGTAATTTATTTAAGGTGGTGATACGAAAAGAAGATAGCATCAAAACAACCTGCTCCTATTGTGGGGTGGGTTGTGGGATTGTTGTAAAAAAAGATCGCAAGGGAAATATTTCGGTAGAAGGTGATAAAGATCACCCGGCCAATTACGGCATGCTTTGTTCGAAAGGCATGAACCTGCATTACGCTATGCAGAACAAAAGCGATCGCCTGCTTTACCCGGAAATGCGTTGGAGTAAAGGGCACCCATTCGAGCGCGTCAGTTGGTCAACAGCCATGAAGCGCGCAGCCGCTGTTTTTAAATCCATTATTGAAAAACATGGCCCCGATTCCGTTGGGTTTTATGTTTCTGGTCAATGTCTTACAGAGGAATATTATGTAGCTAATAAGCTTGTAAAGGGCTTTTTAGGTACAAATAATATTGATACGAATTCCCGCCTTTGCATGAGCAGCGCGGTGGCCGGTTATACAAATATGCTGGGCGAAGATGCCGTGCCAGTATCGTACGATGACATTGAATTGGCCGATTGCTTTTTGATTGCCGGAGCGAATCCAGCATGGTGTCATCCAATTCTCTTCAGAAGAATTGAAGCACACAAGCAAAATAATCCGGATGTAAAAATTATTGTAGTTGACCCACGCAGAACTCAAAGTTGCGCAAGTGCCGATTTGCATTTACAAATAACTCCCGGCACAGACATCTACCTTTACAATGCAATTGCGCGTGTGCTAATTATAAATGGTGAAGTGGATTTCGATTTCATCAACAGGCATACAGAAGAATTCGAAAAATACCGTGACTCTGTTTTCCAGGTTACTGTTGAAGAGGCAGCCCAAAAATGTGATGTATCGGTAAGTGATATTCAGAAAGCTGCCTCCTTTATTGCATCGTCCAAAGGCTTCCTTTCATTGTGGGCAATGGGCCTCAACCAAAGTGTAATCGGTGTAAAGAAAAACTTTGCACTCATCAGCCTCAATTTAATTACTGGTCACATTGGCAAACCCGGTTCAGGTCCCTTTTCACTCACCGGTCAGCCTAATGCCATGGGTGGAAGAGAAGTTGGAGGGTTGGCCACTTTGTTGGCTGCACATCGCGTACTTGCCAACGAACAACACAGAAAAGAAGTAGCTGAATTTTGGGGTGTCGATTCCATTTCTCCAAAACCCGGACTTACTGCAACGCAAATGTTTGATGCCTTGGAGCGGGGTGATTTAAAAGCCGTATGGATCATTTGCACCAATCCACTGGTGAGTTTGCCCGATGCCAGGCGTGCTGAAGCTGCTTTGAAGAAAGCGCGCTTTGTGGTGGTGCAAGATATTTCACGAAAATCGGATACAGTGCCGTTTGCCGATTTAATTCTTCCGGCTGCGGGGCATTTTGAAAAAGAAGGAACAATGACTAACTCCGACCGAAGGATTAGTCATTTGAGCAAAGCCATTAATCCTCCGGGTGAAGCCTTATCCGATAGCGAAATACTTTGTCTGTTTGCGAAAGCAATGGGATTTAAAGGTTTTGATTTTTCTTCCACTGAAGAAATTTATGCCGAACACTGTGCGCTCACCAAAGGCACCAACATTGACGTCAGCGGACTTTCGTATAAACGTTTAAAAGAGGAAGGGACTTTTCAGTGGCCGGTGCCAAATGAGAATCATGCTGGCACTCCAAGGTTGTTTGAAGATCGCTTATTTTATACACCATCACGCAAAGCAAAATTTTTTCCGCTTCAGCCGGAAAATCTTTCCGAGCCACTCACCAAAGATTTGCCGTTGATATTGACGACAGGCCGCATCCGTGACCAGTGGCACACGATGACTAAAACCGGAAAGGTTAACAAACTTCGCCAACACATTGATAAGCCATTTTTGGAAATTCATCCACACGATGCCCTCGTGCGCAACATTCGCGAAGGCGATATAGTGGAAGCATCAAATCCGCGCGGTACCGTGCGCGTGAGCGCCAAAGTAACGGAAGACATAAAGAAAGGAGTCGTTTTTCTGCCCATGCACTGGGGCAAAATTTTATCAAAGGATGAAGCACGAGCCAACAACCTGACAAGCACACTGGTCGACCCAATTTCCAAAGAACCCGATTTTAAGTTTGCTTCGGTAGAAGTAAAAAAACATGAGAAGAAGAAAGAGAAAATAGTAATTGCTGGTGCAGGCGCTGCCTCTTATCGTTTTATCAGTACATATCGTTCACTTAATGAAACAGATGAGATACATGTTTTCTCCAAAGAAAAATATCCCTTCTACAACCGGGTGCTTTTGCCCGATTATGTAAACGATTCATTGCCTTGGGAGAAACTGCAAAAATTTCAAGCGGGTGAATTTGAAGCAATGAATGTAAAGTTGCAGGTGGAGTCAGAAATTGTTGAGATTAACAGAAGCAAAAAATACATTGTTGACAAGCAAGGGAGAAAGCATGCTTACGACAAACTGATTATGGCTACCGGCACGCGGGCCAATTTGCCAAAAGATGCACCCGTTCATTTACCGGGTGTGTTCACCATGCGCACCAAACACGATGCCGATGCGCTGAAGAATTTTCTAAATCCGGGAGGTCACGTATTGATTATTGGCGGAGGATTGCTCGGCATTGAACTGGCTGCATCGCTGCGCGAAATTGATGTTCGGGTTTCCATCCTTCAGTTGGGAAGCCGTTTGATGGAACGCCAGGTTGACAACCTGGCGGGTGAACTATTGCTTGATTTCATCGAAGAAAAAAATATTACGGTTTACATGAACGACCAGGTTCATTTAGTTGGACCCGCCCCGGAACAGAAAAGACTTCGTGCTCAACTTCGAAGCGGTAAAGTGCTGGAAGCCGATGCTATTGTGTATGCGGTAGGCACGCTGCCCAACATTGAATTTGCACAGGAAGCTGGCCTGGAATCCGCTCGGGGCATTATCGTGAATGATTACCTGCAAACCAGCGACCCCGATATTTTTGCGATGGGGGAAATTGCAGAACATAGAGGAAAAATGTTAGGCATTACAGCCGCAGCGGAAAAGCAAGCGGATGTGTTGGCGCGGTTTATTCATGGCGACCTTCAAAGTTTATACGATGGTGCCGTGCCCATGAACATTTTGAAATTGCATGGCCTCGACCTCTGCTCGATTGGCATCGCTGAAGCACCGGTGAACAGTGAGGGCTATGACGAAATTTTGTTCATTGATAAGTCCATGCGCTATTACAAGAAGTGCATTATTAAAGACGATCGGTTGGAAGGCGCAATATTAATTGGCGATAAGAGTGAGTTTGCGGAATTCAAATCATTGATTGAAAATAAAATTGAATTGTCTGAACGAAGAATTCAACTTCTTCGCTCCGGCCAGAAAGCTGAACCAGTCATCGGAAAATTGGTTTGTTCCTGCAACCAGGTGGGTGAAGGCAATCTGCAAAAACTAATTGAGGGCGGATGTACCAATCTAAAAGATCTTTGTCAAAATTCCGGTGCCGGCCTTGGCTGCGGAAGCTGCAAACCGGAAATACAAGGATTGATAAAAAGTTATTCGTTAATTGTGGGTAGTTAATGGGATTAAAGGAAAGCGATTAACAATTTTTCAACATGTTGGAGACGAAAAATAAAAGTGATTTAATCAGAACGTTTGTGAAAGGGGGTTTCCTTTCTCCAGCCGACCTGCTTAAAATCATGGATATTTCGAGGAATTTGGGCAACAAATATGTGATTTTTGGGTCGCGCCAGGATATCATGTTCCCTTCCAATGAGGCAGGCAGTCAACAACTGCAAAAAGAATTTAAAGCCATAAATATTGATTATGAATTAGGCAGCGATCAATCGGTGTTTCAAAATATTGTGAGCTCCTATTCAGCTGTCAATATTGTGGAAACGACCAATTGGGTTAAAGAAGATTCCTACAATGTGGTGATTGACAGTTTCGACCACCGGCCCAGAATTAAAGTTAATATTGTTGACCCGGTGCAAAGCCTGGTGCCTTTGTTTTATGGCGAACTGAATTTCATCGCATCGAAAGAAGAAAATTATTGGTACTTGTACATTCGCGATTCACGTAAGGCGAGTATGATGGAGTGCTGGCCGTATCTGATCTTTGGTCGCGATATAGCTAAAATAGCGAAAGAGCTGGAAGATCTGTTGCTCAAGTATGCACCGTTTACCATCGAAGAAATGTATATGGTGCTGAAGAACAATCGCGTTCGTATAAACTATAAACCGATCTCTGAAAAACTAAAGTTGCCCGGCATTACAGTTCCCTATTACGAAGGACTTAACGCTATGCTCAACAACCAATATTGGCTCGGCTTGTACTGGAGAAATAATCGGTATGATATTAATTTCATGAGCGCTGCTTGCCGCTTGTGCCAGGAAACAAACGTGGGTATGATTAACATTATTCCTTGGAAAGCATTCGTAATAAAAGGTATTAAAGCCACCGATCGCCTGCGCTGGGAAAAGCTGATGGGTAAATTTGGTATTAATGAGCGCCATTCTTCGCTGGAATTGAATTGGCATTTGCCTGTAATAGATAAAGAAGCTCTTGAATTGAAAAGTTTTTTGGTACGCGAACTTGATCAGCAAGACATCAGTACACACGGTCTTACGTTTACCATTAAAACGGCTCGTGATATGTTTTTATTCACGGCCATCGTGATTGAAAAGAATTTTGAAGAGCGAGCCTCACAAGCAAATCATTATAATATATTGTTTGCGAAAAATTTCAACCCAACCAATATTGTTTACCAAACTTATGCCCGGGGAGTGAAGCGCGAAATGATTCCTGCACTGCTCATTGAATTGAGTAAATTATATTTCAGGCAGTTGAACCCGGAGAAAACAAATGAGATAAAAGAAGAAGCAAGCTCAGGTGTAAAGGTGAAGGAAGCGGTTACGCACTACCAATGCAGTAACTGTCTTACTGTGTACGATAAAAAATATGGCGATCCCGAGGCGGGAATTCCGGCTGGCACGGATTTCGAAAAATTGCCGGATTCGTATAAATGTCATGTGTGCGATAGTCCGAAACGTGATTTTGTTGCTTCCGGATCGCTGACTGCCCACGTTGGGCAATAACCAAAATTATTTAACCCTCTGTCCAAAAACTTAAATCTCAACCACATCCCCAATCTTTGGGAGCGTGCTATTGATCTTGTATTCCTTTTTGATTAATCCGGCCAAAGCTTTTCTTGGGCCATCTTCACCGTGCGTAATCACCACTTTAGGTTTGGACGGAGCAACGTAGGAGAACCATTTCATCAGGTCGGTTTGTCCTGCGTGCGCGCTGAATCCGTTGAGGGTATGCACTTTTGCCCGCACTATTTTTTCTTCACCAAACAACGATATGTTGGTTACTTTATCAATCAATCTTCTTCCGATGGACCCGTATGACTGGTATCCAACGATCAGCACATGGGTATTTGGATTTTGAATGTTGTGCGAAAGGTGGTGGAGGATGCGGCCACCGTTACACATGCCGGCCCCTGCTAAAATCATGCATGGCCCTTTTACTGCGTTAAGTGCTTTTGATGAGTCGGCTGTAAGGCTTGGAATGAAATGCCCTTCTTTGAGAGGGAAAACTCCCCGTTTCTTCAGTTCGTGATATTCTTCATCCAAAATGTCCTGGTGATTTTTATAAACGTTAAAAGCTTTTAACGCCATCGGGCTATCTAGATAAACCGGGAAAGTAGGCACTTTGTTGCTGTGAAATAACTCAGCCAGGTGATAGATGATTTGCTGAGCGCGGCCAATGGCGAAAGTTGGAACTAACATCTTGCCGCCTGATGCTACCGCTTCCAGCAGGATTGCTTCAAATTCTTTTATTGTCTCTTCATACGACTTGTGATCACGATCGCCATACGTTGATTCGATAAAAACAAGATCGGCCTTTGTGAAATGTTCGAAGGGTCGCAGCAAAGGAAGAGTAAGAGGACCAAGGTCACCAGAGAATACAACCGTTTTTGTTTTACCCTTCTCAGTCACCTTAAGTTCGATGCTTCCTGAGCCGAGCATGTGGCCGGCCTCAATCCATCGCGCTGTAATATCTTCTGTAATCTTTATGGGTGCATTAAAAGCCACCTTGCGGGTTAACTCAGTCATGAACTCCACGTGCTCGGTACTGTATAGTGGTTCGAATGGGGGCAGACCTTTTTTCCACAGCTTTCGATTTTTGCGCATGGCGTCACTTACTTGCAGGCGGGCGGAATCCTGCAATATTATCTGAGACAGTTCAATGGTTTCTTCTGTGCTGTAAATAGGACCATGATAACCGAACTTGATGAGCAAGGGAACTCGCCCGGTGTGATCAAGATGGCCGTGCGTGAGCAGAACGGCATCGATGTCTTTTACCTTTGCGCCTTGCGGTAATTTATTTTTTGCTTCCGATGTTTTGCCACCCTGAAACATTCCGCAATCAATGAGCACATCGGATTTTTCTGTTTGAACAAGATATGCAGAACCGGTTACCTCTCCGCCAGCAGCACCAAATACTTTTATTTTCATGAGACTAAAATTGTTGTGTAGAATTTATTTTTTCTTTTTCTGAACCTTCTTTGAAGATGGATTTAACTGTTTGCTGAAATCCTTTGGCAGACTTTTCAATACCAACTTAACTGCTTCCTCAGGAGTGTCTACAATACGACAGAAGCCAATTTCTTGCGGAGCGAAAACACCTTGTGAAGACAGGTAGGATACAAAGTCGCGAAGGCCGCTCCAGAATTTTTCGCCCACGAGAATCAAAGGGAAGGGTCCGATCTTATGACATTGAATCAATGTGGCGGCTTCAAATAGTTCATCGAGTGTTCCCAGGCCACCCGGCATTACAATAAACGCGCAGGAATATTTTACCAACATTACTTTTCGAACAAAGAAATATCGGAACTCAAAACTATCGGTTACATATGGATTAGGTTGTTGCTCATGCGGCAGAATGATATTCAGCCCATAAGTTAAACCACCGGCTTCATAAGCACCGCGGTTTGCTGCTTCCATTGCTCCTGGGCCGCCTCCGGTTAAAACGGTGAATCCGGCTTTAGAAAAAACATTCCCTGTTTTTCGCGAGAGTTCATAATACGGTTCGCCTGCTTGGAATCGGGCAGAACCAAAAACCGTAATGGCCGGTCCCAGCTTGCCGAGTTTTTTAAACCCCATTTCAAACTCCTTATTAATTCTCCTTAATCGTGCTTTTTCTTTCTTAACAGTTCTTCGCTCGGTAAGGAATTTGGATTCGGCCAGTGAGTCTTTTTTTTCAGTGACCGGTAGTTCGTATTTGAGTTGGGCACCTTCCCAGTAACGCTTCCAGGCATTTTCCCATTCTTTAGGGGTAAGCCTTTTGAGCGGTTTCTTTGATTTCCTGATCATATTTTTTTTGAATGAGAGATTAGGCATTGGCCTCCTTCACAACGGTTTCGGCATATAACCATCCGAACTTTCGTATTTGCAGGTAATTCATTTTACCTGTTAGTCCAAGCCGATGCACGAGGTCTTTCAGGGCCTTGGAAAATACATCATACGTATTAATTTTTTCCGGATCGAGCGGAAGGTTATACTCTTTGATGTACCTCTTGTAGAACCCGATATGCTGATCGCTGTAGATGGGAAACAAATCGGGTTTATGAAAATTGCAGAACGCAGAAGCGAAATGCAATAAGCTGAATGATTTTCCCTTCGCGGAAATATTCGCGATATCTTCGACCACGGTCAAGTCACCTCGATTAATCCGGTCATCTATCTTCAGGTTGATTATATGCTTGATTACTTCTTCCATGAGAGTATGCTGATTGATTTCAGCATCGTTCATAGCGCTCATTTTATTGCGCACATCATCAACACTGGAATTCGATGGATTTTTTTTAAACAACTCCAGATTACGGTTGTCATTAATAAAATACATTTCCTGGCCGGAAAAAATATCCAGGTATTTTTTGAGGGCGAGCTCGAATTGGTTCATAATAAATATTCCCGTTTAAAAGTAAAAACGATTGGTTTAACTATTAATATAGAAACTTCGTCTAATAATTAATTACAAATTGTTAACTACTAATTAATATAAACATAGTCTTCAAAGCCAATGTTATTTCACTTTTTTGAAAGTGAGAATTCGTTTATTTTTGTTAAAAACACCTCTTAATCTGTATTTTCAATACACTAAGAAATAACCCATGATGATCTTCGTTCAACTTGCTGTTTTATTAATCTGCATTTTCATTGGCGCTCGTATGTCGGGTATTGGATTGGGTGTTATGGGCATGATCGGACTGTTGATCCTAATGTTTGGGTTTGGGTTGCAGCCCGCTGATCCACCACTTGAGGTGATGCTGATTATATTGAGCGTGGTAACGGCAGCCGCTGCCCTACAAGCTGCAGGCGGAATGGAATACCTGGTTGAAGTAGCGGGTAAAATCTTAAGAAAAAATCCAAAGCAGATCACTTTTCTTGGTCCGCTGGTAACCTATTCATTCGTGTTATTCGCAGGCACAGCTCATATCTCGTATTCCATCATGCCCATTATAGCGGAGGTGGCGATCAAAAATAAAATAAGGCCGGAGCGGGCCATGAGCATGAGTGTGACGGCTGCTCATATGGCCATTACGGCAAGCCCGGTTTCTGCTGCAGCTGCAGCCATGCTTACGGTGTTGGGGGCGTCAGGCGTGAAGCTGGCTGAAATCTTAATGATCAGCATACCGGCTACGTTGATCGGTGTTATGGTGGGGATACTTTTTGTTTGGAAGCGCGGAAAAGAATTAAGTGAAGATCCGGAATTTCAAGAACGCATGAAGGATCCCAACTTTGTAAAAAACCTGGAGGGAGCTGAGAAGACAGAAACGATTACACTTGCTCCCGGTGCTATTAAATCCGTTGTTATTTTTGGATTGGCAGTATTAGCTGTTGTCTTGTTGGGATCCTTTCCACAATTACTTCCGTCATTTGGGGGTAAACCCGGATTTACCCCGGGCTTTGCCGTGAATGAAGCCGGAAATGTCCTCATGCCATCCATGATTATGATGATCATGCTCGCAGCATCCGGATTGATCATTCTATTCGCCAATACAACAGCAGCAAAAGTTACGAAGGCCAGTTTATTTGCTTCGGCCGGTCAGGCTACTATCGCTGTGTTTGGTGTAGTATGGATGAGCAGCACCTTCATGGATAATAATTTTGGGATAATTAAAAGCACACTGGGTGACGTGGTAACTTCCTACCCGTGGTCTTTTGCTGTCGCTCTGTTCTTGCTAAGTATGTTATTGTATAGCCAGGCGTCTACCGCCAAAGCACTTATGCCGCTCGGGCTTTCGCTCGGATTGTCGCCTGCATACCTTATTGGAATATTTCCATCGTGTAACGGCCACTTCTTTATTCCGGGTTATCCCACTTTACTCACGGCCATTCAATTCGATCGCACCGGCACAACACACATTGGTAAATATGTATTGAACCATAGTTTTATGTTACCCGGAATAGTGACGACTATCGCATCGGTGATAGCAGGCCTTGTGCTGCAGACCTTGATATTGTAACTTTTATAACCCCTAAATAAATTTAATATGAGAAAAACCAAGTTTTCAATTTTTATTCGTCTAAGGCTGAGCATTGCTAATTGTCCAGGATGAACCATTAAAATTCAAAAAAGATTAAACGAACCAAACAACTAAAAACTAAATAACACTAATATGAAAAAGCTACTTTCAATCTTAGCAATCCTGATCTTGATCGTTCAGGTTCAGGCTCAACAATTACCCAGGGTAATAATTTTAGCAACAGGAGGAACCATTGCAGGAGCAGGCGCCTCCGCAGACCGGGCTGGTTATACAGCTGGAAAAATTCCCATTGACGACTTGATCGGTACCATTCCATCGGTAAAGAAAATAGCCAGCATCACAGGTGAACAAATAGCATCTGTTGGCAGCCAGGATATGACAATTGAAGTCTGGAAAAAACTGGCCATTCGTGCCAATGAAATTTTTGCAAAAAACGAAGCCGATGCTATTGTCATCACACACGGTACAGACACACAAGAAGAAACAGCTTACTTTCTCGACTTGGTTATTCCCTCCGACAAACCGGTTGTATTAACAGGCTCTATGCGTCCGGCAACTGCCATTAGCGCAGATGGTCCAAAAAATCTGTATGATGCTATTACGGTGGCCGTACATCCTAAAACTAAAGGTAGAGGCGTATTAGTTAGCTTCAACGAAGGCATCTTCGATGCAAGGGAAGTAATGAAACTTAGCACAACCAAAACAAATGCTTTTGGATCTCCCAATACAGGTGCTGTAGGCCAGGCATACGATGGAAGAGTTGAATATTATCTATCATCAGATCGTGAAAAAGATCCTAAAAAACCAATTGATTTAAAACCGGACACGAAATTGCCGCGCGTGGATATTGTTTATATGTATGCCGATGCCCCTGCCGATCAGATTGATTTCCTGATCAGTAAAAAAGTTGACGGAATCGTAATTGCTGGTGTGGGAAACGGAAACTTCAATAAAGCTTACATGGAAGCAGTGAAACGCGCTGTGAAGGCGGGTATTGTTGTGTGCCGGGCAAGCCGCGCTCCATCGGGCAGAGTAGTGCTTCATGATGAGATCAACGATGAAGAATTAGGTACTATCGTTTCGGATGATCTTACACCTCAGAAAGCCAGGGTATTATTAATGCTTGCCCTAACCAGGACAAAGGATGTAAAACAACTCCAGGAAATTTTCTTCACGTATTAAATTTTCGTTCATCGTTGGTGGTTGTTCGTTATTGGAAAATTTAATCGTTGGCTATTATTCGTTACCCGTTGTTCAAAAAATCAACAACGTATAACCACAATAGCCAAGAACAACGAACAACAAACAACTAAAGAATTAAAAATGAAAAAGATAGTTTATAATAGTATAGTGTTGCTGATGCTTTTTAGCATGCAATACGCGCAGGCACAACAAACCCGCACGGAAAAAGACTTGCTGGGTGAAAAGCAGATCCCTGCCGATGCTTATTACGGTGTTCAAACACTAAGAGCGCTGGAAAATTTTCAGATCAGCGGGGTAAAAACAAATTTCTATCCTGATTACGTAAAGGCTTACGCTATTGTGAAACTGGCTGCTGCCCGTGCCAACACGGAAGTAGGCAGAATGAAGAAAGAAAGGATGGATGCCATTGAGAAAGCCTGCCAGGCTGTGATCGATGGAAAGTATCACGACCAGTTTTTAACAGACCTTTACCAGGGCGGTGCCGGAACTTCGGCCAATATGAATGCCAACGAAGTGCTGGCCAATATTGCCCTTGAAATGGGTGGTCACAAAAAAGGGGAGTACCAGTTTATTGAGCCTCATGATGATTTAAACATGGGTCAGTCAACAAACGATGTATATCCCACCGCTATTCATATCGCTTTGATATTGCACAATGACAAAGTAGTGAAAGAAGCAGAGTTGCTATCGCAGGCATTTCATAAGAAGGGTGAAGAATTCAAGCACCTCGTGAAGATGGGCCGTACTGAAGGTCAGGATGCCGTGCCGATGACATTGGGACAAGAATTTCACGCCTTTGGAGGACAACTTGATGCGGCCATTGAAGCGCTTCGTAAAAGTGAGGCCTATTTATATGAGGTGAACATGGGCGCTACTGCCATTGGCACGGGTTTAACGGCAAGCCCCGGTTATTCCGAAAAATGTATAGCGCAACTTGCAAAAATTACGGGCAAGCCCATCGTTGGACCCAAGGATTTGATTGCCGCTACCAGCAGCATGCAGGCCTTTGTAATGTTTTCTTCCGCGTATAAAAATCTGGCAGTAACGCTTTCTAAGATCAGCAGCGATTTAATTTTCCTTACCTCCGGACCACGCAACGGAATATTTGAAATTAATTTGCCTGCCCTTCAGCCAGGCTCGTCCATCATGCCCGGGAAAGTAAATCCAGTTATGCCTGAGCTGATGAATCAAATCTGTTACAAGGTGATGGGTAACGATGTCACGGTCGGGGTTGCTTCCCGCGATGGACTTTTGCAACTCAATGCTTATGAACCTGTGGTGGCTGTTGCGATAATGGAATCGCAGGCATTGTTTTACAAGACCATGCCTTTGTTCCGTAAAAACTGTATTGAGGGAATCACTGCGAATGAAAAAGTTTTGAAGCATTACCTGGAAACTACGATCGGAATTGTAACAGCACTCAATCCGGTTCTCGGTTATGAAAAAACAACGGAGCTGGCCAAAGAAGCCCTTCAGACGGGTAAAGGAATTCTTGAACTTATCCGTGAGAAAAAACTGTTGACGGAAGATCAGATCAAAAAACTAATGGACCCGGCTGCTTTGACAGGACAGAAATAGTAATTAGTTCACTTCGAAAATTGATAACGCTATGAGATTATTAAAAAATATAAAATGGATTCTTTTGTTGTTGCTATTGCCATCCATGATGTTGGCGCAAAAGCAAGAACGGCAAATGGGCGATACTACTAAATACAAAACACTGATCCCAGAGGCCAAGCAAACGCTTCTGAAAAATGTGAGCGTGATTGCCAATATGAACTTTGCGCTTAGGAATGAGTTTGTTGATGGAGAGTATATGCAGACACGATTTAGAAATGAGCAGTTCCGATTGGAAATACGCGGCCAGGTTCATGAAAAAGTATTCTTTCGTTTTCGCGACCGTTATACAAGGGCGCAAACTTCCGAGTCGGTTGATAACTTGAGCCGGTCGGTAGATTTGGCCTTTCTGCGATTTGATCTCTCGAAACAATTCAGCATTACGGCCGGTAAAATGTGTGCCGACTGGGGTGCCTGGGAATTTGATTGGAACCCGATCGATATTTATGAATATTCTGATATCGTAGAGTATGCGGATAACTTTCTCACTGGGGTAGGGTTTACCTACACCCCAAGCAACCGAAATCAATTTACGTTTCAGGTTTTGGATTCCCGAACAAAAACATTCAGTGAATTGTATGGAGTAAACCAGCCAAACTTCACAGAGTCAAAAGCACCTTTGGCTTTTGTGTCGAACTGGCGTGGAAGTTTGCTTGATGGAAAGATAAAAACCATTTGGTCGTACTCTTTATTTAATGAAGCTCAGGATCTCAATGGCAAAGCTGCTAACATGAATTACATTGCCTTGGGTAATGAGTTTAACCTTGGCAAAGTCAGGTTCATTTACGATTTTAAGTGGAGCGATGAAGACCTCGACAGAACGACTGTTGTGAGTGAAACTATTAAGGCAAGTGGCTTATATGATTATTCGGTAGCTAAAACCCGATACATTGGGCACTGGGTTAATTTTCGGTATCGAATTACACCCAAAGTTGATTTCACTTTTGTTGGAATGTTGGACGTAGCAGAATGGAAAAACAGTTTTAATGATCCATCCAATACAACAGGCGAAACACACATTCGCGATGCCTGGGGATATATTCCCGCTGTCGAATATTATCCGTGGGGAGATTTGAATATTAAGTTTTTTGCTAACTGGATTGGCCGGGTTTATAAATACTCTGATTATGCTAAAACCTCGTTTGGCGCGACAGATTATAATACCGGCAGATTTACAGTTGGTTTTATTTCCCCGCTGGGAATTCTTTAGTTGAAAACTTCTTAATGAGATTTGGCTGAAAGCAAAAAATATTCATTTTGCTTCCAGCCATTTTTTATAAGCACTTCTTAAAATCTTCCTTTTTAATGACCTCAACCCTTTTTAAAAAATTCCTCAAACTGCTATCACCGATAGGCTTGGCAGTTGTGCTGCTGACACCTTGGAATTCTTTTAGCCAGGAAACGAAAGAGTACATTCCTGATGGTACGATGGGTGAGCAACTCGAAGTGGTACCTGTGGATACTCTTCCTAAAAAATGGCGCGATAGACGGTGGAGATTGTTTCCAGGTCGCTTTTCAACTTTTAAGTTTGGCGGAGGATTTCTCTACGAGTTTGCCGGATACAAGCAGGATAAAATTGCGGAGCAGCAAATGGATTCCATCGGCAGTGTGCTTGAGCACGCCTTTGAGGTTCGCGACTTTCGGGTAGTAGCCAGCGGACAGTTCAAAACCAAAAGAACCTTCAGTTGGAAATTCGGAGCGATGTATGATGGTGCGAATAAGGCTTGGCTTGTGCGAGAGACCGGCTTGATGATAAATGTGCCTGAACTCTGGGGAAATTTTTTTGTAGGGCGAACCAAAGAGGGTTTCTCCCTGAACAAAGTAATGAATGGATATTCAGGCTGGACCATGGAGAGGCAAATGGCCATTGATGTTATTCCCATTCTTGCTGATGGTGTGAAATGGCTCGGTTATCTTCCAAAGCAGCGAGTATTTTGGAATGCCGGTATTTTTGCAGATTGGTTATCGAAAGGGCAATCATTTTCTACCTACAAGTGGCAAACTGCAGTTCGATTCGGATGGCTCCCCATTTATTCGGATGATACTAAAACTGTACTTCATGCCGGAATCAACTATCGATATGGTGAACCTGTGAATGGTAAAATTCGAGTTCGCTCAAGACCGGAGGCAAATCCTGCTCCCCGCTTTATTGATACAGGGGAATTTCAATCCGATCAATCCAATCATATTGGAGGAGAAGTTTATTACAAATCGGGATCGTGGATGTTTGGAAGTGAAGTGTACTGGCACCAGTTTAATTCCGCATCGGCTGGCGATCCAATATTTTTTGGCGGAGATGCTGTAGTCAGCTACCTGATTACGGGAGAGTCACGACCTTATCATACGGCAACCGGAATATTTGGATTTGTCCCCATAAATAAATCTGTGTTTAAGGGTGGTCCCGGTGCCTGGGAAGTGCTCTGTCGTTTCTCCACACTCGACCTTGATGCTGGTGCAATCAAGGGAGGAAAATTTTGGAGGGTCACGCCTATGGTAAACTGGTATCTTTCCAAAGATATTCGCTTCGAGTTGGCATACGGTTACGGAGTTTTAGACCGGTTTGGGTTAAAAGGTGCTACTCAATTCTTCCAGACCAGAATTCAATTTACTTTACTATAAAAAGGATTTACTTATTTTAAACAATCATTCATCCCTAAAAAACAAGAACATGAAATCAAAAGTGAAAATTTTCCTATTAGCTGCATGCAGCGTGTTTGGCATGGTAACCGTTTTTGCACAAACATCAGATGCCGAAGCGGATGCTGTAGTTAATTTACTTGGCGTACAGAAGAGAGAAATTATTGCAAAATTAGTTCCCGTTACTGGTAAGGACTCGGTGGCGTTTTGGAAAATTTATGATGAGTATCAACAGGCCAATAAAGCTACTGCAAAGGCGAGAATTCGTTTGTACGAAAAAACCGCAATGGCTTACAGCAATATGACAGGCGCTATTGCCGACTCTTTAGCAATCAAATACTTTGCAAACCGAACGGAGCAGGAAAAAAGCCTTGAAACGTTTTACAAAAAAATTAAATCTGCTACCAATCCAATTATTGCTTTTGAATTCTACCAGGCAGAGACGTATCTCTTAACCCAGATCAGGGCGACTATTATGCAGCAAATTCCTACCTACGGTCAAATAAAAGGGGCTATGAAATAAACGAATATAAAATCTATTGTAGAGCAGACGCGAAACGACTCGCTAATATGAAAAAGACAATTCATCTGACCAGCATGGCGATGGCAGCTGTCGTCATGTTGGCGCCAACACTTGCAGTTGCGCAGAAAAAATCAAAGACAACCACAACTACTGCAACAGCGGTATCTCCTTATCAAACGGCAATTGACAATGCGTATGCTAAGTATAGGGATTTGAAGGATGGTAAGAACGCTGATTACATTAAAGAATTGGCTAATGTTGATCCTAATATTTACGGGATTGCGATCGTTACAGTCGATGGACAAGTATTCACAGCGGGTGATCTGAATTCGCGAGTGTCTATTCAATCCATATCCAAAGTATTTACTGTTGCTAAAGTAATTGAAGAGCTGGGGGCAAAGGCGGTGATGGATAAAATCGGAGTGGATGCTACCGGGTTAAGGTTCAACTCCATCGTGGCCGTTGAACAGCAAAATGGAAAAGAGATTAATCCATTGGTTAATCCCGGTGCGATTGCTTCTTCCAGCTTGATAGCGGGCATTGACTCGGCCGCCAAGTGGAAAAATATTCTTCAAACGCACGAAGCCTTTGCCGGGGCTCCATTGAAACTGAATATGCCAGTTTACATCAGCGAAGCCGGAGATAATTTAAGGAATCAGGCCATCGCACACTTGCTGCTGGCTTATGGCAGAATGTATTTTGATCCGGTTCAATCTACGGACATTTATACTAAACAATGTGCTATTAATGTCAATGCAAAAGATCTTGCGGTAATGGCCGCAACGTTAGCCAATGGAGGTACCAATCCAATTACAAAAAAGAAAGTAGTGTCACCGGAGACGTCTGCTTATACCATGGCCATCATGGCGACTGCGGGCTTGTATGACGATTCTGGTCAGTGGTTATATATGGTTGGCCTTCCCGGGAAGAGTGGAGTGGGAGGTGGAATCATTGCCGTGTGTCCCGGAAAATTTGGTATTGCTGTTATTTCACCACCTCTCAATGAAGTCGGGAATAGTGTGAAAGCGCAAAAAACCATTGATGATATTGTCAAAGAGTTGAAAGTTAATCCTTACCTCGTTCAACCGAAGTAATTCAATTTGGAATGGGTGCTGACAATGATGAAATTGCATAGTTGACAAGCTGCTCGGAGGAAGTTTGTCCATCTCAAAGGAACGAATGGAAGTGAAAAATTTATGAGTATTTTTAGATCCGTAAAAAAAATATTTCTATTCGGATGCTTGTTCACTATGATTAGTAATCCAATATCAGCACAAGGTGATGAACAATTGTGGCTAGACTATCAACTCGATTATCCTTTCGCCAATAAATATCTTCTCGAAGCCAATGCCAGTTATCAAACTGTACTCGCAAAAGACAGGTGGAGGAATGTAGGCTTAGCTCCTACTTTTGAATATGTGTTGTTTACATACCTTGACTTGCTCAGTGAGGTGCAGTTTTCTTATACGCTTCAGAAAGAGAGTATAAACACATTTGAAATATCCCCAATGGTTGGGGGTCGGTTTAACATCACTCAAAATAAACGCATTAGCACACGACTACTGTTGAGATACCAGGAGCGCAATTTCTATCAAATAGAAAGTAAAGATTGGGAAACCAGTAACCGAGTGCGCCTCAAAGGTGAAGTATGGGTAACTATTAATGGCCCTAATCTCTTTACAGACAAGTTGTGGTACACGTTTGCAGATTACGAAGAGTTTTTTGTGCTCGATGAACAATTGGATGAGCGGTATGCCAACCTGAGGCGTGTCCGCCTTGGAGTAGGCTACAGGCTTAATTACAAAAACCGGTTTGATTTAATCTACACTTGGCAATCTTCACGAAATGAAATTGAGGGGGATTTTGTCAGTAATGATAGTGTTATCCAGCTTCGATATAAAATGTATCTGAATCCCGGAAAAGCAACTCAATCAGATTAATAAGGAGCAATGGCCGAGCAACCCATTATTGCATTTATAGCCCTTTTGATTTTATTGTATGGGGCTTTCTCAAAGTTATCGGCTAAATCCGCCATTTCTGCTCCTATGGTATTTGTCTCGGTTGGTTTGATAGCCAGTTTTTTTATTGGCAACATGCTAAAAGCGGGTATATCGGCTCCATGGGTGAAAGGAGTGGCAGAAATAACTCTCATCCTCATCTTATTTATTGACGCCTCTACATTAAACATTAAAGCACTTTTAAAAGACAGGCAATTACCGATGCGCCTTCTTTTTATTGGATTACCCATCACCATGCTGATGGGCATATTGATTGCAATTCCTTTATTTCCTGGCGTTGACATTTGGCTATTGGCGCTTATGGCGCTCATTCTCTCTCCAACCGATGCTGCGCTTGGATTAGCCGTAGTAACGAGTGAATTGGTTCCACTTCGCATCAGGCAAACGATTAACGTGGAAAGCGGATTGAACGATGGAATTGCGCTGCCCCCTATTTTGGTTTGCATTGCCATACTCGCAGGAAGCTCAACGGGAGATTCAGGTTTTTCATACTGGTCGCTGTTTACATTAAAACAATTTGTTTTCGGTCCGCTAATCGGTGGCCTGGTAGGGTGGTTAGGTGGCTACCTGGTGGAGGTCGCTTCCAAACGCGATTGGATGAATCATACCTTTCAGCGATTGGCCTCTCTCTCTATTGCATTCCTAGCGTTTTACTTAGCAGAGGCGATTCATGGAAACGGTTTTATCGCTGCATATTTTTCTGGTATGTTGCTAGGCACACGCACAGAAGAAATTCGCGAACGCATTCACGAATTTGGTGAAGCGGAAAGCCAGGCTATGGTACTTTTTATTTTTCTGCTGGTAGGGCTGGTCCTTATCCCTTTCTCTTTTCCCTACTGGGATGTTCCAACCATTATATATTCCATATTAAGTCTTACTATTATTCGCATGCTTCCGGTAATTCTAAGCCTGCAAGGTACCGGGCTTAGTTGGGGAACTATGTGGTTTATAAGTTGGTTTGGGCCGCGCGGTATAGCCTCCGTACTTTATTTGCTTCTGGTAGTAGTAGAAATTGGAATTCCCGGGAATGAAAAAATATTTGCTGTTATTACGATGACTGTCGTGCTCAGTATTTTTTCGCATGGCATTACAGCGGTTCCATTCTCGAAATTCTATCAGAATAAAAATTGAGTTTGAAATAACATGAACATAGAAGAAACTTCAAATGACAATGGTGTAAGCAAAAAGGCAATTCTTTTTTTTGTGCTCTCCCTGGTTGGGGCAATGGGATTAACTTTTCTGATGAAGCAGCCATCCTTCAGCGATTCGCAAGTGTATGTACTTTTCCTTTTGTTCTTTGCAATTGGGCTATGGCTTACAGAAGCTATTCCTCCTTTTGCCGTTGGACTTTTTATTATGGCCTTCCTGGTATTTGCCTTGGGGAATAAAAATTTTAATTCGGCACCCGAAAATATTGACCGATATGTAAATACATTCTCCAGCAGTATAATCTGGCTTATGTTGGGCGGATTTTTTCTAGCCTCTGCAATGACCAAAACAAACCTGGATGGATTGCTTTTAAAACTTACGTTAAGAATATCGGGAACTAATCCCCGAAACTTGCTTATAGGATTAATGTCCACCACCATGGTTGCGTCTATGCTAATGTCTAACACAGCTACAACAGCCATGGTGATCGCTGCCATTACTCCCTTGATTAATACATTAGAAAAAAAATCGGGCATTGCTAAAGCATTGTTATTAGGCATTTCCATTGCAGCAACCACGGGAGGAATGGCAACCATTATTGGAAGTCCACCCAACGCAGTGGCTGCTGGTGCCCTGGAAAATGCAGGTATAAAAATAGATTTCCTGGACTGGATAATATATGGTATGCCTGTTTCTCTTATGCTTACTGCTATCAGTTGCTTCGCATTGATGAAAGTTTACATGAAGAATGCCACACCAATAACATTTGATTTTTCAACGAACCCGAAAAACGGTAGTTCAAGGAAAATTAACGTTCAACGTAAAATTGTTATCCCAGTCATCTTCGTAACCATTTTGCTTTGGCTTACTGGTTCTCTTCATGGATTGAGCGTGGCCGCGGTATCCGCAATTCCAATTGTGGTTCTTACTCTTACGGGAGTTCTTAATGGAAAGGATGTACGCGGTTTGCCCTGGGACACACTTTTGTTGGTGGCCGGTGGATTGTCGCTTGGTGTTGCCCTGCAACACTCCGGACTATTAATTTACTACGCAGAAAAAATGAAGGTGCTGAACGTAAGTGAAGTCACACTTATCATTGTGCTGGCTTATGCCACTATGATATTTTCGAATATCATGAGCAACACGGCCACCAGCACAGTTTTGATTCCTCTTGGAATGGCAATTTTAGGAACCATGAAAATGGATGTGGCGCTGACTATTGGTCTTGCTGCCTCTACTGCGTTGTTCCTGCCAGTATCTACACCTCCCAACGCCATCGCCTTTAGCACTGGAATGTTAGAACAAAAAGATTTCAGGGTTGGAGGTTTTATTGTTGGGTTGCTTGGGCCTGCCTTAGCGATTTTGTGGGTGATGCTTATATCATAACGTGCCAGGGTGGTTTGATAACGGTCTTCAATCAAATAAAAAAACCATTTCAGTATCTTTATAATCTCACGTTTGATTTATCATGACCAATGCAATCTACCTCACCACAACCGAACCTTATTCTGGCAAGTCAATTATAGCCTTGGGTCTGGTTAATTTACTGGCTGGCAAAACGGAAAAGATCGCCTACCTCAAGCCGATTATCAGCAACAAAGGCATTGAGAAAGACCAACATCTGGACACTATTTCCAGCCATTTCAATTTAAGTGCTCCATATCAGGATATGTTCGTCTTTACCCGCAATGAAGTAATTAAACATATCAATTCTGGTAATGAAGCTTACATGATTGATACGATCATAGACCGCTTTAAAAAATTACAGGAGCAAAATGATTTTGTGATCGTGGAAGGGACAGATTTTTTAGGAAGCGCGGCAAACGTTGAATTTGATGGCAATATTTCAATTGCTAAAAATCTCGGTATACCGGTTGCCATTATTGTAAAAGGTGAAGGAAAATCTGTGCAGGAAATTGTAGACCTGGCATTATCCACCACCAAAGATTTTATAGATGAAGGTGTTCAGGTTCTCACGCTGGTTGCTAACAAAATTGATAAGGAAGAAGAGATTCGCACTCAACTGGCGAAGGCTTTACCGAAAGGCATAATTGTCACCTCCATTCCGGCCAACAAGGATCTGGAAAGCCCAACGATGAAAGAAATATTTGATTCGGTTGGCGGAAAGATTTTGTTTGGTGAGCATTTATTTTCAAATCAGGTTGATAATTCCATTGTAGGCGCAATGCAGTTACACAATTGCCTGACTCGTTTAAATAAAAATACATTGATTGTTACCCCAGGCGACCGGGGTGATATTATTATTGGGGCGCTGCAAGCTAACCTCTCTAAAAATTATCCAAAGATTGCAGGCCTGGTATTGACTGGAGGATTAATGCCTGAGCAAACTATACTCAATTTGATTGATGGCCTGGATACTGTAGTTCCTATTATACAGGTAGACACGGGAACTTTTAAAACCGTAAACAGAATTGCCAATACACAATCAAAAATTTCTTCTGATAATAAAGAAAAAATATCCCTGGCCATCAGTTTATTCGATCAATACGTTGATGTTAAAGCTCTTGAAAAAAAGATAATCTCTTTTCGCCCCAGTGGCATTACTCCCCGGATGTTCCAGTATCAAATTGTGAAGCGGGCCAAAGAACAGAAGAAACATATTGTGCTGCCGGAAGGTGACGATGACCGCATTCTATTAGCTGCCGATGCCTTACTGAAGCAGAATGTAGTTGATCTTACTATACTCGGTAATATCGAGAGCATTCAATCAGCGCTGATTCGATTGAACATTTCTATGGATTTAGAAAAAGTGAAAATTATTAACCCGCGCACTTCCGATCGCTACGAAGAATACGTCAACACTCTTTATGAACTCAGGAAACATAAAAATGTTACACTTGAAATGGCTCGCGATCTTATGTTGGATGTTTCCTACTTCGGCACGATGATGGTACACAAAGGCGAAGCAGACGGCATGGTTTCCGGAGCTGCACACACCACACAGCATACCATTCGCCCTGCACTGCAGTTTGTTAAAACCAAGCCAGGCATTTCAACCGTATCGTCCGTTTTTTTTATGTGCCTGCCCAATCGTGTTTCTGTGTTTGGCGATTGTGCCGTTAATCCAAACCCAACTTCAGAACAACTGGCAGACATTGCTATATCATCTGCAGAGACGAGTAAGATGTTTAACATAGAACCCCGGATTGCTATGCTCTCCTACTCTTCAGGCTCATCGGGTGAAGGAGAAGACGTAGAGAAGGTAAGAAAAGCCACAGAAATTGTCCGTAAAAAAAGACCTGACTTAAAAGTTGAGGGCCCTATACAATACGATGCAGCTGTCGATCCCTCGGTAGGCAAAAAGAAAATGCCGAATTCAACGGTGGCAGGTCAGGCAAGTGTTTTGATTTTTCCCGATTTGAATACTGGGAATAATACCTATAAGGCCGTGCAGCGCGAAACTGGTGCACTGGCCATCGGGCCCATGTTGCAAGGCCTCAATAAACCGGTAAATGATCTTAGTCGAGGGTGTACAGTGGCCGATGTGTTTAATACTGTTGTGATCACGGCAATTCAGGCGCAGCAATAATTTTTTCGTTTTTATGAATGTCTTTGTTATCAACTCCGGAAGCAGTTCTATAAAGTATCAATTCATACGCATGCCGGAAGCTGCGGTGGTTTGCTCAGGACTTATCGATCGGATTGGGCAGGAAGGTTCCTCCATTCATCATAAAATATTTGATCGCGAAAATGAACGATCAAAAAAAACAGATTTACCTATAACGGATCATGCCGCAGGGCTGGCAGCGGTGGCTCGACTATTAACCGATGCTACAATTGGCGTAATAAAAGACCCAAAGGAAATTGATGTGGTTGGTCACCGGGTAGTTCATGGTGGTGAAAATTTTTCTAATACTATTATCATTACTGAAGAGGTAAAAGAAAAAATTAAAAAATTATTCTCTTTAGCCCCGCTGCATAACCCGCCAAATTATTTGGGGATTGAAGTGGCTGAAAAAATTTTCTCGACCGCCAAGCAAGTCGCAGTATTTGATACAGCCTTTCACCAAACAATGCCTCCGGTGGCGTATCGTATTGCAATTCCAAAATCATTTTATGATGACCATGGTATTCGAGCTTATGGGTTTCATGGCACCAGCCACAAATATGTTTCGGAAAAAGCTGTTAGCTATTTGAAAGTGAAGGATTCAAAAATTATTACTATCCATTTAGGAAATGGTTGCAGTATGAGCGCCATACGTAATGGTGTTTGCATTGATACGAGCATGGGCTTTGGGCCGATGAATGGCTTGATCATGGGCACAAGAACGGGTGACATTGACCAATCCATTATTTTTTACATGGTTAATCAACTGGGCTATTCTCCTGATGAGGTCAATACCATCCTGAATAAAAAAAGCGGAATGCTTGGGTTGATGGGCTTCAGCGACATGCGCGATGTAAAGAAAGAGTATAAGAATGGAAATAAGGAAGCGATACTCGCTTATGAAATGTATGCTTACCATATTAAGAAATACATTGGTTCGTTCACCGCTGTTCTCGGTGGTTTAGATGCAATAGTATTTACAGCGGGTGTTGGTGAGAATGATTCGCTGACACGACACTTAGCCACAAGAAACCTTCAACACCTTGGCATTCACATGGACGAGGAAAAAAATGAAACAGGAGGCAAGGGAGTTGTGGAGATCAATGCCACTGATTCGCCCGTGAAGATTTTAGTTGTGCCAACCAACGAAGAAATAGAGATTGCGCGACAGTGCCATGCGTTGTTGAATGCTTAACTGGGTGGGAGTAATCTTGAAGATTACTCAGCACTTATGATTTTAACGCGAATGGTATTTATTTTTTCTTTCAAGTCTTTTAACAAAGGATTATTTTTCATTTGAAAATCTTCCGGGGTTCCCAGGGAAAATTGTTTATACGAGCCGATCAGTTCCCGTAATGCATTATCGAAGAAAGGATAATTTGGATTTTTGTCCGGATCCAGTGGGTCGCTGAATGACTGGATAAAGTTGTAGACGATTTCAAATTTCCCATATTGATTTAATACGTATTGAAATAATAATTTTTGAGATTTTTCCTGGTCTTCCGTGAGATTTTCAGGAAACGATTCGAGTATAGACAGAACGAGATAAAGCGTCTCTATCTGATGAGCAGCCATAGCAACCCCGGCCAGTTTTTCCCGGTTAGTTCCCTGTAGACCTACAGTAGCCTGATCCAGTAATTGCTGCATTACCAACTTTACTGAATCATTGCTGGTAATATTTTGTGCGTACCGGTTCGCCAGAAAGTCAAGTGTATTTTTTTCGATACCAATGACTTTGCTTAATTCGTAGGATACCTCAAAATATTTTTTTATTGAGCCATCTGCTTTATAAAGAATACAATAATTCAAGTCGGAAAGATAAATGCCCAGGTTGGCTGCTGCCTTTATGTCGCTGCTGATATATTGAAAATAGGATTCCGGGTTATTCAATACTTTGGGATCAAATTCCGGAAGGCCTGGAGAGAGATTAATGAATGTTTCTTTTGGATTATGCAGGCTACTAAAGAAGGCATTACGCGCTGCTGCAAAGTTTTGTGATTTCAATGAAGGCTCTTTTTCTTTTTTCCCTCCACAGGAAATAAAGAGAACCCCCAGAGTTAATAAAGCAATATTTTTCATATCCATATTTATTAGCTTCCATTTACGTTAGGCATCTCTAAAAACTCCTTGTGCCCTTCTTCTAGAGAAATGCGTTTTGATTATTCGTTCGCCATCAAGCGTTTCCAATAATAAAATGGAAATTAGTGAATAATTTCTTCGACTGCTTAAAACAATTTAACTTACCGTATGAAAAATTTGAAATACACATTGCTCATCCTCTTGGGGATGTTTTTTACGTTTCAGAGCGAAGCACAAAAGAAGAGTCGCATACAACCTGGCCGGTTGTACGAAACAGGGGAAACACTTTACGCACCGCGCTTTGGGTTTACGGCTAAAGTTCCGGAAGGCTTTCAGGGCATGCTGCCGCGCGAAAGCGAAGTATTTCTTCTTGTTCCAACTACAGAAACATACGGAGAGCTTTATGTATTCGGGCGCGACAAAGGAAATCTTTCCGCTATGCGCGATACATGGATGAAAGGCCTTGAGCTAAGCGAATCGATCAAACTGAAAGCGGTTAACCCGTCTGTAACTGATGACATGTTATCAGCTGAGGTAATTGCGGAAGGAGAATATATTAATAAAGGGCAAAAAGGTTTTGCGGTTTCCCGTTGCAACCCAGCCGGGCCATGTGTTACCGTGTTGATGGTCGCTCCGGCTCAGTTTTATGAATCTGTAAAAAATAGTGTTATTCAATTCATAAGCAGCAGCACTTTTCAGCCACCTTCCAATGAACCACCGTATGCAGATTTCGATTGGAAAGAATTTCTGTCCAATAAAGTATTGATGACCTATGCGTCTATGCAGGGTGGCTCAAAGGAAAATACCATCCATCTCTGTGCGGACGGAACCTTTAGCGCCAATATTAAAAAATCAGGGATTTTTAAAAATCAGAATCCTAAGTATAAGGGTTCAAGTTCAGGGAAATGGAGTGTGAAAGGACCGGGGCCTGTAACAGCCATTCAATTTACGTTCGATAAAAAAGATTTACCGATGTTGGAAGCGCCTCTTTCCATAAAAGAGGAGCAAGTGTTCAGTAACGATGAACGTTATTTTGTAGGGCAATCAGATAAGTGCAAATAGGTTAAAATAAACCGACCCCTCTTCCGTATCCCGAAACATTGGGGAGGAAGAGGGTCGGAGTTAGAGAGTTTATTAGATACTACTTCAATCTATAATTTAAGCTTCCACCGAGGTTCCATTGCCAAATGGTGGATCCGGTAGTTACTCCCGTCCCCGCACCACCTGTGCCAAAATAAAATCCACCGCCTGCCCATTGCACAGGAGAGAACAGTTGAACGTGAAGCCTAAGGCTGACCTTTTCTGATGCCTTAACCCGAACACCCAACTTCCCACCCAAAGTGAATTTTGCTACATCCTCCGAAGCGAGGGACTCTTCCGGGCTAAACCAACCCACACCCATGTTGAATGTGCCAAATCCACTTACCTTATCACTTACAGGCATATATTTAGTGGCTCCTATCATAGCATAATTTACACCAAGGGTTCCTTTGTAACGTATGGGGTTAACTACTCCATACCCATCGTAGTAAGCCGTTGTTTTCATGTTTTGATAGATAAGCTCAATGGCCATTACTTCACCCAGTCCAAACTCAAGGCCGCCTCCCCATTGAAAACCGTCTTCAACCTTCCCGGTTCCATACTCTGTATCAAACTGATCAGAGAATGTATAGCTTTCGAACGTCATCAGTGTGACAGTGGGTTGAGCCAATGCAGATACTGCGAGGGTAAACACTAGCCCAACGGATAGGAGTATTTTTTTCATAAAGAATTGAAATTTTGATTTGTATGTAAAAATAAACAAATAACGCAAAGTCAATATTGTCTTATTGTGATATATATCAGGATAGGGAAATTTGTTGATTTTTTTTTAGAGAAATCCTATTAAAAAAATATAATTTTGAGGATTAATTCAACCTTAAAAATTTATTTATGAAAAAATTATTCACCCTGCTGGCTGTTTGCTTCTCAATATTTGCTTTTGCGCAATCCAATAAAGAAGACGTTGATTTTATCCAGTCCATCTATGGTAAGGAGAAGAAAACCATTGTTGCCGACTTTATTAAACTGGAGGGCGCACAAAAAGATGCGTTCTGGAAATTGTATGATGAGTATGAGACTGAAAGAAAAGCATTGGGTAAGAAACGCATAGCATTGCTTGAAAAATATGCCGCCAATTATGGCACCATGGATGATGCAACAACTACACAAATTATAAAGGAAACTATTGCCTTAGGTGCACAAACCGACAAACTTGTTGCGACTTACCACAAAAAAATCGAGAAGGCCTCCGGGGCTAAAGCCGCGGCTCAATTCTATCAACTGGAAGCATATCTGCTTAGTGTGATCCGGGCTAACATCTTGGAAAGCATTCCATTTATTGGGGAGTTGGATTAAGTTGAAATCCGATCTAAACAAAAGAGGCCATCTCAAAAAAGATGGCCTCTTTTGTTTTTTGTATTTAGGGAATGCCCCGCTACTTTTTAAACTCTGGATGTGAGGTTTCTATTTAACAAGCACAGCAGGAGCAGGAGCCTTTTTATTAGCTTTTGGTTTGTCGGCTAAAGACTTGTAAAAAAATAACCGAATTAGCTCTCCATCGGCTAATGTAACGGATGCGCTCATGCCATTAGTAATATCACGCAGCTCATCTTTTAAAGTTCCTTCAGCATTCTGGTATGCGGCACTCACTTTTTTATCAAACTCTTCATACGTACCATCCATTTTCTGGATTTGAAGCTTGCCCGTTAATTTTCCACCGGCAACATCTATTTTCCCAAGAAAACAATCTGAATAATTACCATTGCGCAGCGTTATGATTACTTCGTGTGTGCCATCTGCAATGGGGTTTGCGCCCCGATCTTTGAAAAGTGTGTACCATTCCATGAAACAATTTCCTGAAGTGGCCGGCTTGCCTTGAGCAAGTAATCCTACGGATATAAAGCTGATGAGAATAACTAAAATTGATTTCATATGGGTGGGGTCTTTAAATGTTTAAGAACAAATATAAATCAATTTTTATGTTGAATCAAAGCCCTCATTAGCCACTTCTGTTCCTCAATTCCTCATCGCAGAGTCATTAAATTTTATATGGTTCAATGAAAATTTCATCTTTGGCTTAAGGTCTAAACTTTAGTAATTTTCCGGACTTTTTTACATTAAACTATTTCCCTCTATGAGACTCTTTGCAACGAGCGCTGGCCATCAGAAATACATATTATTCATTCTCCTGGTATTTGCGATGATAGCATGCGGCAAGAAAACAGTTGTAGTTCTGCCCCCCGTTAAAGTAAACGTAGTAACGGCAATTGAAAATGATGTTCCACTCTATGAAGATTTTGTGGCCCAGGTGTTCGGGCTCTCCGATGTAGATATCCGCGCCCGCGTGGAGGGTTGGGTTACTTCCATGAATTTTAAGGAAGGATCCACGGTTAAAAAAGGTGATTTACTCTACATAATTGATGATGTTCAATATCAAGCACGGGTAGACCGTGAGGCCAGTGAATTGACACGGGCCAAAACCGAATTGGTCCGTGCGCAAAGCGAACTAAGCCGTGTTAAGCCCCTCACGGAACTCAACGCATTGAGCAAAAAAGACCTTGACAATGCTACTGCCGCTTTCGATGCCGCCCAGGCGCAGGTAAAAGCATCGGAAGCTTCACTTGAGAATGCAAAAATAGAATATGGGTATACGCGGGTATATGCTCCGTTTGATGGCATTGTTGGCACATCGAACATGCGGGTGGGAGATTACGTGAGCAGGGCAGGCACTTCTTCCGTACTTACTACCATTTCAAGCATTGGCTCTGTACGGGTTCGTTTTCAAATCAGTGAGCGGGAGTATCTTCGGATCGCCAAACTTTCTAAAGAGGAAATAGCTGTAGCGCGCAAGAATGTGCAACTTATTTTGGCTGATGGATCGATTTACCCGCAAAAGGGCGATGTTAATTTTGCCGATCGCGAAATCGACCCCAAGACCGGAACACTTACCATTGAAGCTACTTTCCCAAATGCAACTGGATTATTACGCCCCGGAATGTTTGTTAAGGCCCGCCTGCTGTTGAGCACGTATGCAAATGCCGTCTTAGTGCCGCAGCGTTCAGTGTTTCAATTGCAAAGCCTGGCGCAGGTATTTACCATTACAGACTCCAGCACCTTAAAGGTTACGATTGTCGAGACCGGTCAAAAGATTGGCGATGCCTGGATTATTACGAAAGGACTAAAGGCAGGGGAACGCGTAGCGGTGATCGGGACGGCTTCACTGACCCCGAGTTCAAAAATAGAAGTTGTCGAAATGAAATGGCCGGATGATGCTCAGAAAAGCAATTAAGAACAATTAACCTTCAGTATATTTTATGAGCGAATTTTTTATCCGGAGGCCGATTGTTGCGATGGTAATCTCCATCCTGATGGTCATCATGGGATTGATTACACTGAAAAGTATTCCGATCTCAAAGTATCCTGAAATTACACCACCGATGGTGCAGGTAACTACTGTTTTCAACGGTGCCAACGCAGTGAATGTGGAGCAGGCCGTGGCAACACCCATTGAACAGCAGGTGAATGGCGTTGAAGAAATGCTGTACATGAAATCCATTAACGCAGCCGATGGATCGCTCACGTTGCAAGTATCTTTTGAGGTAGGAACTGATCTCGATAATGCCAACATGCTCACGCAAAACCGCGTGTCGCAGGCCAGCGCAAAGATGCCGAATGAAGTAAAGGCCTATGGTGTTACTACAAAAAAATCACTTGTATTTCCGCTGATGCTGGTTTCGCTTTCATCACCAAATTCAACATACGATGGTTTATTCCTAAACAACTATGCCAACATTAACATTGTAGATCAGCTTAAGCGATTGAAGGGTGTAGGTGATGTAATTCTTTTCGGTGGTGCAGACTACTCTATGCGTGTTTGGCTAAAACCCGATCAACTCACCAAACTTAACCTCACGGTAAACGATGTAACGAACGCAGTTAAAAAACAAAACGCCATTGCACCGGGCGGAAAATTTGGCGCACCGCCTACACCAAAAGGCGTGGAGTATACATACAGCGTATTGTTACAAGAGCGATTGATTACTGAAGAAGAATTTGGAAACATCATCGTTAAATCCGATGAGAAGGGGTCCATCATCCGCTTGAAAGATGTTGCGCGATTGGAATTGGGAATGGAAAACTACAATTCATTCAGTCGCCTTAACAGAAAAGCGGCCAGCACCATTGTGGTATACCAAATGCCGGGATCCAATGCGTTGGATGTTGCTGAAAGTGTCGAGACCACAATGAAAGAATTGAATACCCGTTTTCCTGAAGACTTAAAATATGATATCTCGCTCAACACCACGCGAGCCGTTTCAGTGGGTATTGAAGAAATTATTCATACGCTCTTCGAGGCTGTCTTCCTGGTTATCCTTGTTGTGTTTTTGTTTTTGCAAGATTGGCGCGCAACGCTCATTCCTTTATTAACGGTTCCGGTTTCGTTGATCGGAACGTTTATCATTTTTCCAATGCTGGGGTTCTCAGTAAACGTTTTGTCATTGCTGGGATTAGTGCTGGCCATTGGGTTGGTGGTGGATGACGCGATCGTGGTTGTGGAAGCCGTAATGCATAACATTGAGCATGGCATGAATCCCAAAGAGGCTACGCAGAAGGCGATGAAAGAAGTAGGTGGCCCTGTTGTTGCCATCGCGCTTATCCTTGCAGCTGTTTTTGTGCCTGTTGCTTTTGCTGGAGGCATCACCGGAAGGCTATATCAACAGTTTGCCATCACTATTGCTATTTCAGTATTGTTTTCAGCATTCAATGCGTTAACCCTTAGCCCGGCATTAAGTGCCATTCTTTTAAAGCCAAAGAAAAAATCAACCGGGTGGTTGCAACGTTTCTTTGATGCATTCAATAGAATGTTTGACAAATTCACACTGGGTTACACCGGAGTTGCGGGCATCGTTGCTAAGAAATCAGTTCGCTCGATCATAATTATTGTAGTTGTGCTTGGTGTAACGGGGATTTTAGGCAAAAATATACCCGGTGGTTTCGTGCCTGAAGAAGATGAAGGATATTACCTGGTGAACATCCAACTCCCGGATGCATCTTCAATGGAACGCACCGATGAGGTAGCAGCCAAGATTGAAAAAATTATTAACGAAACAGAAGGTGTAGCTTACTCAACCATGGTGGTAGGTTACAGTATGTTGACGCAATCCTATTCCACCAACAACGCCTTCGTGTTTGTGTCGTTGGAACCCTGGGAAGAAAGAACAAAAACCGCGAAGCAGTTAATTCAACAAACTAACCTGGCGTTTAGAAACACCATTTCAGATGCTACCGCGATTGCCTTCGGACCGCCACCCATTGAGGGACTTGGAACATCGGCTGGTTTTACTTTACAACTTCTTGATCGGTCCGGGAACACACCACAATTCTTAGACCAACAGGCACGCAATTTTATTGCTGAAGCTAAAAAGCGACCGGAGATTGGAAACGCTTTTACACTGTACCGCTCCAATGTGCCACAAAAGCAAATTGTTATTGATTACGACAAAGCTGAAAAACTGAATATTGATCAAAATGAAATTACCAGTACCATCTCAAGTTACCTCGGCAGTAGTTATGTGAACGACTTCAACCGGTTTGGCAGGCAATACAAAGTTTTTGTTCAGGCCGAGGCAGAAGATCGCCTCGATCCTGATGATATCGCCAGCTATTATGTGCGAAGCCGGTCAGGAGAAATTATTCCATTAAATACACTGGCTGAGGTGAAGGATATTGCTGGCCCTTCATACACCAACCGCTTTAATATGTTTCGGGCAGCGGAAATTTCAGGGGCTCCTGCTGAAGGGTACAGTTCTACCGATGCGCTTAATGCGCTGGAAGAAGTTGCTGCAACCCTGCCTAAAGAACTTGGTATAGCGTGGAGCAATATGTCCTATCAGGAAAAAGCCGCTGAGGGAACAGGAGGCACCATGTTCCTGATGGCCCTGGTATTTGTATTCTTAATACTGGCTGCCCAATATGAAAGTTGGAAACTGCCGTTTAGTGTTTTGCTCGGAGTGCCTGCAGCAATTTTTGGAGCTTTCTTAGGTTTATGGCTTGGAGGACTTTGGAGCCCGAGCTATGTGAACAACGTGTTTGCGCAAATCGGATTGGTGATGTTGATTGGACTTACGGCTAAGAACGCCATCCTGATTGTAGAGTTTGCAAAACTGCTGCATGAAGAGCAGGGTAAACCGCTTTTTGAAGCCGCACTGGAATCAGCCAAACTTCGCCTTCGACCAATCTTGATGACTTCTTTTGCCTTTATGTTAGGCGTGGTTCCGTTGCTTACCGCTTCCGGGGCAGGCGCGGAAGCACGTAAGGTAATGGGCATGGCTGTATTTAGCGGAACTTTAATTGCCACTGTCATTGGAGTGATTGTGGTGCCCGCGCTCTTTGTGTTCATCGAAAGCATTGGGGCTAAAAAGAAACCTGCAAACTTAGATTCATCCGTATCACCTTCAGAACCGGCTCATTGATATGAAGAAAATAATTTTCATCGGACTTACCCTGGTACTTGCCGGATGTGCAGTGGGACCAAAATATTCACGTCCTGAAACAAAAAAGCCTGAAGCCTATGTGCAAAGCAAAGTACCGTCAGACTCTATCACCAATCTTAAATGGTGGGAAGTTTACCAGGATTCTGCCCTACAAACTTTAATGCGGACAGCCATAGACCAAAACCTGGATTTGAAAGTAGCTGTTGCGCGGGTGGAAGAAGCGAAAGCAGTTCTTGGTTTTAATAAGGCAAACTATTTTCCATTTTTAGATTACTCGGCAAGGGCCCGCGCCACCGATTTTAGAAGTGTAGCTTCCGATGCAGGCGTTGCATTCCCTACCAATTCACTTTCTACGTTAGGTAATGTATCATGGGAAATTGATTTGTGGGGCAAAATCCGCCATGCCAATCGTGCTGCGTATGCTCAATTAATGGCTGCCGATGAAAGTCGTAAATCAATTTACATCAGCCTGGTTGCGCAAGTGGCTGAGTTATACTTTGAGTTACGGGGATTAGATGAGCGATTGACAATTACCATGAGAACCAATGAAACCCGCAGAGAGTATTTGCGCATTATTACCCTGCGGTTTAATCAGGGGGAAGTCTCAGAGTTGGATAAACTTCAGGCTGAAAATATTGCTGCTTCGTCTGAAGCACAATTGTATAGCCTCGAACGATCCATTATTGCTGTTGAAAATGCCCTCAATATTTTGCTCGGTAAAACATACGCCCCGATCACCCGTGGACTGGTCAACGATCAGCAACAACTTCCGGTGGAAATTCCAAGCGGTATACCTTCGCAATTGTTGGAGCGCAGGCCAGATATTAAATCAGCTGAACAGTTATTAATTGCACAAACTGAAAAGGTGGGGGTAGCCGTTGCCTTACAGTTTCCCTCGCTAAGTCTTACCGGTATGCTTGGGGTGGCCAGCCCGGACCTTTCGAACTTATTTACAAGCGATGCTTTTTTAGGATCCGTTACCGGCCAACTAGCCGGGCCGGCATTCCACTTCGGCCAAAACAAGCGAAGGGTTGAAGCTGAAAAAGCAGTAGCTCAACAAGTTGGATACAACTATGAGACGACTGTGCTCAATGCCTTTGCTGAAGTAGAAAATTCATTGGCGTCCATTCGCACATATCGCAGCGAATTTGCAGCCCGGCAGGTGCAAGTGACCGCCACAGAAAAATCGCTGGCGCTTTCTAAGGCTTTGTATGATAACGGATATACATCTTTCCTTCAAGTGCTCGATGCGGAACGCGAGCTGTATAATTCGCAATTTGAAAAATCCATTGCTCTTCAAAACCAGTTGATCTCTACGGTACGGTTATATAAAGCGCTTGGTGGAGGGTGGTAAGAAAATATTTTTGCCCATTGAAGACAGTGCCCAACTCTTGATTTCTTAGTTTCAAAAACAATTTCTTTTACGTGAAAAATATTATAATTCTATCGCACACTGTCCGGTACCTGATCATCTTCATGCTTCTACCCTTATTTGGGAATGCGCAAACCATTACCGCTGACTTCGATTCTAAAACAGATTTTAAAAAGTATAAAACATACGCGTGGCTTGCTCCAGGCGATAGCGTGCTGAACCGATACCGGGCGGATAAAATATATGGCGGCTACATTGCCTACGCTGCTAATCTCGAATTGACGAGCAGGGGCCTCAAAATTGATACGCTTAACCCTGATGCTATTTTTGTCTTCAATACAAGGAGGGAGGATTTTACCACCTATTCACAAAGCCCAACTTTAAGTATTGGTGTTGGCGTAGCTGGCCCAGGCTATTATGTGGCTGGATCTGCCCCAGTGGCCGGTGGCAAAATAACCGCAACTGTTCATGAGGAGGGCGTATTGAGTTATGATATGTATGATACCGAAACCGGGAAATTGGTTTGGACTGCCCACGCCAATAAAACCTTTGACATGGCCGATGACATTCAGCATATTATCGGGGACGCAACAAAAAAGATTTTTAAGAAACTCCCAATAAAGAAGATTAAGTAGACAAAGAGTAAGAATGTTTGGATGGCAATCAGGTAAATCTATCAAAAACCTAGGGAAACCGTGAGCAGGAAAAAAGGGTCATCAAATCCCAGGTTGTACAAGTATCCGTTAAATTCCCAATTTTTAATGCCCCCGCCTACAAGTAGCCCTCGCTGAATATCCAGGTCTGTTTTATAAAGTCGGGTGCGCTGACCACTTATTCCAAACCATAACCAGTCTGTAGGGGCGTATGTAAAGTCGGCCCAGTTGTAGTAAAAATTATTCTCTTTCGTCTCAACATCGAATAAATATTCCGATTCGCTGTATAGTTCAAACTTCTTGTAGTTCAAGGTGAACTCCAAACCCGGGGCGATGCCGTTGGAATTACCCACGATGCCTCCCAGCATGGGTGTAATTATAAATTCCAGCTTTTTGCCACCGCTAAAGTTATACCCTACCCACCCGGAGAAGGTATTCCTGTCTTCGTAATTGTAGCGCGCTTCAAGATGCAGTTTATTTTTATCTGCTTTAAAAACAGGGAGCACAAAAAAATCATCGGGTATAAAATAAAAATTAAGATCGCTCCCAAATTCCCAGGTTGGATCGGATGGGGGCTGTTCTTGAGAGTACGCCACGGCAATACTAAATGCCAGCGCAATAAAAAATGAAATATTTTTTTTCATCCGCCCAACGCCATAGTAAGCGCTACTAACAATATTCCGATAACAACATAAACCAATGCGGTAATAAAACGCCTGAAACCTGCATAGCCCGCCAGAACATAACCTCCAATAAACAGTAGTAAAAGGGCTACGCCATTCGATGCTCGCATGGCTATCTCCAACTTATCAATAATGCCAAAAGGGATCGCTACCGGGAAGGTGCAGAGGAATACCAACAAAAAAATTTGTATACCGGCCCACAAGTCATGCCCTGTAATTAAATTTTTTTTAGAAGGGGTCGGCAGGTTTTTTAACCGGCCGCTCAACTCATTTAATTCCTCGCGGGTCATTAGCCCTGCTATACCAGGCGGAATTTCGTCTTGTAAAATTATTCCCGCTTCGTCAGGGTTTTTCGAATCTTGTATTTGTTTGATAACAGTAATGGAATGCCCGCGCTCAACAGCAACATTCATCAAATACATTATGGCATCAACCAGTCCCCAAGCCACATTACAACCTAAGGCAGCCCATAATAATTCGCGCACATCTTCCCGCGCATCGGTGCTGGCACTAATGGCACCGGTGAAACTCAGCACCATGATTAACCCGAACAACACCTCGGCAATCCGGTCAACCGGATTAAGTACGGCCGATTCCTTGACCCGATCTTTCCAATAATTTTTCTCTTGCATCACATTGTGGGAATAAAATAAAGCATCATTCCCATGATCAGGTAAACAATAATAAGTTGAACACCTTTATACCAGTTGGAGCGCCCGTCACCGGCTACCATCGCGGCTAGTATAACGGATAAAAACAAAGCGACAATCAACCCTTTTGGAAATGTGAGATTCATTTGCGCGGGCCCGACAAATGTGCTCATGATGACGAGCATGGGTGCAACAAAAAGTGCAATTTGGATGGAGCTGCCCAGTGCAATGCCAATGCTGAGGTCCATTTTATTTTTAGCAGCCATCGATATTGCAGAAATACTTTCGGCAGCACCACCAACAACCGCCAGAAATATTACTCCGATGAATACACTCGACATACCCAGAACTTTTCCAGTCTCTTCGGCAGCGCCAACCAGCACTTCACTCATAAAAGCCGCCAACACCGATGCAATTACCAATGTTACGAGCGCCCGTGTGATGGACCATCTCTCTTCATGCTCTTCCTCTTGCTTCTCACCTTCGCTCCGGAAAAAATCAGGATGCGTCTTGATCATGAAAATAAGATATGAGATGTATCCAACCAGCAACACAATGGCCAGGTAAACATTTAACATATTTTCATTTTCAGAAGCAGCTTTCTCTAAAGCAAGCATGTGAAAACCGCTCGGTATTGTCAGGCTAATCACGGCCATCATCATCATAGAACTATAAACACGAACACTGTTAGCGTTATAATCCTGATTGTAAAATTTTAGGCCACCCACCAGGAACGAAACCCCCATAGCCAATAGCAAATTGGCCAAAATAGCTCCCGCGAGAGATGCCAATACCATTCCGTGCAAGCCCTCTTTCAAGGCGATCACAGCAATGATCAATTCAGGAAAATTGCCAAAGGTTGCGTTGAGCAAACCGCCAACGGCATCGCCTGTATAGGTGGCGAGTTGTTCGGTTGAGTTTCCGATCAGTCGGGCAATGGGTATAATGGAAAACGCTGCCGAAAAAAAGATGAGCGGGGCAGAGGCTCCACTCCGCTCCAGGAAAATGGCTATTGGGATAAACGCAAATAGCCAGTAGATACTTGGTTTTAAAATATTTTTCATTTAGGCGTTTAATTTTTTTTACAAACTCATTTCTTTCGGGAATCTTCAATTTGCTGACTCACCAGCTTGGCAATAAAAATGGCCGGAAAAAGTTGCCCTAAAAGGCCTTCCAGCATAACAAACACGCGGGCTACTGAGCCCAGTGCGGTGATATCGCCATAACCAATTGTAGTGAGCGTTACGAAGCTGAAGTATGACAATTGCTTTAAGGCATCAACTGGCTGAATCACCGCGCCATTAGACTGAAACGAATCACGATTGAGGATGTAAATGGTTAGATAAAGTGATGCCCATAAGTGACCGAGTAAAATATAAGCGGCTACACCTCCTACAATTTTTTTCACCGTAATGGCGCCACCTTTAAAAATTTGGTTTATTACCAGCATTATAATAAAAATCATATAGCCGGTGCCCAGTATGCAGTAAACCAAGGCCAACCATTGTGTTTCTAACCAGATCATCAAAACGGCCAGGAGCAATATTGCGGAGGCAATAGCATACCCAATTGATTTTCCGGTTTCGGATAGTGAAGAAGATTTTATGGCAATGACGGTGAATAAAAAGAACCCTACCCGCACGATGAACCTGCTTTCCCAAATGAAGCCCCCGGTAAGTTGTGTGCTGATCAAAGCAAACAAGGAAATGGCCAGCATCCAGATAAAACCCTTGTCATCTTTCCAGATGTTATGGTATGAAGTCATTACTATTATTTAAGATGCACCTGTTCTGGGGAAAGTTTACCGGAGCGGTATTTGAAATTGAGGATGAACTAATGTCAGCTCACAGGCTCTAAGAAATTTCGGGGGTCTCATTAGTGTTCAACCAGCCAATGAATAATTTATAGCCAAGCGACAAAACGATAGCACCGGTAAAGAGGCCTATAAATCCGGATGTCATAAAACCACCGAGCGATCCAATAAAAATTATGAGCATGGGCGCAGGTGCACCTTTTCCCATTAAGATGGGACGTAAAACATTATCGCTGATCCCAACAAGTATCATCCAAATTGTTAGGAGAGTTGCAGTCAACGGCTCGGCTGCCCCCCAGATATAGATAATTACTCCAACAGAAACGGGCATTATACCAACTTGAATGGTTGATAAAACGAGGCAAATCAAAATCCATAAACCAGCTAAAGGAACACCTGCCACTATAAACCCAATACCTGCCAATGTAGATTGAATCATGGCCACTCCTAATATCCCCTTCGTTACATTTTGAACCGTCCCCTTGGTAACCTGGGTCATATCTTCTCCATGCTTCCCAGCCAGTTTAACAAAAAAAGATTGTGCAAATTCCCCCGCCCCTTTGGAGTAGACCAGCAACACGCCCGCCACAATAATGGAGAGTGTAAACATAAGCAACCCTTTTCCCGCACTGGCCAGGAGACTCATTAGTTTTACCGCAATTGTCTTGAGCTGTTCCTTGTTTTCTTGAACGAGCCCGGTTAGGTTAGTCGATGCTTGCGTCCATAGTTCATTCGCTTTAGTGCCAATCACTGGCCAATCTTTTACTTTAGCCGGAGGTGGGGGAATGGAATATTCACCAGCGCGGTAGGCCGCAGTTAATTCTTTAAATTCCCCAACGGTGGAAACCAATAACCATACGCCCGGCCCGATCATCAACAGGAGCATTAACGCTGTGATGATGGAAGCAGACCATACATTTCGGCCTCGCAGTTTTTTAGTTAGTAAATTATGCAGAGGATAGAGTGCAATGGCCAGCACTGAACCCCAAACCATGGGCGTAACAAAATTTTCTAATATCCGGAAACAAAACAATATTAGAATGGCCAACGCTAGTAGTTGAATGGCATAGGAAATGACCTTGTTATTATTTTCGCCTGGAGTATTCATATTTGAATTACTTTTTTCTCTAAGTTAGTTCATATTTCTTTTGAAGGAAGTATTCATGCTAAGAATATTACTTTTTTTAGGGCTGTTGCCGGCATCAATTTTTCCATTATTTGCACAACCTGCCGATTCATCTCAAGTTGATCTGGTTGATATTGTTGTAGGCACAGGCAAAATTCAAAAAACCAATAAAATAAGATCGAACAGAAAGGTGTATTTTTCTATTTTCCCAGCTGCAGTTAGTGCACCGGGTGGAGGGAAGGCAGTTATCACGTCCGTCAACGCTGCATTTTTTCTGGGCGACCCAAAACAAACAAATCTTTCCAACGTCTACCTTATCCCCTATACCGATTTTTCGAAACGGTATGGATTTTACATTCGCCCAAACATTTGGCTAGCCAATAACTCTTGGAATTTTATTGGTGATTATAGGATAGCCCACTTTCCTCAATATACATGGGGGCTCGGTGGCGATTCCCCGGAATATGCGCGCACGCTGATTGAAACAGATTTTGTGCGGGTTTATCAAAATGCTTTAAAGAGTTTTGGTAAAAATTGGTTTGCCGGGCTTGGCTACGCCCTGGATTACCACTACAATATCGAAGAGAGCGAATATGTTTCGTCCGGCCACCTGGATAATTACCCAATTGCTACTACAGATCCTTCCGTTTCTTCGGGCATAACATTTAATGTGGCTTACGACAATCGCTTTAACACAATCAATCCGCCAAAGGGCGGTTATTGCATCGTCACCTGGCGGGTAAACACGGTTGGTTTGGGAAGCGATTTGAATTACCAGACTTTGTTTCTGGATGCCAGAAAATATTTTAGGATTAGCCGCGAGCGAAATAATATTCTTGCCCTTCGAAGTTACTATTGGACGTTGCTTAAAGGAGACTCTCCCTATCTTCACCTGCCATCTACCAACTGGGCGCCATCGCAAGGTATTGCCAGTCGTGGGTTTCAATCGGGCCGTTATCGCTCCAACGCCATGCTTTATGCCGAGGCAGAAAACCGTTATCAGCTTACATCCAACGGCCTGTTTGGGTTTGTCGCCTTCATGAACGTTTCATCGGCCTCTGAATTTAGAACTCAAAATTTTAAGACCTGGCAACTAGGGGCAGGAGTTGGATTGCGAACAAAATTCAATAAATATTCCAACGCCAACCTGGCCATTGACTTTGGTTTTAGCAGTAACTACTGGAGCGTTTGGTTAAATATTGGTGAAGTTTTCTGATGGGACTCTCGGAGAGTTTAGTTGAGGGGAGCGTGGTTAAATAATTTTGATTAGATTTAATTTTAAACCTGATGGCATGACAAAAGCTTTACTAACTCCTACCCTGCAACGATATCTTTTCACCGGCTTGGGAATTTTATTGGTTTTATTGGCTGTCCTTACTCCGTATTGGGAAGTTGCCGAACCAGCCAAATATGTTGGAGGATTATTAGTATGGGCAGCCCTCCTTGAAATTCTACACGGTTTTAAACGTGCTGAAAACCAAGCAAGAAACTCAGCCTGGATTAGCGGGGCCATTACCCTGCTGATCGGCACCCTGATGATCAATGAAAATTTATTTCAGCGCGAGGCACTCGTAAATTTTTTCCTAATTCTTTTTACGGTAGATGCAATTCGTTATCTCATTTTCTTTTTTAGAAACAGGCGAAAGCAAAAACTTATCTGGAGCGCATTACTGTCGGGTATAGGAAATGGAATCGTAGCACTGATCATTTTGCTGTTCCGGGGAAAAGGTATGGAATGGGTAGTTTCAGTTTGTGGCGCCTTGCGCATTGCTGGAATAATTTACAATCTCCTTACCGCGCGAATCGGCACATCGGAAAAAGCAGATGAAGATGTGGTGGAAAGCCTCGGACTCAAAGGAAATGCCGAGATGGAAATGCTGGCAAAAAAAATAAGAGAAGAAGATAATCAGCGGGCGTCCGTTGACAAAAGCTGGGTCATTACGTTCATCCTGATTTTATTTTTTATTCACCTTGGCCGGATGGGTTTAGATCAATCGGCTTCAGGAATATTGTCGCCCGTAGTTGCCGTCATCGGGGACATGGTGATCGCACTTATTGTCGCTTTTGGATTTGTTGCTCCGCTCCGCTCCGTATTTAGAAAAATCACAACCTTGTTTATTCGGGGTTTATGGAAATGGGTACAAAAAGTGCCGGAAGCCGAGAGAAAATTTCTGAGTGTTCGCACCCTGGCAACCGCGTGGGTGAAACGTGAGATACGCATGTCCATCAGTATTCGAAAATCAGGCTACTCTTTTGTGAACGCATTTCGCAACGGCCTTAAAATTGGTCTTCCATTTTCGGCTTTATTGGCGGCCATCATTCCTGTGTTGGGTATGAGTTGGTATTTTGATACAGAAAATTGGGCATCGGGTGTGTGGGATGGTTACGCCTCTACAAGAGCAGAAGTATGGCGTGAAGCAATGATCCGTGCAACCGGGGAAAAAGTTAATTCCAATGCCTTTCGGCTTTATCCTTCCGGAATAACAGACACTACCGATTTTTCATTTGTTGTGGTGGGTGATCCTGGTGAAGGCGATCCATCGCAGCATGTACTGAAAGATCAGATACTTACCGTTTCAAATAAGGAGGATGTAAAATTTGTGGTCATCTCTTCCGATATCGTATATCCTTCCGGGGCCATGAAGGATTACGAAAGAAAATTTTTTCTACCCTTTAAAGGCTTAACAAAACCAATCTACGCAATCCCCGGTAATCACGATTGGTATGACGGTCTGGATGGTTTCGTGGCTACCTTCTATACACCCGATGCCGCAAAGCTTGCCATTGAAGCCAGAATGCGCAGCGACTTTAAATTTATTGCTGGATCTGATAAGGCAATCGAAAGCCTGATCAGTCAGGCATCCTTTCTTCGGAGAGAATACCAGATTCCCTCGGGGCATCAAGTCGCGCCATTCTTCCAGGTGTCCAATGAGTTTTTTGTACTGTTAACTATCGACACGGGCGTACTCAGGCGATTAGATGACACTCAACTTGCCTGGGTCAAGGCTGTGCTTGAAGCATCGAAAGGAAAATTTGTGATGGCTTTACTGGGTCATCCTTTTTATGCCATTGGTGAATACCAGGGCAATATGAATCCTGATTTTAAAGCACTCCACGAGTTGCTCCGTGCCTATAAAGTTCCCCTGGTTATGGCTGGTGATACACACGATCTGGAGTACTACAAGGAAATGCCGCAGAACAATGATGGCCACACTATGCATCATTTTGTAAACGGTGGTGGTGGTGCATATCTCAGCATTGGGGCAGCAATGGCACCAGCCGATACCCGACCCGCGAAAGATTGGGCCATCTATCCATCGCGAGGGCCACTCATTTATAAAATAGATTCGCTTACTCCTAAATGGAAATATCCAGCCTGGATGTGGCTAAAGAAATACAATGGATATCCCTTTTCAGCCGAGTGGCTCTCCGCTGCCTTTGATTATAACCAGGCGCCATACTTTCAGAGTTTCATGGAAATAAAAGTTGAACGCTCACGAAACAGAATCCGATTGATTCCCTATGGCATCCACGGACAACTGCGCTGGAAAGATTTGGAGTTTGGAGGATTGGGCAAGCCTTCCGATTCCAATAATTATTTCGTTGAATGGATACTTCCAATTCAATAAAAAGCTGCAGGGAAAAAAATATTGACTTTTAGTTTAACCACTCGCGGTTTCGATGCTTTGATTTTTTTGGAGTACTTCGACTGCGCCAGGATATATACCTCAGCCAATTTGCTCACATTTAGTAACTTTGATTTATCCTTTTAAAAATTAGAAATAACTTTGCTTTTTCAAACTAAAAAGATAACCCCAATGAAACGCGCAATATTTTTTATTGTTAGCATACTTATAGTCAACTCAACTTTCGCACAGGTTTTTACCAATAAAGTGGTAGGAAAGAAAAATCAGGCGCTGAGCGACAGCTTGAAAAGTGCAGAATACCCATACTCGTTGCCTATCTGGGGTGCCAAGGCCGCAAAAGCAGGTTATAGTTTGCCCTACTCGGCCGGATTTAGCGTTCAGTATTTTGGGCAGCAGTCCTACCTTATTATTGATAACCTGCAGGTTGGATTTAATAATGGCCCTATGTATAACCTGGATGGGATTGTTCGGTTCGATGAAGCCAAAGCACGTGCCAGTGCCGTCACCGTAAGGCCTGATATCTGGCTGTTTCCTTTCCTCAATGTGTATGGTATCCTTGGCAAAGCCAAGGCTTCTACAGAAGTAAATTTTGGAATTTGGGTGCCAGATGGACCAGGCTCCGAAGAAGAGATTTTGACAGCAGGCACCACGGTCGAGTTTAACTCGACCACTTTTGGTCTTGGTTTCACTCCTACCATTGGGGTGGGCGGAGGTTTCCTTGCGCTTGATATGAACATGGCCTGGACGGACGTTCCGCAATTAAGTAAACCGGCCAGGTCGTTCGTATTTGGTCCGCGCTTTGGCAAAAATTTTAAACTTAAAAAACCAGAACAAACTATCGCGATATGGGCTGGTGGGTTTCGCGTTGCCATTCGCAGCGGAACGGATGGTTCTATAAGCTTGTCTGAAGTAATACCAGATGGCTTTGGAAGTAAAGTTGATCAGGCAATCGTGAAAGTAGAAGACGCGCAGGTGCAGTTGGATACCTGGTGGGACGGCCTCACTCCTCCGGAGCAGAATAGTCCTGTGAACAGGGCCAAATATGCTGTTAAATATGCCGCTTTAAATAGGGCAGGAGAATTTTTAAGCGCAGCCGATGACGCAGTTAATAGTGTTGCCACTTCCACGGTGCAATACGCTATGGACAAGCAGGTGAAGGACGCCTGGAACTTTATTGTGGGTGGCCAATTTCAGGTTAACAAACATTTAATGTTTCGGGCTGAAACAGGATTTTTAGGTTCGCGCAAACAGGTATTGGCGGGCTTTCAATATCGCTTCGGATTGTAACGAAACAGCATGAAAAAAATCATTGCCGTTGCCAGCTTTTTATTTATTTGCTATGCCGGCCATTCACAAATTTTGATTTCATTGTTGCTGGGCGACAAGTTAAATTCCCCTAACCTGGAATTTGGTTTAGATGGAGGGTTGAATTTGTCGAGTATTCAGGGCAACAAACAAGGAAACATGGCTGGCCGGTTTAACCTTGGCTTTTACTTCAACTTTAAATTTAAAAAGAATCCTTCGTGGATGATCTATACGGGAGTGATTGTAAAATCAACCATGGGGGCGAAAGAACTTCCGGTCTATTCACTAGGCAATCCCGATCTGGATAATGCATTTGCAAATGGAATTGTGGACAGGCGGCTGAACTACTTTAATGTGCCCGTACTTATGAAATACCGATTCGCAAATAAAATTTCAGTTGAAGGAGGCATTATGCTCGGGCTAATGAATAAATCAATTGATCTGTTCACCAATAAAATAAAAGACAAAGAAGACCTAACCTATAAATTGGATATTAAAGATCAATACCATCCCCTGGATGCCGGCCTAATGGCTGGAGTGGGCTACCGCCTTATGGGTGGCAACGGCATGAACCTATCCATTCGTTATTATTTAGGTTTAGTGGACATTACGAAAGATGACTTAACACCAAATCAGTATAACCGGTCGCTATACTTTACCGTTGGTATTCCTATTGGTGCCGGAAAAACGGCTAACAAAAATCAGGAATAGCTTATTGTTTACTTAACAAAAGCCTCTTGCAATCAGTTGAATAATTTCCTTATTTTGAATTTGCAAAATTTTTAAACACACCTTTATGAAAAGACGATTGAAGCAATTTTTCATTTCGGCAACAGCCGGAATACTACTATTGGGTTGCTACCCAAAAGGACCGGAATATGTAGAAGATCTGGATGTGGTTTATACTACTCACGATCCAGGTTATGATTTTGGTAGCAAAGGCTCCTATGCCCGGCCAGACCAGATTGTTGTGGATATTAAGGATGGGGCGCCCGTATATATGAAAGATGCTTTTGCTGTTCCAATTTTGGCTGCAATAGATGCGAATATGGCTGAATTGGGCTATGACCTGGTAGACATAGAAGATGATCCTGATTTGATTCTTACTCCTGCCGGAATTACGAGCACCACCTATTTCTATAGTTACTGGTACGACTGGTGGTATGGCGGATACTGGGGTTGGTATTATCCTCCATATTATACAATAAGCAGTTATACTACGGGCTCTATGATAATGGTTATTGCCCAAGCAGATACCAGCGATCTTCCTTCAGATCAGGCGCCTGCAGTTTGGATTGGTGTTGGAAATGGACTTGTCTCCGGGGCGTATGATTTGAGCCGCATTACAAAAGCTATTGATCAGGCTTTCGCACAGTCACCTTATTTAAAAACCAATTAATTGCAAACTACAATGAAAAAAATATTCATAATTTCTGCTATCTGTTTGTTTGCTGTTGGTGCATTGAGCGCTCAAAGCAAAACATCACTAACCTATTCATTTGGTTTTACCACAGGAGATCTTCACGACTATATCGGGAAAGTAAGCTTTAGAGGTATAACCTTTGATTATCGAAAAATGGTTAACCCAAATATTGGTGTAGGGTTCACTTTAGGGTGGAATGTTTTTTATGAAGCGAAAGCCTATGGTACCTATACATTTGAAAATACTTCCCTTACAGGAAAGCACTATCGTTACAGCAATCATTTTCCTATGATAGCTGCCGCTACCTATTATCTAAAACCAGAAGATGATATAAATCCATTTTTTGGGATGGGCGTAGGAACGATCTATACCCTTCGAAATACAGACGTGAATCTGTATACCTTTGAACAAGATGCCTGGAATTTCGCTTTGGTGCCCGAGGCTGGAATTATTTATAGAGCCGGGGATGCAGCCAGCATTACTGTTTCAGCAAAATATAACCAAGGGTTCAAGGCCGGTAATGAGCTGAGTACATCACAGTCATTTGTTTCACTAAACGTTGGGTTTGCTTTCATTAAATAGCAATACAATAATATTTTATGTTAAACAGCGGAGCATTTGCTCCGCTGTTTTTTTTTGCTGCTGCTTGCTAAAGAAATGGGTGTAAATCTTCAATATAAAGTGCCGGAGAAATAGGTTAAATTTGAGTGAACATATAAAGTGCAGGTCATGAAAAAATATTTCTTGTTATATCTGGTCATTGCCGTGAGTTTGTTCGGAAGGCAGGCTTTTTCCCAAACAGCGAGCGATTCCACATTATTAAACTTGCCTGGAGATAACCTTGATCTTTATGCCGTGCTTGATCTTTTTCAAAAGTCTAAAACTATTGAGGAATTTGAAAAATCGCTGAATCTTGAAAAGACAGGAATCAATAATCTGGATTTGGATTTAGATAAAAAAGTTGATTTCATAAAAGTTGTGACAAAGAACGAAGGAGACGATTTCACATTTATTCTCCAGGTGGCCGTGAGTAAAACTGAAAATCAGGATGTTGCCATTATTTTAGTTTCGAAAGACGAAAACAAAAAAATTACTATGCAGATTGTGGGTGACCCGGATTTGTATGGTAAAGATTATATCGTTGATCTGAAAGAAACAAAAACCCCTGCTGTCACGGCCAATCCCGGATACACCGGCACAGACACAGTTGTTGTTAGTGCACCGGCAAAAACTACTACCGTGGTGGTTGAAACAACACCCATTGTGCAGTATGTTTATTCGCCCGCCTACGTGCCATACTATCCACCTTACTATTACGGATATTACCCGCCCTATTTTGCAGCATTTTCCGTGATGGCCGTTGGCATCTATATTGGTCATCATTCTTATTACCACCATGGTCATTATGGTGGTTATCATGGCAATACGGTTGTAGTTCATAATCACAACACCTATAACAATTACAATAATAATTCCAGGAACCGATCGAATACTGTGAACAACAATAAAGCGAACGGTAATTATAACAGGAGTAATACTGCTTCCACCCGGCAAACAGGCGGAGCGTCAACAAGGCAAACAGGTGGGGCATCAACAACGCAAACTGGCCGAACATCGACACGACAATCAGGTACCACCGGCCAAACAAGCGCAGGGCCCCGTCAGTCTAATACAAATACACGTCAGTCAACCAACAATTATAATACTCAACGATCTCAATCCGGTTCAAACGGAGCATCCCGCTATAGCGGGGGTAGCAGTGGTTCAAGGGGAGGCGGAGGCTTTAGCGGTGGCGGTGGTGGTTTTGGTGGCGGCTCAAGAGGTGGTGGTGGAAGAGGAGGTGGTGGCAGGCGATAATAAATTGTAAATAAAAAAGGCCGCCTGAAATACTTTTTAGACGGCCCGTAAATAAAAAAATAGACTATTCCGATTTATTCAATTGGCATATCAGAGGCACTCATCTCTCTCACGCTTACGTATTTACCATCTCTCTTTTCGAATAGTACCATATAATTTCCTGTATTAATATCCACCCCTACAGAGTCAACTAATTTGAAATAGCCAAGTTCAACAACTTGATTCCCATCGTTGGATACAAAAACGTCATTGGTGGTAAAAGTAATTTTATTGCCTTTGGAAGAAGCATCAATACCTTCCTTTAAATATTGGATAACAGCCTCTTTGCCTACTAAGGGAGCTTTGTTTTGAGAAAAGACAGTTGCATCATTGGCATAATAGCCTATGTTTTTCAGTTCTCCCGTGTTGTACAATTCGGCAAATTCATTTTCCTTGGCTTGAATTTCCTTTTTTATTTGTTCTTTATCTACCGGGGCTGCTGGCTCTTCTTTCTTAGGATTGCAGGCAATTAGTAGTGACAACACACTTGATAGTAAAGCAGCCTTAGTCAGATTGTTTTTCATAATATTTAATTATTTAGAGGGCAAAAATGAAATCTTTCAAAGTTAAGAATTTTACGTAGAGCACGAATTTAGCTGAATCGAATCCAATGTGAACTTTCACCTCTTCTAAAATAGATGAGAGTTTTAGAGATTGTCCATATTGGCTAATTTTGTTACCGGTAAAACCCGTTCCAAATATGAAACCCCTCATAATCTCAATTGTCGTTTGCCTATGTTTAAGTTCTGGCTTTAGTCAATCTAAGCCTTATTTAACCTCGGGTGCTGAGTTTATTTTTTCCTTTGCCAATATTGACCAGGCGGGAAACCCTGGAAATACCAATTTGAGGTTTGCCCCATTTATAAACCTACAGTGCATGGTCAATAAGGATATAAGTGAAAAATTTGGTTTGTTCAGCGGACTGGCCATCCGAAATGTAGGATATAGAATGGACGGATATAAAGATCCTTCCGATAACTTACTCTATAAAAAAACTTTTCGATCTTATAACCTGGGAATACCTATTGGTTTTAAAGTAGGGAACCTGAATAGTATGTTTCTTTATGGTGGGTATGAATTTGAACTCGGAATGATTTACAAAGAAAAAACTTATGAAGACGGAGATAAGATTGATAAAATAACCGGCTGGTTTAGTAGCCGACAGAATTTAGATCAACATAGTTTGCTTGTTGGAATTCAATTTCCCTATGGGGCCAATTTAAAATTCAAATATTACCTGAGCGAATTCCATAACCAGAATTACACGAATACGGCCGGGCTAAAACCTTATGCCGGCCTTCAGTCTCATGTTTTTTATTTCTCGCTAAGCTTTTTTCTTTTTAAGGATACGGCCTTTTATATTTATCATTAACAAATAAATAAGCTAGACTTTCCAAATTGAATATTCTAAAATGTATGCTCCAATAGAAAAGATGCCCCACACTTCGCGAGTGTGGATATATCAATCCAACCGGAAATTGAATAACGATGAAACCGCTTTCATTTCGGAAAACTTAAAACAGTTTTGTTCGAATTGGGCTGCACATGGGTCTGGTCTTCAAACTTCTTTTGATGTAGCGTACAATCGGTTTATTATACTTTCAGTAAATGAACAATTGGGTTCGGCCAGTGGTTGCTCTATTGATAGTTCTACTCACGCAATAAAGACCCTTGAGCAAAAAATAAATGCTGATTTCTTTAGCCGTTCAGAGGTGGCTCT
>Ga0315912_10000616_pt1 | contig 59591 bp, 50 predicted proteins | sample VfabasoilMG_FD_204469 | JGI IMG/M metagenome (GOLD analysis project Ga0315912, IMG submission 204469) | Garden soil microbial communities collected in Santa Monica, California, United States - V. faba soil | ecosystem: Environmental > Terrestrial > Soil > Garden | place: USA: California...
GAGCGCGTTCGTCAACGCCTCGATCAGCGCGCGCGGCGCCGCCGGGTCGACATCGGGCAGCTGATACAGCGGCGCCGTCAGCGTGCTCAGGCGCGCGATGCTCTCCTCTTGCACACGCTCCGAGATGGCGCACAGGGCTGCAGCCCGCAGGGCCGTTTCTCCGGGTCCGCTCGCCGGCAGGCCGCCGAGCGCCGCGAGCCGAGTGCGCTCTTCGTCGCTGAAGACCGCCAGACTGGTGCGATTGAGCGCCACGGCGCCCAGCGGCAGCCCGAGCTCGGTATGGATCCGCTCCGCGAGCTCGAGCGTCTCGTTGGTGGGCAGCTCCTCCGGCAAGGTCACGAGGCAGATGCACGTCTGTGCCGGATCTTGCAGCAGCTGCCACGCCAGATCGGCATCGCGCCGCAGCAGCCCGGCGGGGGACAGCTCGGCGATCGCCTTCGGCAGACGCAGCAGTTCGAGCCCGTGACCCGTCGCGGGTGCGTCGAGCAGCACCGTCTCGAAGCGCGGCGCGCCGTTTTCGGTCTGGGTGGTGTGGTACCAGGCTTTGCCGAGCATCGCCCATTGCGGTAGGCCCGGCACCGCGCTCAGGAAGCCTTGCACGTAGCGGTTTTCAAACAGCGCCTGGCGGGCGAGGCGCGGCTTGATCAGGAGCCGCCCATACTCCCGCAGCGCCGCGTCGGCCTGCAGCTGCACGGTGAAGAGGCCGCCGCCGCACGAGTACGGATCGTCCTGCCAGTAGGCTTCCGGCAAAAGCTCGCGGTAGGGTGTCGTGTCCGACGCGCACAGGAGCACGCGCCGGCCACGCCGGCTGAGCGCACGCGCCAGGCTGGCGCAGACAGTCGTCTTGCCCACGCCTCCTTTGCCCGTTACAAACAAGAACCGCTTTTCGAACGTCTTCACGGCTGCTCATTCTGTTCTTGGCAAGAGATACATGAAGATCGCCATCGCTCAGTTCAATCCCACCGTGGGGGCCGTGGCGGAAAATAGCCGGCGCATCCAGGAGTGGGTGGGGCGAGCGCGGGCCGAGCGGGCCGACGTGGTGCTATTTCCGGAGCTGTGTCTGGTCGGTTACCCTGCTCGCGACCTATTGGATCGGCCGGCCTTCGTCAAGCGGGTCACCGCTGCAACGCGGGAGATCGTCGCGGCGGCGCCTGCCGGCATGACGGTCATTTTCGGCAGCGTGGGGGAAGCTCCGGTGGCCGGCCTGCAGCTCACCAATGATGCGGTGGTGGCCAGCGGCGGCCAGGAGCTCGGGCGCGTCAGCAAACAACTGCTCCCGACCTATGACGTGTTCGATGATGCGCGGCACTTTCGCCCGGGCAAGAGCAGCAGCGCTTTCTTGCTCTGCGGCCGGCGTGCGCTCGTGACCATCTGCGAGGACGCCTGGGCCGAAGCCGCCGAGGTGGGCGGCCGCTACCTGGCCAATCCGCTTGCCGAGCTGGCGGCGTCGCGGGCGGAGCTGCTGCTCAACCTGTCTGCCAGCCCATTCACGCTCCACAAGTGGGGGCGCCGGGAAGCGATCTTCCGGGACGTGGCCGAGCGGCATCACGTCCAGGTGGTGATGGCCAATCAGGTCGGCGCCAACGACGAGCTGGTCTTCGACGGATCGAGCGTGGCCTGGTCCGAAACGGGGCAACTGCTCGCGCGGGCGCGCAGCTTCGAAGAGCAGCTGCTCTTGGTCGACCTGGACGCGCCGCCGGGCGCTGCTGTGGAGCCTGCGGCACCACCGCAGCCGATCGAGGCGGCGTACGCCGCCCTGGTGCTCGGCGTGCGGGACTACGCGAAGAAATGTGGTTTCCAGCGCGCGGTGCTCGGTGCCAGCGGCGGCATCGATTCGGCGCTCACCGCCGTGATCGCCGTGGACGCGCTGGGCGCGGAGAACGTGCGTACCCTGGCCATGCCGACGCGCTATTCGTCCGCGGGCTCGATCGCGGACGCCGAGGCGCTGGCGCGCAATCTGGGCGTGCAACACGAGCTCGTCGACATCGACCCCATCTTCCAGGCGTACCAGGAGCGGCTCGCCCCGCTGCTCGACAGTTGCGGCTCACCCGCCGACGGTGACGTGACGCTCGAGAACATCCAGGCTCGCGTGCGCGGCGCCACCTTGATGGCCGTCTCCAATCGCACGGGCGCGCTCGTGCTCACCACCGGCAACAAGAGCGAGATCGCCGTGGGCTACTGCACCTTGTATGGCGACATGGTGGGCGGCCTGAGCGTCATCAGCGACGTGCCCAAGACCATGGTCTACCGCCTCGCCGAGTATGTGAACCGGGAGCGAGAGCGCATTCCGCGCGCCAGCATCGACAAGCCGCCGTCCGCGGAGCTGAGACCGAACCAGACCGATCAGGATTCACTGCCGCCGTATGAGGTGCTCGATCCGATCCTGGAGCTATACGTGGAAGATCATGCCAGCGTGGAAGAGATCATAGGCCGCGGCTACGCTCCCGAAGTGGTGCGCCGCATCGTGGGACTGGTCACACGTGCCGAGTACAAGCGCCGCCAGGCGGCACCGGGGCTGATCCTCACGCGCAAGGCGTTCGGAGTGGGGCGGCGCATGCCGGTGGCCGGCCGCGTCGAAGAAGAGGGTGGGAGATGAGGTCCAATATGCTGTTTGTGTCGTTGCGCTCCGTCTCGGCAACTGCGGTTTCACGGCGGTCCGTTTCGGCGGTCAGGCTGTCGCTGATCGGGGCTTCGCTGCTGGCTGCCGGCTGCCGCTCGGGAGAAGTAGAGCCAACGCCGCCGGCACCCAGCGTCGTTGCTCCCGCGGTGCAGCCCGCCGCTGCGGCACGCAAGCCGCCGCTGGCTCCGCTGGCGCCGGAGCCCTGGCATGTACCGGTGGGGATCAGCCTGCCCATCGAGCCAGGGCAGGGCCTCGGCCCGATCCGTTTTGGAGCCCACCTCGACACGGTCGAGCGTTTGATGGGGGAGCCCTGTGAGGAGAAGCGGCAAGACGCACCGAACGTGCTGGTGTGCCGCTACTCGGCGCAGGCCGTGGAGTTCTTCCTGACCGATGGCGCGGTGACCTCGATGCACGCGCACCGCATGGGGCGCCCGTTTCTCACCGATCCCAAGCCGGACTTCGGCATCTTCCGCGGGCGCTTCGACGCGGGCGTCAGCTTCAACATGCTGATGGCGCCCGTGCAGGAGGTGCTCGGCAAGCCCAAAGCGGTGCACAAGGTCACGGCGCCGAACAAATACGGTACGGTCGAGACCCACGACTATCCGAACTTCACGCTCGAGTACGACAAGCTGGATGCGGATCGCGTGGTGCTCGGAGGTGTGGTGCTCAGCGCGCCCACTTCGAAACGTCCCGCTATCGTCAAACCGGGCGTTGCCCAGTCAGGCGCTGCTGCCAAGCCGGCCGCTGCCACGCCGCCCGCAGCGTCCAAGCCCTAGCGCGACAGAGCGGCAGTGTTCCCCTGGTGGAGCTGGCGTTCCTTTGTGGATGAACGCGCTCGGGCGCACCCGTTCTGGAGCGCTGAGCCGAGTGCGTGCGGCCGAAACTGCACCTGCGCGATGCGGCGCCGCGCACAACGTCTTCAGCCCAACCACCGTTTATTAACACGTCTAAACGTTTGCCCTCAGGGTTAACGCTCAGCGCTCGTTCCTGGATTCCAAGGAACGCCGCGATCTGCGGCCAGCGGGAATGGGAGACATGAAGCACAGAGCGTTAGGTACAGTCGTTGGTCTGGTGGGTGGCATGCTGCTTGTCGGCTGCGCGGCGGAGTACAAAGCTGCCGCGGAGTACGAAGGCGACGAAGCCCAGACACAGTCCACCTTTGGCGCCGCCCAGGAGGCCGTGGCGGCCTGTGACGGCGACAGCTTGCAGTACGACTTCAACGCTTTTGCGGCCTCGCTCGCCGTCGCGATCGCCAACGAGATGGGCCACTGGGACGTGGCGACGGACTTTGCCGTCTCGGGCACGGGCACCGCGGCCAAGCTGGTGCTGTCGGCCACGGGCACCTCCATCTGCGGCACGGGCTGCGCGAACGTCAAAGACATGCTGCTCCTGCAGGAGGACGGGACGGCGATCACCAACCACAGCCCGCTCGAGTTCCGCGGTCACCTGGTGACCTGGTACAACGCCGAGAAGGCGCGCCTGGTCGATCTCGCCATCGAGTCGCGGCTGCCGCCCGGCAGCTACCAGTTCAAGAACAAGAACAGCGGCAAGAACATGGTCGTGGACGCAAGCTCGACCGCGGAGAACGCGAAGCTCGAGCAGGGGCCCCTCGCCGGTACGGCGGGCAACTGGACCGCGAGCGTGGTCGGCGCCAAGCACAAGTTCGTGAACGTCAACAGCGGCAAGTGCATGGACCTGGCGAGCGCCTCTTCTGCGGACAACGTCGCCATCGTGCAGAAGACCTGCTCGACCGCGGCGACGCAGAACTTCGACGTCGTCAAGGTGGACGGCGGCTTCTACGCGCTGAAGACCACGTACGGCAAGCAGGTGGTGGCTTACAACTGGGGCACGGGCAACGACGTGCAGCTCGTACAGGTTCCGTACCAGCCGTCGAACTCCCACGGCAACTGGACGGTGAACCCGGTGGGCGGCACCACCAACCCTGCGACCACCATCTTCAAGGGCAACTACAAGCTGCAGTTCGCCAACACCTACTCGGCCACGATCGACAAGAACCTGGTGGCAGCACCGATCAGCGCCGCGGAAGGCGCACAAGTCAAGTTGGCCGCCTACTCGGCGAACAACATGCTGCACAACTGGTACGCGTCGACGGTAAACGGCAAATACCAGTTCATCAACCGCGGCAGCGGCAAGTGCCTGGCGCTAGCCACGGACAGCAACACGGCGCTTCTGGTGCAGAAGACCTGTGCCGTCAATGACAGCCAGCTCTTCACGGCCACGGCGCAGTCGTACGCGGAGGAGTACACACTGAAGACGCGCTACAACACGCTGCTCGAGGTGCAGAATGCGCAAAATGTCGCCGGTGCCCCCATTGCGCAGACGGCCCAGACCCAGAACGATGCGCAGCGCCGCGTCCGCTTCAGCCCGATCCAGGCGGCGGAACCGCACAAGTTGACCTTCGATCACGTCTCGAACGACGCGGCCTGCGGTGACTACTACTGGTACAACATCACGCAGCCGAGCGGCGCACCTGTGGCCGACCCGATGAACACGTACATGCACCTGATCTTCGCCGGTGGCAAAACCGTGAAGACCGGCGCGGACGAGAACCCCTTCATCGCTCAAATGGCGAGCGGCAACCAGGTGGCCATCGACCCCTCGGGTTACATGAATGGCGGCTCGAACGGCGCCACGGGTAGCTGCATCATCAGCGACATCGTGTACGACAACACCAAGACCTCCGCCGGCAAGTGCTGCATCAAGTACAACGGCGGCGCCGGCACCCTGGTCGTGAGCTCCTGGAGCACGACGACCTTCCTCTGCCAGTAATCGAGAGTCGTAGTTAGAAGTCGGTGTGGCCTCTACCCTTCGGGGTGGGGGCCGCGCTGCTTTTGTAGCCCCGGGTCTCCAGTCTCGGTGTCTCACCAGTGTCTCATCGAGGTCCTCGGCGCCGGAGCGAAGCGTTCCGCCATTGTCTAACTTAACCAACGTAACAATCACCCCTCAAAGGGGGTGAAGAACATCCGTTATGTAATGCCGAGGGACGCTGGGGATTCGTGCGGGAATTCACAAATGAAACAAGCCATTCTACATCAGACGTTGGGACTGGTCGGCGGCCTGCTACTCGCAGGGTGTTCGGCCCAATATCAAGACAACCAGGGCGAAGAAGTTGACCCGGGGATCGGGTCCTCGCAGGAGGCCGTTGCGGCGTGCGCCGGCGACGACCTGCAGTACGACTTCAACGCCTTTGCAGCGTCCCTGGCCGTGGCCATCGCCAACGAGCTCGGGCACTGGGACGTGGCCACCGATTTCGTGGTGACCAATGGCAAGCTGGCGCTGTCCCCCGTGGGCCTGTCCCGCTGCACGAAGGGCTGCGAGAACATCAAGGCGTTGCTCCTGCTGCAGGAAGATGCGACCAGCGGCGTCCCCAACCACAGCCCGTCCATGTTCCGGGCCAAGCTGGCCGGTTGGTACAGCGCGCAGATGGCCAAGCTGACCGAGCTGACGACGGCGGCGGTATTCCCGCCCGGTACGTATCGTTTCAAGGGTCGGCAAAGTGGCAAGTACCTCCAGGTGGACCAAGGCTTGACCACGGCGGGAGCCGTCATCGAGCAGAAGGCGGCTCTCAATGCCAACGGTGGCGACTGGGAAGTCAGCATCGTCGGCACCAAGCACAAGCTCAAGAACCTCAAGAGCGGCATGTGCCTGGACCTGAAGGTGGACGGCCCGGCCAACACGGACATGGTGCAGAAGCCGTGTTCGGACGCCGCGTCGCAGCTCTTCAAGATGAGCAAATCGGGCGAAGGCACGGCGTTCCTGTTTGAAACCCGGCATCCAGGCAAGGGCCTGATCATCGCCGGCAACTCGACGCAGGACGACGCCAAGCTCACGCAGGCCAACTTTGACAAGAACCAGTACTCCGCCCAATGGTACGCCAGCTCGCTCGGCGGCACGGCGGCGCAGGGTCTGTTCAAGGGCATGTATACCTTCACCGCGAGCAACAGCGGCAAGGTGGTCGCCGTCACGTCCGCGGCCGAAGGCGCGGGCCTGGCGCAGTACCCCTACTCGGCAGCCAACCCGATGCAAAACTGGTACGCGCTGCCCATGGGCACCAACCTCTACCAGTTCGTCAACCGCTCCACGGGCAAGTGCATGGCTCTGGCGACGGACGTGGCGACGGCCGCCGTGGTGCAGAAGGACTGCGCCAACAACGACAGCCAGAAATTCACGCTGACGGCCACGGGCTCTCCGGATCAGTACACGTTCAAGAGCCGCTACGGCAAACTGCTCGAGGTCAAGGGCTACACGTCGAACGACGGGGCCATCTTCACGCAGGCCACGGCGACGGCGGCTGACCCGCAACGCAAGTTCAAGCTCACGCCGATCCTCGCGGGGGAGCCGCACCGCTTGACCTTCTCCCATACCAGCGAGGACGCCGCCTGCGGTGACTACTACTGGTACGACATCAAGCAGCCCAACGGTCTGCCGGTCGCCAACCCCGCGGAGACGTTCGTGCAGCTGATCTTCGCCGGCGGCAAGGCCTCGCTCGGCGGGGCCGACGAGAACCCGTTCATCGCGCAGCAGAGCAGCGGCACGCTGGTCGCCATCGACCCCTCGGTCTATATGAACGGTGGTGCGAAGGGCGCCTCGGGTAGCTGCATCACCAGCGACATCGTGTACGATGATGCCAAGACCTGCAGAGACAAGTGCTGCATCAAGTACAATGGTGGCGCCGGTACGCTCAAGGAGAGCACCTGGAGCACGACGACCTTCCTCTGCCAGTAAGCGCCTCTGCATAGGGCAGGGATCGAGTCGTTAGAAGTCGGTGTGGCCTCTGCCCCTCGCGGGGTAGGGGCCGCTGCCTTTCTCGTCCACGAGGTTCGTCCTTTGTCCTCAGGGCTCACGATGCCCGAGCCACTCGCGCACGGTCGTGTCGGTGCGCGCGGTGATACGCTTGCCTTCCTGCGCACGTTCAAGGAGCGCGGGCCGCGGCCTGCAAGGGCCATCTGCTTCCCGACCAGTGCGAGATTGGCCTTCAGAATGTCGCGAGAGTTGTGCAGTCCGCAATCGGGGCAAAATCCGAACAGTCCGAATACTGCGTACTGGAGAGTGCACGCCGAACGGTCAAATCCGTCTTCGTCACCCTCGCTACCGACGGAGATCCCTCGTCCAAGTTTCTCAATTTCGCCAAAGCGGAACGACCTATAGGCAGCTCTGGCGTTAGCAGTTGGAGATCACTGGAGACTTTTGCACCCAGTCTCTCCCGAGAAGTTGTGCGAGCAAGAAGTCAGCGAGCGCGTCGCGCGAGATCCAGAACAGCCGGATGCCCGGGTCGCCGACGTAGCCCGCCTTGACCCCGCGCGGCGCCGACTCGTTGCTGAGCATCGGCAAGCGCACCAACGTCCAGTCGAGGGAGCTGCCACGCACGACGTCGGCGGTCGCGACGATCTCCTGGTACGCGGAGCCCGCGAGCGCCTGGATCGCCCGGACGGCGAGCGCGAATGACCACGCCGCGCCGTCGCTCGGGTCTTTCGCGCTCGGCGTCGCGGTGGCGATGAGCCTCCGCACGCCGTGCCTTTCCATCGCGGCCACGATGAGGCGCATGCCGTCGGCGATGGGCGTGCCCTTCGACTTGCCCGACGGGCCGAGCAGGCTGATCACCGCGTCGGCGCCGGTGATCGCCTTGTCGATGCTCGCGGCGTCGGTGAGCTCGCCGCTGACGACGTGCAGCCGGTCGGAGCGCGCATGGAGCTTAGTCGGAGTGCGCGCAAACGCGGTGACCTCGTGACCTGCCGCGAGGGCCTTGTCCACGAGCAGCTGTCCCGAAGGACCTGTCGCTCCGAAGACGCTGAGTTTCATGCTCCACGGCGCCTAACGAGCTGCGATGGGAGCGCGACGACCGCGCCCCCACGCGATGAATGCGGCGAGCGCTGCCAGGGCGAGGTTGATCGGGAGCGCGAACAACTCGCCGCGCGTTACGTGGAAACCAGCGGCCAGCAGCATCACAACGATGAGGCCGAGCGCAGCGAGCGGCGTGAGCCCGGGCTGGATGCGGGTCGCGGCGGGGAGCACGAGCCCGATGGCACCGGCCAGCTCCGAGATGCCGATGAAGCGCACCAAAGCCTCCGGGACCGCGCCTGGCCACACGAGCTGCGCCGCCAGGTCGGCGATGGGCTGCGTGCTCTTCATGACGCCTGCCATGCCGAACGCGGCAGCCAGGAGGATCTGGGCCACCCACAGGGCGATATGCAGGACCTTCGGCGCGGCGGCAGCGGTCGTGCGGGCGTCCTCTCTTTCGGTCACTGGTTGAGCCTTGGTTACGAGATGCTACTCGGACCATCTTCAGCGAGATCGGCGCGGAAGGGAAGAAGCTAGAGGTCCTCGCTGGGCAGCGAATGGCTCGATGAGCGTCGGTCGAGCGGTGTGTCGTAGCCGGTCAACTGGCCGCCGTTGCTCGCTCTGCCGGAGGCGTACGCCGCCAGAGCAGTTCGCGGATCACATTGCTGTCCACTGCGACGGTCAAGAGCGAACGATCGGCTCGCCCGGGGCGCCGCGGCCCCAGGGCAAGGGCTCGGTAGCCAGCGCCTCGAAACAGGTCTGCTGATCGCTGCGCTGGCAGCGCCGAGCGCAGCTGCAACCGCGCCGCGCGAAGCTGAGCGTGCGGCCGTCCGCGAGCAGGCCGCTCCGTGTGGGCGCTCGAGTGCGCCACGACGGCGGGCGGAGCGCCCGCCTCTCAGCGTACTGCGCGGGGATGGATGTTACGTCGCCTTGCAGAACCCCTGCCCTGCCCGGATCGCCCTGAAGTGACTCTGCCTACTGACACAAGAACGTCGTCGTACTCCAGGCGCTCACCTTCAGCCTGCCAGTAACGCCGGTGTATTTGATGCAGCACTGACCCGCGGCTTGCTTGGTTGCATCGTACAAGATGTCCGTGGCGAGGCAGCTGCCCGACGCCGCGCCCGAGGTCCCGTTCATGTAGGCAGCAGGATCGATCGCCACCTGATTGCCGCTCACCTGTTGCGAGATGAAGGGGTTGACGTCTGTGCCCGTCCGCGTCGGCTTGCCACCCGCGAAAATCAGTTGCACGAACGTGCTGGCCGGGTCGTCGAGAACGACTCCGTTCGGTTGCGTGATGTCGTACCAATAGTAGTCTCCACAGGGGCCGCCGGCCGCCTTGCGATTGAACTTCAGGCGGTGCGGCTCACCCGCGGTGACAGGCGTCAGGGTCAGCTTGTTGTAGGCCTGCCAGCTCGTGCCACCTTCGGCGAGTTGGGCGCCGCTGCTCGTCGAGCCGCCCGGGACGTCCACGGTGCGCCCCATCGAGGTCCATGCGACATGCGCGCCCTCGCCCGTGGGCGTAAAGAAGAAGGTCTGACTCGTCGCGGTCGAACACTTGCGTTGCACCAGTTTGCTCGTCGTGCTGGTCGGATCCTGCAGGTCGAGGCAGTTGCCGGTTCGGCGGTTGATGAACTGGTAGCTCGTCGAGTTGGCGGGGGTCAGGTACCAATTGAAGCGGTCGTCCGTGGCGTCGTACGGTTGTTGCACGACGGACACTCCATCACTCAGGCTGCCACTCGACACGCCGATGGCCATCCCGGTGTGCCCGACCGTCACGCGGTAGACGGCAGTGGCGATGGCGAGCAGGTCGGTGCTGCCGCTGACCCGTTCGAAGACGAAGCGCTGGTTCAGCTTGCTGCCGCTGAAGGGGCTCTGGATGACGGCGCCGTTGTTCGCCGTCGAAGCGTTGCCGATCTCGACCGCCTGGAGGTGCGCGGTGCGGATCGCACGCACGTTGGTATCCATGTCAGCGAAGCGGAACCCTTGGCTGAAGGCAGTAGTGCTACAGGTGCTCTGCACCATGTTCTGGGTCGCGTTCGAGTTCGTCGTCAGGGCCATGCACAGACCGCTCTTCACGTTGACGAGCTGATGCACCGTGCCCTTGAGAACGACGCGCCATTGTGCGGCCGTGGTGCCCGTGTACTGGTCGGATTGCTGGATCGTCGCGCCGACCGCCGTCGAACCAGCCGCGGGCACGACATATTTGCCGCTGGAAACCGACTTGATCCGGAACACGCCCTTGTCGACGTTCAGCATGGTGTTGACCACCAGGTTGTCGAGCGCGGCCTTCTGGGCGGTGTACCAATTGGTCAACTTGGTGCGATACCCGGCGGGGCTGTGATTGCCCACGACGCTCGAAGCGTCGTCCTGGAGGCGCAAGAGGGCCGTGAGGTTGCCGCAGCCTGTACCGCAGTGGAGCTTGCCTGTCGTCGACAGCTCGAGCTTGCCCGCCGTGATTTGGAAGTCGGTGTTCACGTCCCAACGGCCGAGCTCGTTCGCAATGGCAACGGCCAGTGCCGCCGAAAGGGCGTTGCTATCGTCCCCGCCACAGACCCCCGAGAGCCCTTGCTCAGCGACGCCGAACTCCGATTCGCCATCGGTGTCGGCGTGTTCATCGGTTTCGTAGGTCGCTCCGCATCCGGCCAGCATGGCAATGCCGGTGAGTATCTGAATGGTGCGGATCGAATGCCCTTTGCTGCTCATTTTGCGTTTGTTCCTGAATGGCTCTCCCCGCAACGGGGGTGTGGGCTGAGCATTCAGACTGACCGCGCGAACGCTGCGCGGCCAGGACTGGCGTAAGGATAAGTTAATTTTCGTGGGTGCGGTCACGCGAGTGTCAGGGGACCAACAACACCCGGGACTCACGTAGGTCCCGAGCCCCGGACCACGCCGCCACGGCTTCGACGCGGCCGGTGGCGGGGCTGCAGGCGGCTTGGCTGCGGCCGGCTTGGCAACAGCGGGACGTTTCGAAGTGGGCGCGTTGAGCGCCACACCACCGAGCCCCAGAGGGGGGCGCCTGACGGTCAGGCGCCTGCATCCGGCGCAGCCGCCATCGGCTGCTCGACACTAGCGGCTAGTAGCTGACCCGCGCTCCCAGCAGGAAGGTGCGGCCGTTCTTGTTGTACATGAGCCGCCGCTCGGCATCGATATCCACCTTCTGGGAGAAGGCCGAGTTCGTCAGATTGAGCCCCTCGAGACTGACCTTGAAGTGCTCGTTGATGGCGTAGCTCGTCGAGGCGTCCACCCGTGTCTCCGCCTCCTGATAGGTCCAGAGGTTGCCCTGCGAGTTGGGGCCTCCCGCCAGATAATCGCTGCGGTAGGCCAGCGAGACACGCGCAGCGAACCTCGAATCGTCGTAGTAGAGGGTCCCGTTATAAGCGCCCTTGGATAGCCCAATCAGGCTGTCCTTCACGGCGTTGCCAAAGAAGTCATACACGACCTCGGAGTTCACAAAGGTGTAGTTCGCGATGATGCCCATGTCCTTCAGCACCACCGGCAGCCCGCCATAGAACGTGTTGAACGGCGCCTGGAAGGCCAGCTCAAAACCACGGATCTTCGCACCGGGGCCATTCGTCAGCTGGCTGATGTTCCAGCAGCCCGCGGGGTCGCCACAGTTGCCTTCCCCGCCCGGCGTCATGGAGGCGGGAGACGTGGGTAGGATGACCTCTGGAGGCAGACCGGTGGACTCAAAGGTGCCGCGCCGCGACTCGCGGATCGGGAACGAATCGATGTTCTTGAAAAACCCGGCGAGCGCGAGGATGGCACCCTCTCCGAAGTACCACTCGATCGCGGCGTCCAGCGCGGTCGCCTTCGTCGGGTCCAGGTTCGTATTCTGGAAGTTGACCGTATAGGCAAAACTATCGACGGCAGCACCCGGGTTCAGGTCTCCGAGCCCCGGGCGTGCCATCACCCGGGCCGCGGCGGCGCGAAAGGCCAGCTCATTGGTGAACCAGAACGCCGCATTCGCTGACGGCAACCAGTCGTCATACATGGGGCGCTCGAGGGTGGCGTATACGGTGCCCTGGTAGCCACTGGAGGTTTGATGGGTTTGGACGTAGCGAACACCCGCGTCGTACAACAGCCGCATCTCCCCCTCCCCGATCGGGACTTCACCGTGAGCCTGCAGGAAGGTGCCGATGTTCTTCTCCGTGACCTCGTTGGTGCCACCATAATTGGTCGTCAGCGGCGCATTGTAATAATCAAAATAATCCACCCAGCCGTCGATCACTGGTGATGGCCAGCGCGTGGTCGACCCGGCGCCCACGTCTCCTCGATAGTCGACCGTGGTCGTGAGCGCCGGATCAGCCGGTGGCCCGAGCACGCCCGCGTCCGCCACGCCGTCGCCGTCGAGGTCACATTCCGCCGGGAAAAGCCCGCACACCTGGCCGTCGCGAGTCCACTGCCTCTGTTTGAGCGTCGCTCGCTTGTAGTTCACGCCGGCGGACAGCTTGAACTGATCGATGATGTCGTAGTGCAGGTTGAGCGCCACGTTGTCGAAGCCGCCGTTGATCTTGGCCACCCGATCGCGTAGCTCGGGCACCACGTACTGCGAGATGTCGTTCACGTCCTGACCGTTGAACGCCAGGAGCGGAGTCTCGTCGTTGCTGAAATCAAAGCGGTAGTTGTCGTAGACTCGGTTGTCGTAGTTGATCGTGGTGTCGTGTGGGATCCCGGAGTCGGAGCGCGAAATGCCCCCGAACAAGTCGAGATGGAACTGGTGGCTAAATCGATGCTCGAAGTTCAGGGTGAGCTGCGCGAACTTGGCTACCGAATCCTGCCGGATGTGCTCGCTGCGGATCTGGGCATTGTTCAGGGTACCCGCGATCACCGAGTCGTTGCCGGTGCCAAACCGGTCCGGGAAGGGGACCAGGGTGTAGTCCAGGAGATCCGTCGTCCCTTCGTTGTTGCGGATCAAAGGGAAGATGCGCTGTTGCGAGGTCGTCGTGGGATAGGCCGCATAGAGACCATCCAGGGATATCTTCGTCGAGTCGGCCGGACGCAGCTGAAACCCAGCCGTCAAACCCAGGCGGTCGCCGGTGACGAAGTCCTGCGAGTAGCGAGGGATGCGCGGATGGAAGGCGTCGTTCACCTCCAGACAGCCCGGATCCGTCGTCGGCACACCATCCACCGGGGCACAACTCACACCTTCGACGGAGCGGAACGGGGCCTTTTGCCAGTTCACCGTGTCGGTGCTCACCGTGTCGAGGCGAACTCGCGTATAGGCCGCCGAGACCGCTGCGCCCCAGACCCCCGCGGGGTCGTGGTAGGCGATCAAGCCCGTCAGGCGTGGTCGGACCGTGTCACTCAGGTCGTTGTAGGACGCCGTGGCACTGGCCAGGACCGTAAACCCCTTCTTGTAGTCGAAGGGGCGAGCCGTGTTCAGATCCACCACGGCGCCCAGCGAACCTTCCTCCAGGTCGGCGCTCGCGGTCTTGTGCACCACGATCGAGTTGAACAGCTCCGAGGCGAACAGGTTAAAATCGAAGTTTCGACCACCGTTCTGGGTGGAGCTGTTGCCAACATTGCCCCGTGCCTCCATCCCGTTCACGCGAACGCGCGTGTACAGGCCGCCCAGGCCGCGCACGGTGATCTGATTGGCTTCGCCCCCGTTGACGCCGTTGGAGCGCGAGATCGAGACACCGGGTAGACGCTGCAGCGACTCCGCCAGGTTCAGATCTGGCATGTCCGCCATGTCTTCGGCGACGATCGCGTCCACCTGCCCGGTCGACTCCTTCTTCCGCTCGAGCGCCGCGTCCAGGCTGCTCCGAAAGCCGGTCACGACGACCTCCGGGAGGGCGTCCAGGTCTTCCGGGTCTTCAGGCAGCGGCTCTGCGCTCCCTTCGGGTGGAGGTGGCGCAGCCTCCGCGCTCCCTTCGGGCGGCGGCGCTGGACTACCTTCGGGCGGAGCGGGCGGTGCCGCAGGCGCGGGCGGCGACGCCTCCGGGCTTGCTTGGGGAGGGGGTGGCGAGGCCGGCGGACTCGCTTCGGGCGCGGGCGCAGGTTCCGCCTGCGCCGCCGCTGGCGAGCTGGTGGTCAGCACCCCGGCACAGGCCACCAGCAGGGCATGGCAAACGAGAGACCGACGAGGCGGACCGCCAAGCGACGGCATTCGGGTTGGAGATCCAGTGAGAGCGGGAGTTGATCGCACAGGTGTAAGCTCATTTCGTGAGAGTTGGCGCGGGGTTCGCGCAGCAGCCACGGCCATGCCGTGCTGATGGATTGCGTTCAAAGGCTGCCGGCCGCGGCTTGCAGCGCAGTCGACACGCCGTGGTGGACGGCGCCCACGCGGCAGCGACCCCCGGTGCGGCGCACGCAGCGCCTACTCCGCAGCGCAGCCGCTGTGGGCACGTCTGCTGGAACTCCGGCGTGCCCTTACTGTAGCGTCGGAATGGGCGCGTCCTGCCAGCGGTTGGCATCAAAGGTGAAGTTGCCGTCCGTGAAGAGGCCGGCGGTGCTCACCGACTCGTCGCCGCGCAGGAAGCGGTTGACCATGGTGTCGTAGTACTGCTCGGCGAACGTACCGGCCTGAGCGCAGTGCCCGTGGGGCGGCTGCGGGAAGGCGATGGAGTCTGGCGTGCCCAGCGCCTGATAGATCAGCTGCGTGTACTTCATGGTCGTGTAGCTGCACGTCGGGCAGTTCCATGAATCGTTGGTGCCTTCCATCATGATCAGGGGTCGAGGCCAGGCCAGCGCCAGCACCTCATGCTGGTCGATCGGAAGCCGGGTCACGTTGTTGCCGCCAAAGGGCTGGAACACGGCGCCGAGCCAGGTGTTCTCCCCGAAGATCTGCCCTGCCGTTTGGACGTTCGCGCCGTTGTTGAGCGCGTCCTCCGCCACGCGCCAGCCGCTGGTGGCGCCCGAGCCCGGCGATTGCGCGGCCACGAGGGCAAAGCGCTCATCGAACAACGCGATCGTGGCCGCCTCTTTCCCATCGCGCGAGCAGCCCAGCGCCGAGAGCTTGGAGGTGTCGACGTCGTGCCCCGTCGTCTGCTCGAGGGCATCGACGACGCGGCTGGCCATCCACGCCCAGGCCATCAGCGAACCGGTGCTCGTGTAGTCGGGCCACAACGTGTAGAAGGCGCCCGTCGTCGCTCGGCCTCCGCCGGCCGCTGCAAACTGCGTGGTCGCGGCGCGAATGTTGAGCACTGCCACGTTGTCGGGCGTGATCCCGCCGAGGCTCAAGATACCGGGGAACGGCCCCGTGCCATTGGGCCGCGTCACGGGCACGGAGAAATTCACGCTGTTATTGCCGCGCGTGACGGTGATGGCGAGCGCCCCGTTGGCAAAGGATGCCTGCAGCGAATCGGGCGCTGGCGGCTTGCGCCCGTAGATGAACTCCTGCGCGAGCAGGCTGATTTCCTTGCGGCGGCAGGCCCAGTCCGCCTTCGTGACGACCTTGCTGCCGTCGAGGAAGGTGAAGGGATCGGGCAGCTGCGGGTTGGCCTGCAGCTGCTGAAAGGTGGGCATGGTGAACTCGCGCGTACACTGCTCCATCTCCGCCGGGGTGGCCGGCGTCTCGCCGGGCAGTTCCGGCATGGCGGGTGGAAGCAGGGTCGGATCCATGCCCGCTGCCGTCGGGTTCATGCCGTCCACGAGTGGCGTCGGGCCTGTCGGGCCTTCCGAGCTGGAACCACCAGGCGTAGGCGTCGCTGGCGGAGCAGCGCCGGGAGCCGGATTTTCCGCCGGTATCTCCGGGCCGCCCGGGGCATTCATCTGGATCGTCCCGGAGGGGTCGGGCAGGTCGCCCGTAGTGGGACCGGAGCCGGAAGAACATCCGGCGAGAGGCAGTAGAAATACAGAGCCGACGATGAAATGGAGCTTCATGGCGTAGACATCCTTGCCAGAGCCGATGCTGGCGCTGAAACGAATGATCCAGCGAACCAAGACGTGGGATGCCGCACAGCCCACCGCGCCCTAGTGCCGGTATGTGAAGCGTCACGCTATCAGAAACGCGAGCTGTCTGGAAACGCTACCAGCGCAGTCTCGAATTCGGTGACGGACCGCTGCACGATTGCAGCAAAGGTGCCGGAACCGACTCTGAAGGTGGGCTCAGTTGTCCCCCGGCCACTCGTAGTCGAAGCGACCCGAGGTCGCGAGCAGGCCGAGCAAGTACCACGGTTTTGGTCGCGTCGATCTTCGAGTTTGAGTCAACACGCAGTTCACTGCACTGCGCGTCGAAGAGTCCCGCGTCCCGGTGCTGCTGCCTCGAGCGAGGTAGAAAGGTTGCGTGTTGGGCGCGTTTGGCAAAATCCGTCCAGGTTCGGAGCTTCGCTCTCGCTCTCGACAGGTTGACGAGATCGGAGTGCGGTGACAGCAGGCACGGTCACTGTCCGCATCAGAAATGTAAGCACGAGAGAGACTCGCACCTCACAATTCCCGCACGCGGACTTGCCATCGTTGCGCGGACGGACTCAGAAGGCCACGCGCGACCACTCCGCTTCGCACCGGGCCTGGTCGCGCGTGAACTCAGCATGCTAGACGCAACAGGCGTCGGGAGTAGAGCATGGGTGTGCACGAACATTGCGGCTGGTATGTGTACTGGATCGCCGCGCTCTTGGGGAGCGCGTGCGGAGACTCGCCGGCGGGCGACCGAGTCGCGGACACGAGGACCAGCCCTGCCTTGCCGACACCCGCTACGGAGACTCCCGGCGACAAGGCGCCGGACTCGAGCGAGCAGAATCCGCCCGTTGCAGCAACGCCGTCCCCTACACCGACTTCAGCATTCCCCGGCGAGAGCTGCGCTGGTTGCGCGCGGTTCTACTTGCCGATGACGGGTGAGAATCAGCAGGGAAACTTCGAGCTCGCTCTGGCAGCGCCGCTGGACGTGAGCGGAACCACGATCACGTTTCGGCTACTGGCGAGCGGCTTCACTGGCAACGCGGGCGGCGTCTCGGTGTACGTGCGGGACGCCGGCAACTTCGACAAGGGATTCGTCTGGACCAACCTGACGTCGCTCTCGAGCTGGACGGATGTCGCCGTGGACTTCACGACCATGCTGGCAGGCAACGTGGCGTTCGATCTCACCCGGGTGGCCAAGATCGGCGTGCAGCTGAACTCCGCCGGTAGCTTTGCCGGCGCCAACTACCAGAACGCCACCGTGTATCTGGATTCGGTGCGCTTCTCCAACGCACCGGTGGTAGATCTCACCTTCTCGGACGGGATCGGCGACTTCTCGCTGGTCGGCGACGCGCCGGTCGGCGCCAGCGTGGGGTTCATCGCTCCCTGAGCGGAGCTCGTCGGTCGGGTTGGCGATTCACACGAAGGATCTCGTCGGTGCAACTTCTGCTGCGCGCGCCGCAGCCACGTCTAGGGATGCAGTCATGTTGCGTATACATCTGAAGCTGTTGAGCGTGGCGCTGTGGGGTGCCTCAGTGGCCGGCTGTGAAGCGCCCGCGCCAGCGGGCTCGGACCCACAGAGCGAGTCCAGTGTGCAGGGTTCGAATCAGCCCACCCCCCCTGCGGCGCCGGGGCCGTCGGGCGTATCCGGGCCTTCCGCGGCGGAGCCAGGCCGGTCCGAGACCAGCCCGGGGGCGGCGGGCGCGCTGCCGTTGAGCGGCGAAATGCCAGGCGGCACGACCGGCGGCACCGCAATGGCCGGCACCCAGGACCCCGGCGCAACCGCTCCCGTCGACACTAGCCTGAAGCTCATCCCCCCGAACGATCCCAGCATCAGCTACTGGGGCCGTGTCGACTTGACGGATCCGGCGGTCGCCACGTACTCCGCACCGGCGGTGACGGTGAGCCTGCGCTTCCGTGGAGAATCGATCTCGGTGCTGCTCGGCGATGAGTTCCGCTACGGCAGTGAACGCAGCTTCCACGACGTGCTGGTCGACGGTCAGCGGGGGACCGTCATCGCCGTGCAGAGCGGCACTGAAAAGTACGCGCTCGCCAGCGGCCTGGGCCCGGGAGAGCACAGCGTCTCGCTCGTCAAACGCACGCAGGCCCAGCTCGGCAAGGCACTATTCCGCGGCTTTGAGATCGCCGGCGAGGCGCTGCCGCCTGCGCCTGCGCCGAGCCTCGCGATCGAGTTCATCGGTGACTCGATCACTGCGGGCGAAGGCGTCGAAGCCGCTAACGGCTCGGCGGAGTGCGCGCAGAACGCGCAGGGGCAACCCGGGGGCTGGGGCCAGCCCTTTCACAACGCCGACCTCTCGTACGCCGTGGTCGCGGCGCGCGCGCTGAACGCCGAGTACCAGCTGACCGCGGCGTCGGGCATCGGGTTGCTGCGCAACTACAGCTCGATGTACGACGCGCGAACGATGCCACAGGTGTACGACCTGATGTTCGTGGAGGAGATGGCATCCATCCCCTGGGACCACGCTCGGTATACGCCGGACGTGGTGGTGGTGGCGCTGGGCACGAATGACTTTTCGGGAGGCGACGCGCCCGCCGACACGCCGCGGCCGAAGATGGATGTCGGCACGTACACGGAAGCCTACGTGACGTTCGTGAGCAAGTTGCGTGGCCTGTATCCGGAGGCAGAGATCTTTGCGCTCACCAGCCAGCTGTTGAGCGATGGCTTCCCGGATGCGAGCTATCGCTCGGCGACCGACCTGCAGACGGCGCTCACCAACGTGGCTCAGCGCTTCAACGCGCAGGGGGACGGTAAGGTGCACGCGTTTCAGACGCTGCGGGTGTCCGGCCTCGGCTGCTCGGGTCATCCCAACGTGCAGCAGAGCGAGCAACTCGGCCAGCAGCTGGCGGCAGAGATCCGCTCGGTCCTGGGCCTCTGAAGCGCTGCGATGTCAAGGAGTCCTGCCATGCGAATCACGCTACTGCGCCTGTCCTGTCTCTGGCTATTGAGCGCCGGTCTCGCTGCTTGTTCCGGGGATAGCTCGACCTCGACCTCGACCTCGACCGCTGGGTCTAGTGCGAGTGAGTTCGTGACCCGCAACGGTGACCAACTGCTGCTCGGGGAGAGCGAGTTCCACTTCCTCGGCTCCAACAACTACTACTTGATGTACGGCTCGCCCGCCATGGTGGACGACGTGCTCGGTGCGGCCGCGCGCGCGGGGTTCAATACCATGCGCACCTGGGGCTTTCTCGACATCGGCACACCGGGCGGCGACGATTCGATCCGCGGGCCCTCGCGCGACGTGTACTTTCAGTACTGGGACGGCTCGAGGCCCGCCTACAACGATGGCCCGGACGGGCTCGAGCGGCTCGACTACGTGATCGCCCAGGCAGGCAAGCTCGGCCTACGTCTGGTCATTCCGCTGGTGAACAACTGGAATGACTTCGGCGGTATGGACCAGTACGTGCGCTGGGCCGAAACCGCAGCGGGCGGCGCCGGCGGGCGTACCTGGTACCACGACGACTTCTACACGGAGCCGCTGATCATCGGTTGGTACAAGGAGTGGATCGCGCATGTGCTCGAGCGGACCAACACGCTCACCGGTGTGCGTTACAGGGACGACCCCACGATCGCCACCTGGGAGCTCGGCAACGAGCCACGCTGCACCGGCGCCGGCGCTTACGGCGACTCCGACCGGTGCACCACCGACACCCTGGTCGCGTGGGCAGATGAGCTATCACGCCACGTGAAGAGCCTCGCTCCCTCGCAGCTCGTCTCGGTCGGGGACGAGGGGTTCTACTGCCTGCCGGCAGGCAGCCACTGGACGGAGCAATGCGGCGACGGCATCGATAGCACGGCCTTGCTCGCGCTCGAGGCGGTCGACGTGATGTCCTTCCACCTGTATCCCGATAGCTGGGGTACGGACGCCGCCTGGGGGGACGCCTGGATTTCCCGTCATTTCGAGGATGCGCGCGCGCTCGGCAAGGTGGCGATGCTGGGCGAGTTTGGGATCCGCGACCGGCGCATCCGCAACCGCGTGTACCAGAGCTGGCTGGACGGCGTCGCCGCCGCGGGCGGCAGCGCGCTGTACTGGATCCTGAGCGGCATCGAGGACGACGGCAGCCGGTACGGCGATTTCGACGGCTTCACCGTGTATGCCGACGACCCCGTATTTCAGACCCTGACCAACTTCTCCGATAGCCTGCAGGGCGGCAACCCCGAGGAGTATCCGCCGGTCGCCGACCACGACTCGGGGTTCGTGACCCACGACACGAGCGCGCTGTTCGAACCCCTGGCGAACGACATCGCCTACGGCGAAGCCGCCGGCAGCCTGAGCGCGGATCTGGACATCGACACGCCCGGCATTCAGACCGAGACGAACGTCGACGGTAGCAGGCTCGAGGCGCAGGCCGATGGGCGCGTGCAGGTCACCCCGCGCCCAGGCTACATCGGACCGCTCGAGTTCGCCTACCGCGCGCTGGACGGGCGCGGCCGCGAATCGAACGTGGCGCAGCTGTCGCTCGTGGTCAGCCCCGATCCGCTGGCGGTCACCTCCTTCGAAACGGGTTTGGGCGGCTGGGCGCCGCTCAACGCCATGAACGGCACGCTCGCAGCATCGAGCGTCTTCGCCAGCGACGGCGAATTGGGTGCCGAAGTGGTCAGCACCGGCAACGGCAACTGGTACGGCGTGACGCTGGAGCCGCCGCTCGATCTCTCGGCGCGCTACGCCGTCAGCTTCGACGTACAGGTCGGGCCCGTGGACGGCACCAACCGCGCGCTCCGCATCCAGTACGGCGCCGTGCGCTGCCAATCCGCCTTCGTTTGGCTGCCGCAAAACACGATCGGAGAGGTGCAAGTCGACCTCGAGTCCCTGACCTGCACGGGCGGCACTCCCGACAAGACGCGCGCCACCGCGCTCTACCTGCGCTTCAACGCAGGTACCTTCCGCTTCGACAACGTGAAGATCAAATAGCCCTCGCCGGGCGTCGGCGGGCCGAAGGACGCAAGCCATGAAGCCACGCGTAGAAAACCTGTTCGATCGAGTGCGGCGTCTGGCGCCGTTGTGCGCGCTGCTCGCGGTGCTGCCCGCCTGCGCCGCCCGCTTGCCGAGCGCGGTCCCTGCGGCGCCCGGCGCGGCGCCGAGCGCCGCCGAGCCTGGGGCTCCGCCGAACCGCATTCGACATCGCGGTGAGGAGCTGTACCTGAGCGGCTTCAACATCGCCTGGTTCGACTTCGCCAACGACGTCGGCAAGGGCATCGACGAGGCCCGCCTGCGCCAGGCCGCCAGCGAGCTGGCCGACGCCGGCGGCAACACCTTGCGTTGGTGGATCCACACCGACGGCTCGAGCACGCCCGAGTGGGGCCAGGTGAGCGGCGAGCGCCGGGTCGTGGGGCCCGGCGGCTCCTTCATCGCGGACCTGCGCCGAGCGCTCGACATCGTGGCCGAGTACCACGTGTTCATCGTGCCGTGCCTGTGGTCCTTCGACATGCTGCGCGACAACGAGGTTCGCCACCCGCCGGTGCAGGACAACTACCGGCTGCTCACGGACGACGCCGTGCTCCACTCCTACATCGACCGAGCGCTCATTCCGATGGTGCGGGCGCTCAACGACCACCCCGCGCTGCTCGCCTGGGAGCTGTTCAACGAACCCGAGAATATGACCGAGGGTTGGTTCAAGAAGGACAAGGCCTTCTACGGCGGCGAGGTGCCGACGCTCGCCCAGCTGCAACGCGTGCAGGGCAAAATGGCGGCGGCCATTCACCGCACCGCGGCCGAACAGCAGCAGATCGCGCTCGTGACGACGGGGTCCAAGTCGATGGGCAAGTACACCTCTGACGTGGCCGGCGGCACGAACCTGTACCGCGACGATCGCTTGCAGGCGGCGGCCGGCGGTGACCCGCTGGCGCACCTGGATTTCTACGAGCCGCACTACTACGACAACGAGGGGGACAAGGGCGTGTGGTCGGTGTTCCACCACCGCGCCTCCCACTGGCAAGTCGACAAACCGATCGTGATCGGCGAGTTTCACACGCTCGGGCCTCTGGATCTCCTGGGGGAGGTCGTCCAGCCCCGGCAGATGTGCCAGCGCCTGATCGACTTTGGCTACGCTGGCGGCTGGCCCTGGCAATGGAACGAGCACGCCGCGGACATCAAGGCCTGCCTGAGCGCCGCAACGCTCGAACCCAAGTCAGAACGGGCGAGCCGCTGAGGACGACGCCCTACTCGGGTGCCGGCAGCGTACGACGCGGCCGTAGCCCCGCTGCCAGAAAGAGAAGGAAGGCGCCCTGGGCTACGAGGCCTTCTTCACGGTGAGTTCGTATCCGTCTAGCCCTGCCCGCTGGAATTGGTCCTGCAGGGAGAGCTGCACGAACATGGCCTCGGGATACCCGAGGGCCTTTCCCCAGGCTTCCGCGCGCTCGATGCTCACATGCTTGCGGCCGTTCTCCACGTTGCTGAGGTGTTGAACAGAGATGCCGAGCTTTTCGGAGAACTCGCTCTGCGTGAGCTCCTCGGTTTCGCGGATCGACTTCAGGTATAGCCCGAAGGTCACCGGTTCACCGATGAGCTTTTCCAGTGCCTTCAGTGCCTCTTGATTCTTCCTAGCCATGGTCAGTACTCGTGGTGGTTGACGTCGAAGACGTCGATGAATTCGATGGCACCGTCGACGACGCGGTAGAATGCCCGAAAGCTCTCATTCAGCCGGATGGAGCGCTGCCCCGCACGTGTCCCCATCAAAGGCTCGTCGTGATAGCCAGAGATCTTGCGGACTTCCTCGACGCCGTGTTCGCCAACGAGAGTGATCCACAGGTGTAGTTTCACCAAGACCTGCTTCGGAAGCTTGGCCAAGACCTTTTCCGGAACGCTGAGCTGTACATCCCGGATCATGACAAATACTACACCTTGCAGGTTTACTTTGCAAGTCAGAGTATCCCTACCAGGGATACTTCTGGCGCGCTGCTGCTGGCCTGTGAGCCGCCTGTTTCGAGCCAGCCGAGTTGGTTAGAAGACGCGGCCTCGGGGTGGGGGCCGAGGCCTGTTCGTCCTCAGCTCTCGCGGCGCCGCCGCTTCTGCAGCAGATGATCGGCGATCGCCTTCTGGCCGAGCTCCGTCTCGACGAGCGTCCAGACGTCGTGGTCGGTCTGGTTCGCGCCGAGCTCGAGCAGCACGTCGGCGGCGCGCTCGGCCGAGACCACGTTCAGGTGCCTGCCGGGGAGCTGCGCGACGACGGCGCGAGCGCGCAGGCCCTGCATGGTGGCGAGCATGCGCTCGACCAGCGCGCAGAAGATGGAATCGTCGAACTCGTCGACATTGCCCGCGCCGAACAGAATCAGTTTGTCGAAGGGCAGCCGGGGCCGGGCCGGGGTCATCCAGACTTCACCCAGGTCGCCCGTCACGAAGCCATCCAGCATCCAGCGCGAGAGCCTGCCCGCGCTGCGCCAGTCGTACAGGCCCGCCACGCCGCGCGGCGGGCGCTCGTCGCGAAAGGTGGCTGCCACCAGCACCTCCATGCCCACGCGGTCGAGCTCCGCGAGCTCGGGACGGATGAAGCGCAGCTCCATGACGTGGCTGGCGGTTAGTCGGCGCCCCGGGGGAATTCGTCCTGGTCCTCGTCGTCGTCGTCGTCGTCGAAGGCTTGCCCGACCAGCTCCGCAGGCACTCCTTCTGGGATGCTGCCTTCCGCAGCGTCGCCCTCGACAGCGTCGCTCTCGACCGTGGCGTCGGCCGCTGCCGCACGGGGCGCCCCTTTGCGCGGCTCGTTGACGCGCCCGCAGGCGTCCGCGATGCGATCCAGCACGCCATTGACGAACGAGCCGCTCTCCGTGCCACCGTAGCGCTTGGCGACTTCCACCGACTCGTCGATGATCACCGCGCGCGGGATCTCCGGGTGCGTCAAGAGCTCCCAGGTGCCGAGCCGCAGCACGTTGCGGGCGATCGGCGTCATGCGCTCCAGCCGCCAGTTGGCGCTGGCGCTGACCAGCCGCTCGTCGAGCCTGGCGCGCTCGGCCAGCACGCCGCGCACGGCGCTATCGGCGTAGCTGCGGCCCTCGGCGTCGCCGGGAAACTCCCGCCAGAAGTCCTTCAGCAGCGTTTCGACCGAATGTTGGCCGAGTTCGGCGGCATACAACATCTGTAGCGCGGCTTCTCTGGCAGCGGTCCGCGCGCCCATGTCTTTGCTCCGTGCTTTCCTGAGTAAGTGGCCTGAGTAGCTGGCCTGAGTAGCTGTTCGTGCCGGTATGGTCGTGAGTCGCCGCGGTGTGCGAGGGCTCAGCCGAGCGCTGCGCGCAGCGACACCATTTCGAGCGCCACGAGGGCGGCGTCGGCGCCCTTGTTGCCGGCTTTGCCGCCGGCGCGTTCCAGTGCCTGCTCCATGGTGTCGGTGGTGAGCACGCCAAAGCCGATGATCATCCCGGTGCTCATCGTCACCTGTGCGACGCCCTTGGAAACCTCACCTGCCACGTAATCGAAGTGCGGCGTGTTTCCCCTCACCACCGCACCCAGAGCGACGATGGCGTTGGCCTTCCCGGCAGCTCCGGAAGTACTGGCGATCTGCCGGCACGCCCATGGAATCTCCCAGGCGCCGGGCACCCGCACCAGCGTGATGTTGGCGGCCTGGACACCGTGACGAAGGAGCGCGTCCTCGGCGCCGCGGATCAGCGGTTCGACCACGAGCGCATTGAAGCGGGAGGCGACCAGCCAGACCTGAAGCCCGGCCGCAGCCAGCGGAGAACCTTCGAGCGTTTTCATGAACTTTGGCAGCCGTCCTTAGCACGGCCGGGCGCTGGCTCAGCAGCAAAACGCCGGCCAGAGCCTGGAGCGCCGGACCGGCCTCAGTCCGAGCCGTCCCGAGCGTGCCCGAGTGGTACGCACTCCAGCACCTGCAGCCCGTAGGCTTCGATGCCTGCGATGCGGCGTGGATGATTGCTGAGCAGGTGGATGCGGTGCAGCCCGAGGTCTTGCAGGATCTGGGCGCCCAGGCCGAACTCGCGCAGCGGCGGCCCGGGGGTGTGCGCGGCGTCCTCGGGCGGGTGGCTCGGCGAGCTGCGCGGGGCGCCGTGGCGGCGGCCCAGCGCCGAGAGCTCGGCCAGCATGTCCGTCTTGGGCGGCAGATAGACCAGCACGCCGTGGCCCTGCCGCTCGATGTACTCGAGCGCATGGCGCAAGTTGTAGCGGCCATCGGAGCCGCCCGTACCGAGCGCGTCGGCGATCAGCGCGCCCGAGTGCACGCGGCACGAGGTCGAGTCGTGCGCCGCCGGGGTACCCTTGACCAGCGCGATGAACGGACCGGCGCTGACGCTGCTGTCGTAGACGACCACCTGCCACTCGCTGTCCGTAGCATCGAGGTGCATGCGGAAATCAGCGCGCCGGCGCACCAGTTTTTCGGTCTGCAGGCGGTAGCGGATCAGATCGGCGATGGTCAGGATCTGCAGCTGGTGCTCGGCGGCGAAGCGCTGCAGATCCGGCAGGCGAGCCATGCTGCCGTCGTCGTTCATGATCTCGCAGATCACGCCCGAGGGGTTCAGGCCGGCGAGCGCCGCCAGATCGACGGAGCCCTCGGTCTGGCCGGTGCGCACCAGCACGCCACCGTCGCGCGCCTTGAGCGGGAAGATATGTCCGGGCGTCACGACATCCTCGGGGCGTGCGTCCGGCGCGATCGCGACCTGGATGGTGCGCGAGCGATCCGCCGCGCTGATCCCCGTCGTGACGCCGTGGCGCGCCTCGATGCTGAGCGTGAACGCCGTGCCGAGCGGCGCTCCGCCCTGCGGCATCATCGCCAGATCCAGGCGCTGGATCTGTTTGCCGGTGAGCGTCAGGCAGATCAAGCCGCGGCCGTATTTGGCCATGAAATTGACGGCCTCGGGCGTGGCGTGCTCCGCGGCAAACATCAGATCGCCCTCGTTCTCGCGATCCTCGTCGTCGACCAAGATCACGGCCTTGCCGGCGCGCACGTCCGCCACTGCGCGCTGCACGTGGGCAAACAGCTCCGCGTTGTCTCGTTCGAACGCCCTGGCTTCAGGCAGCCGTGCCGCGGATGTCTCGGTCATGGGGATTGGGGTGCACCTTTCATGACGCTTTCCACGTAGCGCGCCAGCAGATCGACCTCGAGGTTCAGCGTGAGGCCGGGCCGCAGCGCCGACAAGGTCGTGATCTCCAGCGTATGCGGGATCAGCATCAGTTCGATCTCGACACCGCGCACGGCGTTGACGGTGAGCGAGACGCCGTCGATGCACACCGAACCCTTGGCGGCGATCAGGTGCAGGAGCCCGGCCGGAACGCGCAGACGCACGCGGCGGGCAGAGCCGACCGCCGTCACGTCCGTGACCTGGCACAGGCCGTCGACGTGACCGCTCACGAAGTGACCGCCCAGGCGCTCGCCCACGGCGAGCGCGCGCTCCAGATTCACCGGTGCCCCGAGCGTGACCTGCCCGAGCGTGGTCTTCTCGTGGGTTTCCGCGGACAGATCGGCGGCGAAACCCCGGGGCAGCAGCTCTGCCACGGTCAGGCAAACGCCGTTGACCGCGATCGATTCCCCGAGCTCGAGCCGCTCGAATGCCGCCTCGACCGCGATCCGAAAGCCGGGGCCTTGCCGCTGCCGGGCCGTGAGCTTTCCCGCGCTCTGGATGATTCCCGTAAACACGATGGGGGGTGCTCTAGTACGCCGTTTCTGCTGAAGCGACGGGAATTTCGCGCTCTCCGGCGGGGCGAGCCGGCGCGCCTCTTCGAGCGCGCCCGCCCCTCTGCCTCCGAGGCCCCTCCGGCCGGTGGGTGGCACTACCCCACGGGCAAGGCGGCGGAAAGCGCTGGAAAAGCCCCAACGAGCCGTTCCGCCCAGAGCGTTAACGGACGTGCCGGGCTAGAGTGAGAGCTGGTGAAGGTTTTCCGGATGCCGGATCCCTCCGGGTGGCGCCGCCGCGGGGGCGCGGGCAGTCCGCTCGAAGGGCAGGCGTTTCGCGGGCTCGGCGTGGGCGCTGCGAGGCCGCAGGGCGGGGATCCGGGACGGCTACGCAGTCGCTGGCTGCTGCAGCGTTACCTGCTGCCCGGTTGCCTGCTGCTCTGTTGCCTGCAGTCCTGGCTCTTGCTCGCCGCTTGCGGGCCGAGCTTCGAGGTGCTCGCGGAGGGGGATCTGCGCTTCGTGCATTGCGATCGGCTCGATCTGGATCCGAACATCGCGCCCTCGCACCGGCTGCACTGTTGGCGGGAATGGCGACGCATGTACACCTACGGGCAAACGCGCGACCGCGTGGAGTATGCGCAGCGCCGCATCGCCGAGGTGGTGAGCGGCGACACCGACCCGCCCTTCCAGCTGCCTTCGGGCGCGGACGCCGTGGCGCGGCATACGCCCATGCGTGCCGCTGCCAAGGAGCCCGGCGCCGTCCCCGTGCTGGAGACGGCCTCGGCGGCGCCCTCGCCCAGCGCGGTTTCGCTGCCCGACTCCAGCCAGGCCGCGGCCGCGCCCCACAACGCTCTCTTGGCGTGCCAGGCGCGCTGCGAGGCGGCGAGCGCGTCCTGCTCGCCAGGCTGCGAGACCAGACCCACGGGCTGCAAGCCCTGCGAGACCCCGCTCGAGGCCTGTCTTCGGGATTGCCAACCAGAGGCGCACTGAGCGATGGGTGAGGTCACGCCATGAGCACCCCCCCGCTCGCTTCCGCTCCGGCGCGCATCCTGACGCCGCGCCGCGCCGCACCGGCCGACAGCGTACGGCCGACGCGCGCCGAGATCTCGCTCGGCCATCTGCGCCACAATCTGAGCGAGCTGGCGCGCGTGGCGCAGGTCCCGATCTGGAGCGTGCTCAAGGCGGACGCGTATGGGCACGGAGCCAAAGCCGTGGCGCGCACGCTGGAGCGGGCGGGCTGCGCCGGCATCTGCGTGGCCCTGATCGAAGAGGGCATCGAGCTGCGCGAAGCCGGCATCCAGATCCCGATTCTGATCATGGGCGGGCACTACACCGGGGCCTGGCCGGAGCTCTTGCGGCACGCGCTCACGCCCGTGCTCTCGCGCAAAGATCAGATCGAAAGCCTGGCGGAGGAAGTGCGCGAGCGCGGCGGTCCTGCGTTCGGCGTGCACATCAAGATCGACACCGGCATGGCGCGGTTGGGCGTGCCGATGGCGGAGCTCGGCCCGTTCGCGAGCGCTCTGTCGGACTGCCGGGAGCTCCGGCTCGACGGCGTGATGACGCACTTCGCGAGCGCCGAGAGCGATCCCGAGTTCGTGGCCCAGCAGCTCCAGCTCTTCGAGCAGGGCACGCAGCAGCTCCGCCATGCCGGGCTCAGCGTGCCCCGGCGCCACGCCGCCAACACGGCCGCGCTGCTCGGCCATCCGGAGGCGCGTCTGGATCTGGTGCGGCCCGGGATCGGCCTGTTTGGCCTGGCTCCCGGCATCCGGGGCGCGGCCCAGCTGCGGCCGGTGATGCGGGTGCGCAGTGAAGTGATCTCGTTACGCACCGTGAGTGCGGGCGCCAGCGTCGGCTACGGAGCGACCTTCCGTGCCGTCAGCGACACGCGCATCGCCACCATTCCGATGGGTTACGGAGACGGCCTGTCGCGCGCGCTATCCAACCGCGGGCAGGTGTTGGTGCGCGGGCGCCGCGCGCCGATCGTCGGCGCCGTCAGCATGGATCTCACCAGCATCGATGTGAGCGGCGTGCCCGGGGTCGAGATCGGCGACGAGGTCGTGGTGCTCGGCTCGCAATCGGGCCCGCTCGGTGAAGGCACGCTGTCCGCGGAAGAGATCGCCGGGCAGACCGGCACGATCGCGTGGGAGGTGTTGACCGCCGTGTCGCGCCGCGTGCCGCGGTTTTATCCGGAGCAATAGCTACCCGGAACAGTAGGTATCCGGAACGACAGCTACCCGGAACTGGCGATCGCGCGCCGTCCGTCAGCCCGAGCGCTCGCTTCCGCCGGGGCTGGGCTCAGTCCGCCTCGAGCCGCAGGCGCGCTTCGTTCCAGCTGCTCACCACGGGGGCGACGCGAGGCTCGGCCCGCGCGGCCTCGATCAGTCCGGCGACGGCCTCCTTGTAGGCGACCGGAGTGAGCTCACCGCGCAGGAGCTGGATGCGCAAGAACACGCCTGCCGTCTGCACCACGTCGCACAGGCAGTAATTGCGCACCTGCTCGATCTGCCCGGCGTGCACGAGCGGCCCGACATCCTTGCCGTCCACGCCCACCTTGCCCGGCATGCCGCAGAGCTTGGCCATCACGTCCAGCCGAGCCGTGCGGGCCGCGCCGAAGTCGGCGATGAAGTCCATCAAGTCCAGGTGACCGTCCGGCGAGAAGCGGTAGCGTACGTCGCGCGACTGGTAGTAGTAACGAAATGGGATCCCATGTCGCAGACAGCGACTGGCCAGCACCGGCAGGTCGAAACCGCGCCCATTGTAGGTGACCAGGTGTGGTTGTCGTTCCTCCGTGAAGCGCGTGAAGTCGAGCAGCGCCTCCGCTTCCGTCTTCTCCTCACCGATCACGCCGATGCGCAGGACCGAGTAGTTTCGGTCGAACCAGAGCACGCCAATGGCGACGATCTGATGATGGGGTGGGGCCGGCAGCCTTTCAACGTTACTGGATTCTGAGATCGGGAGCTCCGGGTCGAGAATGGTCTCGATATCCAGCACCAGGTAGGAGCGGTCCATGGGTCACCCTACCATCTTCCTCGCATGGCCTCGAGCCAGCGGCCTCGAGGGAGCATCCCCGCCCGAGCCTCGCGACCCGCACCCGAGCTTCGCGCAGGACGAGCCGTAGCGAACTCGGACGAGCTGGACACGCCGCCCCGCACGGCCTCTGCCGGGCGAGACGGCGGGAGGCGGGGCTGCGGGAGGCGGCTGCGGGAGGTGCCGGCCGCCTCCCCGGCGCGGCCGTTTCGCGTTGTTTCCATGGGTGTGATGTAGTAGCCCCGAAACAGGGTTTGGTGCCTTCCGTGGCCCGCTCGGAATCTTCTCTCGTCTCGCTGACTTCCTCATTTGCCCGCGGGGGCCCGCCCCCCACTCGATGCGTGTTGTGACTAGACTGGTGGCTCTGCTCTGCGAGGACGAGATGCTCCTCTCAACGAACAGAGTGTCCCCAGCCACGGCCCCCTCGAGAATGGTGACCGCCAATGCGGCGCCGTCGGGTAGGAGTCTCGGGACTGTCTGGACGTCATGTCGATTCGAACATCCATTCGAGCAGCGACTAGATCAGCAGGGAAGTCCATTCCGAAGCAGCGTCACGTCGATATTCGTGCACCGCACTGGCTTCAATGACTCGCAGTATTATCGTCATCAACGTTGATATTCGTGAAACACGCGTAGCACTCGTCGAAGGGGGCGTCATTGCGGAGCTGCAGATTGAGCGAGCCTCACATCGCGGCACCGTAGGCAACGTCGTCCTCGGCAAGGTCACCCGCGTCCTGCCGGGCATGCAGGCTGCATTTATCGATGTCGGGCAAGACCGTTCGGCCTTCCTGCATGTCGAAGATCTGATCCGTCCGGATGACTTCGAGATCTACCTGTCCGGCGGCGCGGACGAGCAGAACGAGTCGTTTCGCGGCACCGGGGAGCGCAAAGCCACCCAGCAGCGCGACGACGACGAGGAGGACGACGACGAGCCGTCCGGCGCGGAGGGCGCCCACGGGCTGAACGGCGCACGCCCGGCGCCAGCGGTGGCTGCGGCCGATGACGACGAGGCGGCCGATGACGACGCGGCCGATGAAGTGGTCGCGGAAGCTCGCGGCGCCGTCTCGGATGCCGACGAGGCCTCGGATGAGGACGGCAGCGACGAAGTCTCGGACGAGGACGGCTCCGACGAGGACCGGCCGGAGGACGCCGAGGACGACGACGAGTCGGACGATGACGACGAGTCGGACGACGACGAGTCGGACGATGACGAGGACGACGACGAGGTGTTGGACGCCGATGCGGCGCACGCCGCTGCTGCGGACGCCGAAGAGGCCGAGGCCAGTGGCGCCGTCGATGCGGACGCCGAAGAGGTCGAGGACGCCGACGTCGAGGATCTGGACGAGGACTCCGACCCGGACGCCGGTGGCGCGCTAGCGGAAGCCCGTGACGAGGAGGCCGCAGCCGCTGCCCCGGTCGCGGTTCGTTCGCGCCAGCGCCTGGTGCCGGAGGGAGAGGTCGCGCCGATCGAGGCACTCGCCGGGCTGCCGGGTGCCCTCGCGCCGGGTGACGCACGCCGAGGGCCGGGGCAGGGCCGGAACCGTTCCAGGTCCGGGCGTGGCGCCGTGCAGGAGGCCAGCCTGTCCGGTGCTGCGGCGCCGAATGCACGCGCCCCCGGGCGAGATGGCGTGCGGCTGGACGGGGCGGAGGGCGCAGAGTCCGAGCCCCTCCGCGGTCGCGGCCCGCGCCCGCAGCAGGGTGGCGGCCGCGGGCAGAATGCGCGCGGCAGGCAAGGCGCGCGCGGGCGTCGCGGGCGCCAGCGCGGGAACGAGCGCGGGAACAGCAACGCGGGGGCCAACGGTACGAGTGCGAAGGCGAACGAGGCCAAGCAGTACGGCGGCCGGCGCGCGGTGCGCGGCAAAGGCGGTGGCCCGCGCCATTCCGAGGGCGGCGCTCCGCCGCGCGTGACGCGCTCGGTTCCCATCACCGAGGTCGTGACCGAGGGGGACGAGGTCGTCGTCCAGATCTCGAAGGAACCGATCGGCACCAAGGGCGCGCGCGTGACGAGCCACGTGTCCTTGCCCGGTCGCTACGTGGTGTACCTGCCCACGGTCGATCACCTGGGCATCTCCAAACGCATCGGCTCGGCGCGCGAGCGCGCCCGGCTGCGCCAGGTGATGGAGTCGCTGAAGCCGGCGCGGGGCGGCCTGATCGTGCGCACGGTGGCCGAGGGCCTGACGAAGAAGCAGCTCAAGGCCGACGTGGGCTACTTGATCCGCGTCTGGGCCGAGGTGTGCAAGCGGCGCGAGACGGCCAAGCCCGCGGAGGTGCTGTACACCGAGCTCGATCTGGTGCTGAAGGTGGCTCGCGATCTGTTCACCGACGAGGTGAAGAGCATCGTGATCGACGATCGCGAGCAGTACGCGCGCCTGGTGCGCTTCGTCGAGATGTTCCTGCCCGAGCGGGTCAAGGACATCGAGCTGTACACGGGCAGCGAGCCCATCTTCGACGCCTACGGTATCGAGGACGAGATCGGTCGCGCCTTGAGCCGCAAGGTGCCGCTGCCGAGCGGAGGTTCCTTGATCGTCGATCAGGCGGAGGCGCTCACGGCGATCGACGTCAACACCGGCCGCTACGTGGGCAAGGGCAGCAAGGATCTCGAGGAGACGGCGCTCAAGACGAACCTCGAGGCCGTGGAAGAAATCGCGTATCAGCTGCGCTTCCGCAACATCGGTGGTCTGGTGATCCTGGATCTCATCGACATGGAGCGGCACAGCAACCGCGAGAAGGTGTGGCGCGCTCTCGAGACGGCGCTGATCAAGGACAAGGCCAAGACGACGCTGAATCGCATCAGTGAGCTGGGCCTGATCGAGATGACGCGCAAGCGCACGCGCGAGAGCCTGGGCCGCATGCTGCACGAGCCGTGCTTCTACTGTGACGGCACCGGGCAGATTCAGTCGAAGGCGACCATCGCTTACGAGATCTTGCGGCAGATCGGCCGCGAGCGGCACAGCCTGGCGGGCTACTCCGTGGTGGTGAACGCCCACCCGGCGATCGTGGACTTCCTCAAGACGGAAGACCGTGGCGCGCTCGACGAAGCCGAGCGGCGCTACGCGCGGCGCATCGAGCTGGCGCAGCGGCCCGAGTATCACATCGAGCAATACGACCTGCAGGGGAAGTAACCTTGAGCGATAGCCGGCGCCAGGAGCTGCGGCTCACGATCAACAAGGAGTTCGACTCCTTCGATCAGTTCGTGCGCGAGTACGTCACGAACATCTCGAAGAGCGGCGTCTTCATCAAGACCGCGGAGCCCCTGGCCGTGGGCTCGCTCGTGAACCTGAAGTTCACGGTGGTCATGGACAGCATCGAGACCATCGAAGGCGAGGGTGAAGTCGTGCGCGTGGAGCAGAACCCCGCTGGCATGGGCGTCGTGTTCCGCAAGCTGGAGCAATATTCCCAGGGCCTGGTCGAGAAGTTGCTCACGCAGCAGCACTCCGGCTAGTGCCCCGATTCCATTGAGTTGGTGGGTTTTCCTTTCCATGGGCGCGAGGATGTGTTCCATGGTGGGGATGAAGAAGCGATACATCGTAAACCTGACGGCCGCAGAGCGGGAGGCGCTCACGCAGCTCGTGGGGCGGGAGCGCGTCTCGGGATTGAAGCGGATGCGGGCGAGCATCTTGCTGAAGGCGGATGAGGGCATGACGGATGCCTAAATCTCCGAGGATCTCGATGTCGGATTGGTCACGGTAGAGCGGGTTCGGAAGCGCTGTATCGAGCGAGGGCTCGAGGGTTGCCTGGACCGCAAGCCTCAGGACAGCTCGTCTCGACCACGCAAATTGGATGGCGCCTCCGAGGCACATTTGGTGCGGCTTGCTTGCAGTGACCCGCCCATGGGGAGAGGCCGGTGGACACTTTCGTTGTTGGCCAGCAAGCTCGTCGAGCTGAAGATCTTTGACAGCGTCAGCAAGAGCACGGTCCAACGTGGATTAACGAGCTCAAGCCGTGGCAGGTGAAGCGCTTCTGCATCCCGCCCGAAGAGAACGCCGCCTTCGCGCGGCCTCGGGCCAGCAGCATCAGCCCCGCGGCAGCGACGGCCGTGAGCGAGCGCCCGCGCAGCGCACTGTCGTCGGCGTGCGAGAGGTCGTCGAGCACGAACCGGAACTGCGGAATGTAGCCCACGAGCAGGGTCGCCCGCAGCAGCTGTCGGCGTCACCCTCGCCGCGGGCGAGACGGCGCCACCGCCGGCCTCGAGCGGCGCCCCGTCCAGGTGCGAAACGCAGCGCACGAGCTCTCAGCCCCAGGTCCCGTCGGCGGCGGCAATGCCTCGAGCCGAGGCTGCGCCTCTCGCTCCGTCGCACGACGCGAGCGAGGAGCTGCGGTTCACACGCCTATCGCGCCTGGCCTGGGCCACGCTGTATCAGAGAGTCTTCGACATCGACCCTCTCGAGTGCTCGAGCTGCGGCGGACGGATGCGCTTCGTCGAAGTGATCGAGGACGTCGGCACAGCGCGCAGTGAGCTCCGCCGTCGAAACCTGCCCGCGGAGCCTCCGCCGTTGTCTCGGGCACGCTCGCCTGATTGGACTGATTGACGCGCGGACCGCCTGTTGGGGTCTGACCCTCCTGCTGACCGAGCGACGGGGCGCGGAGCGGTGTGCTTTGGATTCGGTCAGCGTGGCTCCGGCGTGGCTCCGGGGCACCCGGGAGTACCGCGCGGAATGGGAGTTACGTTGACTTACAGAACCCCTGCCCTGCCCGGATCGCTTTGGAATCCCTAGATTCCCGCGTTCGCGCCCGTGCCCGACGTGCGCCGCGTGCTGACCCCCGAGCTCGACCTGAGCGCGGCCGAGAGCGAGCTGTGGCTGGTCGATGTGTCCGGCGGCCGCCAGCGCCTGGGCGGCTCCGCGCTCGCGCAGGTGTACGAGCGCGTCGGCGGCGAAACCCCCGACCTCGACGACCCGGAACGCCTGATCGGCTTCTTTGCCGCCATCGAGAGCTTGAACGCGCGCGGCAAGCTGCTCGCTTATCACGATCGATCCGACGGCGGATTGTTCGCAGCGCTGGCCCAGATGGCCTTTGCGTCGCGCGCCGGGCTCGATCTCACGCTCGACGGCCTCGGTAGCGACCCCCTCGCGGCGCTGTTCAACGAAGAGCTCGGCGCCGTGATCCAGGTGAAGAGCGCCGACCGCGCCGAGGTGCTCGCCACGCTCGCCCGCCACGGCCTCGAGGGCGCCGCCGTGCAGCGCCTCGGCACCCCCTCCCGCAGCGGCCGCCTGCGCGTGCGCCACCAAGACCGCCTGCTGCTCGACGAGAGCCGCGCCGAGCTCGAGCGCGTCTGGTCCGAGACCAGCTTCCAGATCGCCCAGCTCCGCGACGATCCCCGCTGCGCGCGCGAAGAGTTCGAGCGCATCGACGCCGACGACCCCGGCATGCAACCCAAGCTCAGCTTCGAGCTCGATCGAAGTGGGCCCCTCGCGAGCGCCCGCATCCAGGGCGGAGCCGAGCGCCCCAGCGTCGCCATCCTGCGCGAGCAGGGCGTGAACAGCCAGGTCGAGATGGCCGCCGCCTTTCAGCAAGCCGGTTTCCGCTGCTTCGACGTACACATGAGCGACCTGTACGCCGGCCGCTTCGCGCTCGAGCGCGTGCTCGGCCTCGTCGCCTGCGGCGGCTTCTCCTACGGCGACGTCCTCGGCGCCGGCCAGGGCTGGGCCAAGTCCATCCTCCACGACCCCGGCGTGCGCGAGCAGTTCCGCAGCTTCTTCCAGCGCCCCGACACCTTCACGCTCGCCGTCTGCAACGGCTGCCAGATGCTCTCCGGTCTCAAAGACCTCATCCCCGGCGCCGAACACTTCCCCCGCTTCGTCCAGAACACCTCCGAGCGCTTCGAGGCCCGCTTGACCCTCGTGCGCGTCGAAGAAACCCCCTCGCTCTTTCTGCGCGGCATGGCCGGCTCCGAGCTCCCCATCGTCGCCTCCCACGGCGAAGGCCGAGCCGAGCTCGCCCGCGGCCCCGCCGCCGAGCTCGACCGCTCCGGCCGCGTCGCCCTACGCTTCGTCGACCACCACGGCCAGGCCACCGAGCGCTACCCCTACAACCCCAACGGCTCCCCCGGCGGCATCACCGCCGTCTCCAGCGACGATGGCCGCGTGCTCATCACCATGCCGCATCCCGAGCGCGTGTTCCGCACGGCGCAGCTGTCCTGGCATCCGCGCGAGTGGGGGCATTACTCGCCCTGGATGCGGTTGTTTGACAATGCGCGGCGTTGGGTGGACGAGCGGCGACGGTAGCGGTCGTGACTCTGCTTTTTCGAAGTTCATCCTGAACTCGGTCGGGGAGATCCCGCCGAGGCTCGAGTGGGTCGAACGTCGTTGTAGTGCTGCCGCCAAGGAACGGCCCGACAGATCGCCGTCCCCGGCGCTCACCAGCCAAGAACCTTCAATTCGGGTTACCCACGAGATGGTACGTCCAGACCATGAATCGCCGAGTTGCGAGATATGGACTACTGCTCACGCTTTGCTGCGCCTGTGGGGTTCGGTCCTTGCCTTCCGAGCGCCCCCGCGAGGCTTCCGCTAGTGCCCAAGTGACAGCGCCGGCGAGTACCCCAAGCAACGACTATGAGCCGGCGCGGCGACTCGAGAGCGTCCACCCGGCGGCGGCGCCAGCAGCGCCTGCTCGCGTCGGGCCTTCGGCCGTGGGCGCTGAGCCCGCCGCTGCATCGGGCGAGGTGAGTGCGGCTGCGGCGGGCCCGCCCACACAGGCTTCCACCTCGGAAGATGCGGTCTCCGCGGCGAGTTCTCGAGAGCAACCTGCGTTGGGCTATTCCGTTCAGCTGGTGTCGAGTCGGCGCACGAAGACGGTATTCATCGCGGGGCGAGGGGACGTCGGCGGCGACTGGCTCATCGTTGACTTGAAGGTGAAAGAGAAGGGCCCCGTCGAAAGTCTCAACCTGGAGAGTGTTCGGCTCCTATCCAGCGGCAACGACGGGCAGAAACCGTTCGCCGTGGATGGCTCCCGCAAGCGGGATGCCCCGATGTTTCTGCGCCTCGGTGAAGTTCCCGGGATCCTCGAGCACTGGGGAACGCTGAAGCAACAGACGGGTGAGTACTTCGGGGCATTTTACCATGATCCGCCGGGAAAAATGCTGTTTGCAGTCACGGCCTCCAACGATCTGGTGTTTCAGAGTCAGGTCCGCGTAGTTCGCATCTTGCTGTTGTTTGAAACTCACGGGAGCGGGCCCCACCGACTGAAAGTGACCGACGCGCTCACGTTTCCGATCAAGGGCTAGCCGTGAAGAGTGCCGTTCACGCCTGAGGTGCGATGAATCGCCGCTGGCTCCTCCAGACCTCAATCCGTCTCGCAATACAAGACACGCGGAGGCATATGTACCACCCTGCACCTGTTTCTTCTCGATGCCGTGTGCAATCACGCACGGTCATCGCACACCGCACCTCCAGAGGCTTGCTGGTTGCGTTGGCACTGGCGAGCGTCTCCTGTGGCAATAGCGACGAGGGGCAGCGAGCATGCGTCAATGGCGAGACGCGACCCTGCGGCGGTTCTTTGTGCGGAGGCGTGCAAGTGTGTGCGGAAGAGGCGTGGCCGCCGTCGTGCGCATGCATCAACGGCGTGGTGCTGGATGGTTCAGCGGACGCTCGAGGAGCCTGTAATCAGCTGAGCTTTCCGGACTCGAGCCCAAGGATTGCGTCGTGCACGAGCCAGTCGACGTCCGTGAACGGTGTCCAGCGGAATGCTCTGGGAGTAACCGCATCATACTCCTACGTCGTCTCCTGCGGTGACGGAAGAGCCTACGCCGGAGACGTCTGTTTCTTGGCCTACTCTGCTGCTGGCGAACTTACGGACGCCCTGTTCACCATCGGCGACGCCGTTTGCAGCTGGCGTGACGCGGACCGCAACGGGCTTTTCACTGCCGGGGAGTACGTCGCATCGACCGGTGGGTGCGAAGGGGACCGATGACCGACTTTCGAGCTCGCGGCGCACGCAACCTGCTGGAGTAAGGGCAAGCGTCGATCGCGTCGCACACGCGACAAGCGTTGCCGATTGGGTGCACCCGTGCCGCCATGTCCAGGCGGGCGCTTCGGGGTGCCCCCCCGAACCAATTGCGCGCCTCCCCGTGCGCGCGTGCTGAGCGTTCAGCGCATGTCGTGAGCGCGCTCGCGCGCCTGGCTCGACAACTGGTCGGCCTCGGGCCGCAGCACACCGGCCGGGAATGCATGCCGATAGCGCTCGAGCGTGAGCAGAGCCGCCCGGGCGTCGCCCGCCCGGAGTTGAGAGCGCGCCGCCGTGAGCAGCTGCAACTCCACGCTCAGCGGGTCTGCTGTTCTGGCCGGGCGAGCTTTCTGCCGGAGACGCTTCGGCTCTGGCGCCTCAGTCGCAAGGGATGGCGGCGAGGGCTGCTCTACGGGGATTGGCGGGCGCGTGCCGAGCGCGGGCGAGGGCGGCGCGTCGGGAGCGGTCCGCGCCTGTGAGACGGCGACGTCCGGTGGTGGTGCGGCGCGCGGAGCCAGCCAGAACGGGGCCGTGCTGGCGCCGGCGATGACGAGAAAGAGTAGCCCCAGCTTTACCCCGACCCCACTTCCGAGGGCGGCTAGCTTCGCGCTGACGCCTGCCGTGCTCGAGCTGCCGGCAGCATTGTCCAGCGCCGGCCCTGGTTCTTGCAGTGCGCGAAGCACTTGCGCCTGCACACCCGGAGGCGCCACTTCTTTGGCTGCCGCGTCGAGCAGGCTTCGCTTCCATTCTTTGCGAGCCGATTGGAGAAGTCGTTCGGTGTCCATGTTGGCTACCTTGCCCCCGTGCAAGGGGGCGCCTCGGAATGCCCCGAGATGTTTCCCGCGCCATTGCCCATTTGGCGTTGGTCGAGCGCGCGATCGAAAGCCTCGCGCGCCAGCCTCAGGCGCGAACTCACGGTGCCCGAGGGCAAGCCGAGGGCCTCTGCGATCTCGGTCGCGCTCAGCCCTTCGATTTCGAACATCACGAATACGGTCCGCTGCTTCCAGCTCATACCCGACAGAATCTCATCCACCAGCGCCCGCGCCCGCCGCCTCTCGAACTCACTTTCCGCGTCGGCGGGCACGCTCAGCGAGGCTGCGTCCAAGTCGGCGCGCGGACGGCGCGCGTCGTGGCGACGCATGTCTGAGGCAATCCGCACGAGCACAGAGAAAATGTAACTCTTCAGCTTCTCGGCTGGAATGCTGGTGCCCTTGCGCGCGATCACGAGCCACACGCGCTGGCAGCCATCGGCGCAATCCGCTTCGGGCACGCCTAGCCGCCGTAACGAACGCCACACGAAGTCGGTGTGCTCGGCCACCAGCGCCCGCATGCGCCGCTCCAGCTGGTGTCTGGTCTCCGCCGCAGGATCTGCGCCGAGGGCCAGATCTGGACTGTGCGGGCACTCCTCCATGGTTCCGCTATGGTCGCCGCACGGGAAGCTGATCACCGCGAGCGACGGAATTCACGATGAAGAGAACACTAGTCCAATGCTCAGGCCCGTGGCCACACCCACGCTCTGCCGGAACAGCTCCTGACCGTCGAGCTCGACGCCGAGAGCGTCGATCGGAATGGTCACGCCCCCTTCCCAGCGCGCAAAAATGCCCTTGCCTACCTGCACTTGCAGCCCGGGCTCGAGCCAGGCAAACCACTGAGCTCCGGCGCGTTGACTGACGAGCTGAGCCTCGTAGCGACCGATCTGCGCTGCGAGACACGGCGTGAGGTGGAGCCAAGGCAGCGGCCCGTAACGCCATCGGCAGGCGTTGCCCCGGATGCTCCACCAGCGGTGTTCCCAGGTGACCTCACCGACCGCAGACGGGGACCGCGCTCTGCCGCCCCCTCCGAAGTCCAGACCGAGCTCATAGAGCTCGTGCCGGTCCGCCGCGGGCGCTGCAAGGACGCCCACGCGCCCGCTGCTGTCGAAGGCGGAGCCCAAACCCGTGCGCAACGTGATCCCCCCGAAAACACCGAAGCCCCAGTGCTGCGCTGCGGTGGGGCGCGCTGGCGGCGCCGCGTCGCGGGGCAGGACGGGTGAGGGAGGCGCTGGAGCCGGCGGAGGCTCACCGGCAAGCGCCGGCCGTTCACGCAGCGTGTCGAGGAATAGCGAAAGGCTGAGCGCGAGCGCCGAGAGCACCTCGTGGCACTCGCTGCCATCGAGTGTGCGGGCGTGCAGAGGTTCTGGCGTGTTCGACGCTCCGCTCGCAGCAGACACCACATCGAGCGTGCCTTGCCAGCCAGCTGCTGCAGGCACGACCCTCACGGCGACTCGCAACTGGCTGGTCGATGGCACCTCCGACCCGCTGAGTCGCTCGGAAAACCAACGTCGCTCCGGACAGTTGGGGGGTACCTGATAGTCGAGCTCGAGTTTTTCCTGAGCGCTCGCCCAACGACTCGTGAGCAGGACCAGCCCCGCGCTGACGAGGCGCTGAATGACTCGATCCGTGCACCGTGCGCCGCTGCCGTCGGGTCTGCGATACCCCATGCCAAATGGTGATTTTAGAGCAACGCTGGTAACCGCGCGACGCCAATCCTGTCGTCAGCCGCTCGGCGCGCTGCCAGCTCTTTGGGCCTATCGCGCAGTGCGTCGAGGCACGGCTACAGGGAGAGACGGAGGGCCATCGCCGAAAGGATGTCACGGCGGGTCGCACCGCCGAGCCGGAGCGTGCAAAGCTCGGATCCAGCGAACGATTCCGGCCCCCGAAGTTCGACGAGCACGGACCAGCCATTGACCCCAATCAATCCATCGTTCCGGCGCGACTCGAATCCGCGAGGAGGAGCGTCAGCGCAAGTGATCGAAACGCGCTCGTCAGACCATTGCCGAGCGTGTGCTTCGGCGATTGTGGTGGACGCCCCCTCGAGACCTGCGCTGAGCCAATGGCGATCCAGTTGATACATGGGAGCCGAGTCCGTGGGGTCGCGCTTGCGCTCGCTCTGCTGAAAGCAACGGCGTGCGGTGAGGTGCCGGACAATGATTCGGGTCCGGATTTTTTCGGCGGCTCCACCGACTCTCCTTCCAGCGAAGGCTGCGTTGCCTCGCCCGGCGACCGCGTCACCTATACGCTGAGCGTGTTGGATTGGGAGACACACGGCGCACCGTCAGCGATTTCGGTTCGAGCTTGCGAGCGGGCCGATCTAGGCTGCGACCAGCCGGTCTCGAGCGCCGAGCTTCCGGCATCGTCCGAGGCTCAGGCCATCCATTTGCCCAAAGGCTTCGGCGGCGTGCTCGAGTTTCGTGCCGGTGCTGCATTGTCCACCGTGCTCTGGCTGCCCCATCCCCTCTGTCGCGACGAGCACGCGACGCTCCCGGTCTGGCTTTTCCCTCCTGACTCGATTGGTCCTCCCTCGCGTGCGCGCGATGAATACGCGCGCTCCAATCACCTGCTGCTTCAGCGGATCGGCTGCACCGGGTTGGTTGAACCCTTTCCTCCGCCCGACCGCCGCGCGCTCGTTCGAGTGAGTCCAGCGGGAGCCACCACGGGTGAGCGTTGGTTTGTCAGCTACGAGGGCCGGTCTCGCGAAGCGCCCATCGCTCCCGCAGCAGACGCCCCAGGGCAATTCCCGGTGCGGTTCCACGATCTTCCGGAAGACCAGGATCTGGCCTTGGAAGTGTTCGACTTCGTGGACCAGTACGCCGTGCTTCAGCTGCGCGTATCCTCGCGGCAGACCAGCATCGCTTCCGTGCTCGTCTCCGACTGCTCGGCATGGGCGTATGAGCCGCGCTAGCCGATCGGCCTGGCAGACCTGCCTCTGGCTGCTCGCAGCGTGCAGCGGGCGCAGCATTCAGCTCGACGGGAATGGAGTCGCTTCCAGCGGGCCAGGCGGCGCCGAAGTATTGCTTGCGGACGTCTGCGGCGAGGTGGACGCCTATCGTTGCTCGGGGCCCAACTATCAGCGCTGCACGCAAACCTCCGACGGCTCGAGCTGGGTCACGCTGGCAGTCTGCGATAGCCCGGCGTTGTGCGGGCCGCTCGGCGGCTGTGTGACGCCAGCCTGCCAGGCCGCCCAACGGGTCTGCGTCGGGCCTATCTTGCGGCGATGCAATGGGGATTTGACCGGATTCGTTGATGAGGAGCTCTGCACCACGGCTGCCAGTTGCGATCCGGACGGCTGCCGCCCGCAAGCGTGTGAGCCTGGAGAGTTGCGCTGCAACGGCCGCCAGCTCGAGCGCTGCCGGGAGGACCGCAGCGACTGGCAGCTGTTGGAGGTGTGTGGTCAGGACCAGACCTGCGATCGGGACGTCGAGCGTTGCTTCACGGCTCCCTGCAGCGAAGGCGCCACGCAATGCGACGGCAGGCTTCTGCAATTCTGCGCGTCGGACCCTGACGCCCCGCCCACGTTCCGGCTATCCTGGGTGACGCTCCAGGCTTGCGCCACGCCCGAGCTCTGCGATGCCTCAGACTCTTCAGTCCCGTCGTGTCGGCCGCCCAGTTGCGCGCTGGATCAATTCAGCTGTTCGGGCAGCACGCTCCTGCGTTGCAACGGGTCTCGAACAGGCTGGGATGTGGTGAGCGAGTGTGCCGACGCCGCTAGCTGCAGTGCCGGCGACGGAACCTGTCTGGAAGCCTGACGCGCCCAAGGCGGAGGATGCGCTGAGACCTTCGCGAATGCGAAGCACGGGGTGATCGAGAACGCCCGCCCGCACCATAGCGCATTCGACAATGTCGCAAGTTCTCGCTCAGCAGCCCGCACCAGTGCGTAGAGCCATCGACTACTTGGTCGCGCACCTGGATGAGCCAATAACACTTCTCGATCTCGCCCATGCGGCTCGCGTCAGCCCATCCTATCTGTCGCGACAGTTTCCGCTGTACGTGGGCGAGCCTCCACATCAGGCGCTGCTCACGCTGCGGCTAGCGCGCGCACGCGGTCTGCTAGTGCGAGGAACTTCGATTGCAAGCGCGGCGTCTCAAACTGGGTTTGCCGATCAGGCTCACCTGTGCCGCACGTTCAAGCGGCGCTTCGGCATGACCCCTGGAGAGTTTGTACGCCTCACCGGTCGATGATCCATGCCTCCCAGCATGGATCTGGCCCGCCCGTGAGGGCGGAGTCCCCCGCCTCCACCTTGGCCCCCTGGGCCGTGATTTGCGTCCGGATCTTGTAGACATCGAAGTCACAGTTCACTCCGTCGGCAACAGCATCATCGTGCGGGTACTCCTCCACGACATTTTGGTTGAAGAAGCCGTACGTGTGCTTCGCGGGGGTGGCCGTCAGCCCAAGCAGGTGAGCATCGAAGTATTCGAGCACCTGGCGCCAGAGCGAGCTGGATCGGGGCAGTTGCCACTACGAGTTCAACCGATCCTTGCCCGTCACTCGCTGCTGTAGTTCAATCATTGGGCTGTATGCGCAGCATTGGCGAGGGCAGGGGAGCCACGCTGGCGAGACCCTACACCTGGGAGCTCGTTCCATCAACGCAGCACGTAGTTCAGCTGCGTCGTGGCGGCGAGGATGCCGCGCAGGAGTTTTGGGCTGTTCAATGCCTCGTTGAAGGAGGTACTCGCTGGGAGGGCATCCCCAGCGCGTTCGTAAAGAGCGATGCAGGGCTTGTTGTTGATCGACGACGGGTAACAGATGCCGTCTACGTCGGCGTACGATCCGTAAATGACGCGCGACCAGGCGCGGGCCTTTGAGCGCGAGCCCGAGTTGATGGCCATGTTCCCGCCGGCACGAACGGGCCATTCGCCGCTCGTCTCCACGAGACGAAGGTCTCGGCTGACTTCGAATACCGCGAGCCAAGGGTCGTTCAATCCGGGCTCGACGGTCCGAGTCTCCTGAAAGACCTCCGCGAGTGCCGTCTTGAAGGCATCCGCCTCCACCGTCGCGTAAAGGATCCCTCGACGCTGGCTGCGTCGGGGCGTCGTGTGATGGTCGAACCGACTCGAGGTCGGGCCGAAATGACGGAAGGCGTCCCAAGCCGTCGGGTGCCTTCCTCCTTGGAAGTAGATTCGGGTCAGCCTCTCGCCTCGCGCGACGACTCGAATGTCGGGCGCGACGGTGAACCTGGATGGCGGATCCGGCAGCTTTTCCACGTCAGATCAGAGGTCCTCGGCTAGCTCTGCGACGGGCTCGGCGGGGAGCCCCTGCGCGAGCCACTCGAGTGGCGAGAGAGTTTGGTCCCCGTGCTCGAGATCGACTTTCGGCAGACGAAACCAATTGTCGACGGCTACGGGATCCATGCCTTCCGGAAGCTTCGCGATGACGGCCGAGATGTTCGGTACCAGGCCTTGCTTCGAGAACTGAAAGGCCGGCAAACGCCACTCGCCCTCGTGTTGAATGCCGTAAAGTTCGGGCGGTGTCGCGAGCAGGCGCTGTCGAACGCGGCTTGGTTGGACGTTTAGACGCTTGCCAGCCTCGCTGGTCGTGAGGCTCTCAGACAGGATCTTCGCGTACTGAGCCGCGCCTTTTGCCATCGGAGCGGGGTCGAATGAAGCATCGACCTCAAAACCGATGCTCTCAAGCACAGCTCGTTCACTCTCGGTGAGCTCGTTGGTAGCGACGGCCGATGTGGGCACTTGCGCGTCGTAGGCTTTGGCGAACGCCATGACCGCCTCGTGGCGGGAGATGGCGTGGATCAGGAGCCTGCGCAGCCCTAGGACATCGTCGATCGACGCGCCGGCCTGTAACCGCGAGGCAGCGGCAGTCCCGTAGCCACTCAACATGAGTACCACCGGGACATAACGCGAGAAATGAAACTGCTGCACGATGTCCTCTACGGTCGACCTCCGACGTTCGCTCACAAGCAGCACGTCGGGCTCGCCGCCCATGACCGCGGCGACCAAGGCCTCCCTTTCGTCACGAACGAAGGTGAGGGTGGCGTCGTGCAGGACTTCGCGTAATCTCTGCTGTTGTTTCTCGTCGTCGACGACGGCCAGAATTTGTCCTAACGTTGCCATACGTCGTTACCTCACGTTAGTCTAGACGCGATCCGAGGTATTCGCAAGGCATCCGGAACCCGGGACCCGGCGAACGTGGCCAAAGGGCCGATTCGGGTCCAACGGTAGTTGCTTCCGTGCTGATGGCTGGAGCCCGGGGCCCCGGCGTGGGCTCTACCGTACGGCCCCCCACCCGATCGGTGCTACCATCCGCCGGAGATGGACCGCTGGTCTTTCAAGACCAGCCGGCGATGTCACTCCCGAAAGGGTGCAACGGTGGGCGTTTCGGAGCCAGGGCGTTCGACGAGGCCCCCGTGCATCTTCAACTGAACCCATCCTGGTTGGCGTCATAACTGGGCGACCGGCCTCCGCGATCTGACTGACGGGTTCAAGCATGGCGACCTGACGCTTACTCACGCCACCCGTACCTTGATTAGCACCGAAATCTCCGTTGCCCACGCTGGGTATCGCCCCCGCGCAACTACTGCTCAGTCTTCGACTGAGCCATCAGGGGTAGGATTTTAGTCCTTCAGGTGCTGTGGCACGGCACCTGAAGTTGGCGCGGGCGCTTCGTGCGTCTCCGTAGCGCCGGAGCAAATCCAGGGTGGCTCCGGGGCAGCCCGGGGTTGCCATCGTTTGATCCGTCCCTCGCTTCCCCGCTCGGGCCAGCGTCCTCGCGGGGGCGCTCTACCGCAGCAAACCGCGCTTCACATGTGAACCGCATCTGCTTCCGCGGGGGCAGCGGCGGTCCCAGCCATGCCACGCAGCTGTCGAGCGTATTGACCCGGCGTGGTGCCGAGCCCGCGCCGAAAGGCGGCGACGAACATGCTCACGCTCTCGTAGCCCACCTCGCGAGCGACGCGTTGCACGTCATGCCCCATCGCCAAACGTTCGACGGCCAGCCGCAAGCGCATGAGCTGCCGCCAGCTCGAGAACGAGAGCCCCACCTCGGCCAGGAAGAGACGCGACAGCTGACGCCGGCTCAGGCCAAGATCGGCCGCCCATTGCTCGGAGCCGCGCGCCGTGGTGGGCTCATCTCGCAGCGCCGCGAGCAGCGGCTGGAGCCGGCCGCCTGGCGACAGCGGAATGGGCAGCGCGGGCAAATCCGAAGGGCGCAGACCGGTGAGCAACTGGCGCGCATCGGGCGCGTCACACGCAATGGCATCGTGCAGAGCCAGGCGCTCGAGGGCCTGGCGTTGCTTGCTCGACACCTCGACGGCGCAGCAGCGCTCCGGGAGAGCGCCACAGCCAGCAGCATCCACCATCACGTAGAAGGCTCGTGCGCTGCCCGCGCCGCCCACCAGCAACACCCCGGCGCGGGCGTCATGATCTTCAGCGCTTCGACCGACGAGCTGCCGATTTTGATCGAGGACTCTCGCATGACCGGGGCGGACAACCTCTTTGCCGATGCTGCCGGCGATGTCTACGTGCTGGGCAATCAGGGCCGAGGCATTTACAACGTCTTGGGGCCAGACGCCGGGGAGCTTCCCCCCGCGGGCGTCTTGCGCATCAACAACGGCGCGGCGGCGTTCGACCCCGACTATTTAGTCGACCTGAGCACCATCACGGGCTCGCAGGCGATCTTCTCACTGAATGTCCTGAACGACACGACCTTGGTGGGGCAGCTGTGGGACCCGAACGTCGACGTCGGCGCCCAGGTCACGGTGACGGACGACTTCGACGACGCGGAGGAGTTCGTCTACAATCTGGTGGACCTGACGACGCAGACGTTCTCACGTCCGACGGCGATTCCAAAGGGTGGAGCGGGAAGGGTGAACAACCCCGTCCTGGACGGTGTGATGTACATACAAGTGTACGAGCAGGTCTCCGAGAACGTCAGGGATGTGGACGTCTTCGCCGTCACGCCCACGGGCGCGCAGAAAGCGTTCACGATCCCTAGCGGCGATCTGGAGAGCCTCGAGCGCGTTCGTTGAGGGGGACGCGCGCTCGGCCTCAGCGACCTCGCGTCGCCGTCCGCACGCGGCGACGCGACAGCGCACCAGCAGCAGACCCACGGGCAGTGCGAGCCCGTTCTCGGTCGAAGCGCGGCTGGCGGCCTCGATGGAGCACCCTCCGGAGCTCGATCGGCCCGAGGCCACGGGCACGAACCCGCCGGGGTCGGTGGCCACGCCATCACCGACTCCGGGCGTGCCATCACCGACTCCAGGCACGCCGTCTCCCCCGAGCATGCCGTTGCCCTCTCCGCCCAAGTCGCCGACGCCTCCGAGCCCGGGATTGCTGCCGTCGGTGCCGCCGACGGGTGCATTCGGGTTCACAGGCGGACCGACACAGACGTCGGCGCTCGGCGTGATCTTGTTGAGACAGAACGCGAACTCTCGATCCTCCACGTTGTGGCCGGAGACGGTGACGGCGACGACGTTGACCGGTCCAGGGTGGCTCCGGGGCAGCCCGGGGTGCCCCGGAGCCACGCCGGAGCCACGCTGGCGCCAGCACCCAATACCCGTATCCAGACACCGAGAATTGGCAAAAGGCCGTAGGGGGCTACCAGCTGTGGAACAGCGGTACCGTGACGGTGACCCCGTCCCAGGTGCCGGGGGAAGCCCCGCAATTTTCGATGGATTACACGCTGCAAGTCGAGGATCGTTACAACTTCGACCCGGGTAAAAGCGATATCGCCACAAACCAGCCGGACGCCGTGAACGGCCGTTTCGAAACCACCGGCCTCGCGCACCAATACACGAACTTTGGTACGCTCGACCGCGACGTGACCTGGACGCAAGGAGACATCCAGGGCTCGACCACCTCGAGCGGAGGGGGCCGATGAGCGCGCTGATCCCGGCAATGGAGTCAACACGTGTGCAGACCAAGCAGAAGGCAGCCATGGCGAGGATGACGAAACGTTGCGTAGGGGCGCTCTGGGCGTTGCACCTCCCGGCGCTCGCCTGCCAAGCGCGCGAGACCCCGGTGGCGGAGGCGGCCGTCGCCGCCAGCGAGAAGGCGGCAGCAGCGGCGGGCCATGACATCGATGCGCTCAGCCAAAAGATCACGCTCCCCGTGCGCCCGGCGGCGGCGGCCTGGCAGGAGCGTCAGCTCAACAACACCAAGGGCGGGGTTGCCGCACCGACGGACTATCTGATCGTGGCCGTGCTTCAGTACGGTCCGGCCCAAGCCGAACAAGTCGCGGCGGCCGCGGCCCAGCGCGGCAGCGCGCCGTCGGAGACGGAGTACCTGCCCTGGTTCCCGGCGGAGCTGGGGCCGCTGATCAAACAGAACGAAGATGGCAAGCCCGTTCTGCAAGGACCGGGATACCAGGCCAAGGACTACTTCCGTAGCCCCTATCGCGCGGGGGAGTTCGTGCGCGTCGGCACCACGGGCTACTTCGTGCTGCGCTTGATCACCATGTGAGGGGCGCCGGCCAGCTGCGCCGGACTTCTAGCGTACCTCTCATCAGGCAGACGTCTCGGCACTGGACGATAGGGCAGCTTGCAAAAGTCGGCTAAGCTGGCCGCCATGAGCAAGCGCGCGCGCCGGGGCCCCTGGCTCTGGTTGGTCATTGCAGGGTTGCCGTTTTCGGTGCTGGGCGCGTGCCATCGCGATCCGACGCCGGCGGCTCCCCTGACTGCGGGTGGGGCCGCCGAAAGCGCCGATCCGATCGACCCGTCGGCGCGCCTGCCCGAGCACGTGCAGCCGACCGCGTACCAGCTCGAGCTCGCGATCGCGCCCGCCACTCCCGATTTTACCGGCCGCGCGCGCATCGAGGTGGAGCTCCGCCGCAGCCTGACGTCGATCCTGCTGCACGCCAAAGACCTGACCCTGACGAGCGTCGTCATCACTCTGCCCGGGGCGGCGGGCAGCGTGTCGGCAACGGCGCGTCCACTGGCGGACAACGGGCTCGTCTCCCTCGACCTCGCGCAGCCGGTCGGGCCCGGAACGGCCAACCTCGATCTCGGCTATTCGGGCCATTTCGATCAACACCTGCGCGGGCTGTACAAGGTGGAGGCGGGCGGCCAGGCCTACGCTTTCACCCAGTTCGAAGCGATCGACGCGCGCAAAGCCTTCCCTTGTTTCGATGAGCCGCGCTTCAAGACCCCGTTCGAGATCGCGCTGCGCGTGCCCACCCGCCTCACGGCGATCTCCAACACGCCCGTCGCTACCCGCACGGAGCTGCCAGGCGGACAGACGCAGTACACGTTCGCGCGCACGGAGAAGTTGCCGACCTACCTCGTCGCCTTCGCCGTCGGCCCGCTGGACGTCGTCACTGCGCCGACTCTGCCGCCCAACGTCACGCGCCCGACGCCGGTCCCGCTGCGCGGCGTCGCCGCTCAGGGCCGCGGCCCCGAACTCGCGTTTGCGCTCGGGGAGACGCCGCGGCTCGTGGAAAGTCTGGAGCGCTATTTCGACGTCGCCTACCCCTACCCGAAGCTCGACCTGATCGCCGTCCCCGACTTCGCCGCCGGCGCCATGGAGAATGCGGGCGCGATCACCTTCCGCGACACGCTGCTGCTCTCGAAAGAAGCGGCGCCCGAATGGCAGCGGCGTGCATCGGTATCCGTCAATGCCCATGAGCTCGCGCATCAGTGGTTCGGTGACCTGGTGACCATGCCTTGGTGGGACGACATCTGGTTGAACGAGGGCTTCGCCACCTGGCTCGCCAGCCGCGTCGTCGAGGAGGTGCACCCCGAATACAATGCGCAGCTCACGCGCGTGGCGCAGCTCGACCGGGCCTTCGACACCGATAGCAAGGCCAGCGCGCGCCAGGTGAGGCAGCCGATCACCAGCGACCATGACATCCGCAATGCGTTCGACTCGATCACCTACACCAAGGGCGGCGCGCTCTTGGGCATGTTCGAGCGCTACCTGGGCAGCGAGGCCTTTCGTGGCGGGCTGCAGCTCTATTTGCAGCGCCATCGGTTTGCCAATGGCACGTCCCACGACCTCTTGGCGGCGCTCGAAGAACGCTCGGGCCAGCCCGTGGCGAAGGCCTTCGCGAGCTTTCTCGAGCAACCCGGCGTGCCCGTCGTCAGCGCGCGGCTCGACTGCACGCCAGGATCGGCGCCCCGCTTGCATTTGAGCCAGCAACGCTACGTGCCGCTCGGCTCGAAGATCGCCGCCGGAGGGCGCTGGCAGGTGCCCGTGTGCTGGCGTTACGGCGCGGGTGTCGATCCAGCGCCGCAAACGGCGTCCGAGCAATGCGCGCTGCTGGACGCGCCCGAAACAGACGTCACCCTCCACGATAGCGAATGCCCGCACTGGCTGTTCCCGAACGCTCACGCCGCGGGGTACTATCGCTGGTCGCTCGCCGAAGCGGACTACTCGGCGCTGCTCGCTCGAGGGTACTCCGCGCTCACCCCCGCCGAGCGCCTCGCCTTGCTGTCCAACACGGAGGCGGCGGCGCGCGCCGGCACCCACTCGTTCCAGGAGCTGATAGCGACCGCCAAGAAAGTTGCCCAGGAGCCGGAACGCGAACTGGTGCAGGCCTCGCTCGGCCTGCTCGCGGAGCTGAGGGACGCGCTGCTGGAGGAGCCAGAGCTCCCCGGCTATCGCCGCCTCATGCAGGAGCTGGTCCAGGCGCGGCAGCAGCGGCTCGGCCTGTTTCCTGCGGCAAAGGAGGATGGCGAGGCCAAACTGCTGCGCCCCGCGCTGGTCTCCAGCCTCGCCTTCGAGGCCCGCGATCCCGCTTTGCGCCAGACCCTGGCTCGGCTCGGTCGAGCGCACCTCGGACTGGCGCAAGACGAGCGCGCGGCGCGTCTGCCGAGCGAACTGCTCGACGTCGCGCTCGCCGTCTCGGTCCAGGAGGGCGGCGCGGCCGTGATCGATCGCGTCGTCGCCGCGATCGGTGCGTCCAACGATGGTCTCGAGCGAGGTCGCCTGCTCGGTGCTCTGGGCAGCAATCAGAACCCGGAGCTCAGTCCGACGGTCCTTCAGCTCTCGCTCACCGACAGCCTGCGCACCAACGAGCGACTAACGACGGTCGCCGGTCAGCTGCGCCAGCGCGAGACGCGCGAGGCCGCCTACGGCTGGGTGGAAGCTCATTTCGATGAACTCGTAGCCCGGCTCGGCGCAGAACTGGGCGCGCAGCTGACGCTCGCGGCCGGCGTCTTCTGCAGCCAGGCAGCCGCTGACCGCGCACGCGCCTTTTTCACGCCGCGCGTCGAGGCACTCACGGGCGGGCCCCGCTTGCTGCAACAAAACCTCGAGTCCAGCGAGCTTTGCGCCGCCTTCCGGGCAGCGCACAAAGACAGCGCCCACAAATACTTCACGTCCAGCGCCGGGCGTTGAGCAGCCGGTTTCGTCGTCGGGCACGGGGAAATCCGGTTTTACGTGCTCATGGGCTCGTGACGAGGCAAAGGCGCTTGCCTTGCCGCTGCCAGTCCGTCGATGCGTAGCGCATTACGGAAAGAAAGATCTCCATCGCTTGCGGAATGCGCTGTTCGAGCGCGTCTCGGTGGAGCAACAGGCAAGAGTAGCCGTCCGCCGGCAGCCATTCGAGGTCCCTCATGCACTCATCGATCGCATTCCAATTTTCTCCGAAATAATCCGGGAACTGGAAGCCTCGTGCCAAATCGTTCATCAAGGCTGATTCCAGATCGGCTGCGTCGAGAGGCACGTCGATCACGTGCACGTGGAACCGTCTTTGCTGCAGGGTAGCGGCGAGGAGCGACCTTTCGTCGTCACCCAGCACCTTCAGAAGTTGGATCACCGACGCACCGTCGAAATCCGTTACTGCGTCTACTAGCTCGTTGCTCGGCATGGTCAATTCACGGGAATGAATGAGTCGTAGTGGTCTGGCGTATAGTAGATTTCGCCTCCCTTACCGACGACGATTCTCTGAGGTCCTGCGCCCTTCACGCCGGGCGTGGGATGCACGTACTCTGTGTAGTAGTTCTCAGGCTTCTCCGGCAGAAGCGGCCGTTGCTGTCCCTTGGGCGGCAGATTCCGGAAGACGGTACCGTCGTTCTTGTGTGCGTTGGCGCCGCCGCTTCGAATGCGGTCCAGCGTCGGTTTCAGGTCGACCGTCCCCTCGGCGATGACCTTGCCGTGGCTCTTGACCTGAACGCCTTCAATGAAGCGGGTTTCGGGTCGAAGCTCGTGGGCTGCGACCTCGGCTGCCGCGCCAGAAGGCGCTCCCCCGCCTGTTTCTCTAGCGATGCTACCGGAGGTAGCTTCCGCCCCCTCCCGCCCCGCGCGCTCTGCGGCTTCCTGCTCCGCGCGCTGAGCCAGCTCCCTCTCTGCCCGCTGCGCCGCGCCCTCCACCACCTCGCGCTCGAGGGTCCGCTCGACACCCTTCGCAATCTTGGAGCCCGCGCGCGCGACTTCGATCGCTTCGTAGGCGGCCTTGCCGCCTTTGAGCACGTATTTGCCGCCCTTGCCGACGTACTTGAGCGCGTTGCCAGCGACCGGGATGGCAAACACGCCGGCCATGACTCGGCCGAAGGTGCCGACCTGTTCCCCCGTGACCGGGTTGACGCCAGTGACCGCGATCGTCGCGTCCTTCGCGTTGCTCACCCACGGGATGAAGTCAGTGGCAATGTCGGTGCCGCGCAACAGCAGCGATGGCTCCTGCGCTCCGCTCGCCGCCACTCTGCCGGCGTTCGGGGGCAGCTCGGGATGTGCCGCCGGAGGGAGCACGCGCCCGGGCGACAGGCCTTGCAGCGCGCCCGTTGCCGCGCCCTGCGAGGCACTGCCGCGTGGATCCGGCGCGCCCCTGGAGTTGGGCGCCGCCGCGCCTGGTCCTCCCACCCCTTGCGGGCCACCGCTCGATGCCGTGCCCCGGGAGCCACTCCCCGGTGCGGTGCCCCTACCCTCACCCGGCGCCGTCGAGCCTGAATTGCTGGCGCGACCGTCGTTGCCCCGCGGCTCGGTGGAGGACGGGCCTCCCGCCGGGTCCCGCGGCGCGCCGCCCGGGCCCCAGCTGCCATCATCGAGCGAGAGGTTCGCCAGGCCGTCGAGCTGGGGCGTGGTGCTGGAGAGCGCACGGCGCACGGACTCCCCAAATAGTTGCCACGTCCCGATGGCGACGCACGCCAACAGTACCAGCACGATCACGTACTCGACCGTGGATAACCCGCGCGCCCGGCGCAGCGAGCGGGCCCGGCGCAGCAGCGGACCGCCGCCGTCACGCGAGGACAGCCAGCGCGCCAAGGGACGAAACGCAAGCGCGCTCCCGAGCAGGTAACTGCCCAGCTGCAAGCTCCCCTCGAGCTGGATCGCTCCCGCGCGCAGCAGACCACTCAACGAAAGCGCACACAGCAAGCCCAGCGCGCTGCCGACCGCGAGCGGAGCGCGCACGCCGAGCCGCACGAGCCCCCAGGAGAGGCCACCGCCCAGCAGCAGCACGCCGAGCAACGAGCCGAACACGATGCCCGCTAGCTGCGCGATCCGAAACCAGTCGGTGCTTGATTCCACCGGCAGCCGCGCATCGTCGGCGACCTCCGTCTCGCGAAACACGACCTCCGCCGCTGCGTCCACGGCGGACTGGCGATCGGCGGGCGCCATCACCAGTGTACCGATCGTGCCCAGGCGCGTGAAGAACGCGAGATAGGTGACCGTCGTGACGGCAGGAGCAAACTCCGCCGCCCCCAGTTGCTGCAGATACTCGCCGACCATCCGCTCGGGCAGGTTGCAGGCGCGCGCTGCAGCCGGCACGCGAGCTCCGAGCTCGGGCTCCGCTGCCGACGCCTGCCCGGCCAGCAGCGCATCGAGCAAACACTTGGCGTTCCTCGGGTCTTCGCCCGCTTCGAGCGTGGGAGCCCAGAGCGGATGTGCCTCCGGCAGCCGCTGCATCAAGCGCGCGAACGAAGGCCCCACCACCTTGTATTGGAGACTGAGCGCGCCGCGCTTCGGATCATAGCGCCCCGGCTTGAAGTCGTACGCCTCGGGCAGCTGAAGCTCCGCCGCAAAGCGCTGGGTCCACTCGACCGCCACCGCCGAACTCGCCGCGGGCAGGCTCTTCCAACCGTGCGGGGCGCCCTTGCGGACCTGAATGTTCAAAGGCTCGTCGCTGTCGTCCGTGAAAGTCGCGAGACCCGCGACCTGCGCTGGCAAGTCCGGCAAAGGCGCGAGCGCTTGCGCCGCGCGCAGGCCTGCCGGCACCGCGACGCTCACGCCCGCCTCGGTTGCGACCAGCTGCAGCGACGGTTGCGCCGCGACGCTGCGCCACCACGCCAAGACTGCCAGCACGCTGAGCAACAATGCCGCGAGCGCCCCCGCGCTCCTCGTGCGACGCCCTCTGCTCGTCACCGCCCCCCGCTGTCCCCGAGTCATTCGGGGACTATCGCGCGATCGGCGGCCCCAGTTGCGCGAAAAGACGGCGCGCCCGTGCACCGAACCGACGAGCGTACAAAAATACTAGGATTTCGGAGCCTCCCGTCGCCGTAGGGCAAGGGTCTCCGCTGGGCCAGGCGGCAATCCACGAAACCTGCGTTCAGCCCGGGTTGATTCCGCGATCGGTGAGGGCCAGCTTCCTCCGGAACTTGGCGCGCAGGCGGTAGAGCTGCGCGGGGCGATGCGCCTTGCCTACCGACATTTTGCCCTCGAGCGGCTCGAGCAAGCCGAGCTCGTCCATCTTGCGCCGAAAGCTGACCTTGTTGATCGGCTCGCCCAGCACCACTTCATACACGGCCTGCAGCTCCGGCAATGTGAAGCTGTCGCCACACAGGTAGACGGGCAGAGACGAATAGCTGCTCTTACTCTGGACGCGTTCGAGCGCCATTTGCAAGATGTGCGAGTGGTCGAATGGCAAGCCGCGCGCTGCGCTCGCGGGGCGTAGCGCGACTGCGGCGCGCCCCGCGGTCGCGATCACGGTGTGCGGCACGAGCGCGTAGTACGCCACCGCCAGCGACCAGCCGCGCGGATCGCGACCGGGACCGGAGAAGGTCCCCAGTTGTTCCAAGTACGGGCTCACGATGCCCGTCTTCTCCCGCAACATGCGTGCGGCCGAGCCTTCGGTGTCGGGGTCTTCCCCCGGATGGATGAAACCGCCCGGCAGCGCGAGCTGGCCGAGAAATGGCTCATGGTCGCGCTCGAGCAGCGCCACCTGCAGTTCGCCCCCTTCCAGCGTGAGCAAGACGACGTCGACGGAGCACAGGATAGCGCGCACGCCTTAGTATCAGAATAATCTAAACAGCTAATCAATGGCCATTCTGAGCAACCTTTGAGCACCAACTGTTAGTTGCACATTGCAACTAAGGTGGTTAGAATCGAGCTATGACCCGGCGCCAGCTGCATCTCTTGATCATCGATCCGCAAAACGACTTTTGCGACCTGCCCGAGGCATACCGGCCGGAGCTCCCGGACGGCAGCCGGGCCACTCCCTCCCTGCCCGTTCCTGGCGCGCATCAGGATCTGCTCCGTGTGGCCCGGCTGATCGAAACGGGTGGAGTCGGCCTGACCGAGATCTCGGTGACGCTCGACTCTCATCAACACCTGGATATCGCGCATCCCCCGTTCTGGCAGACGCAGGCGGGCGACCCCATCTCGCCCTTCACGCAAATTGCTGCGGCGGACGTACGCAGCGGCCGTTACCTGCCCCGTTGGCCCGGTGCTCGCGAGCGTGCACAGGCCTACCTGGAGAAGCTCGAAGAACGAGGCCGATACCGTCACATGGTGTGGCCCGTGCACTGCGAGATCGGTACCTGGGGCAGCAACGTGCATGGGGCCTTGCGTAACGCGTACAATACCTGGGAAGAGCGCACGTTGCGCAGCGTGCGCAAGGTCACCAAAGGGGAGAATCCCTGGACGGAGCACTACAGCGCGATTCAGGCAGAGGTGCCGGACGAGAGCGATGCCGCCACGGGCTGGAACGCGGCCTTCGTGGCCGAGCTACGCCACGCCGACCGACTCTACATCACCGGGGAAGCCGGCAGCCATTGCGTCAAGGCCACCACCGAGCACCTGGTGGCGAAGCTGAGCGACAGCGAGCTAAAAAGACTGGCACTGGTGACGGACTGCATGAGCCCGGTCATTGGCTTCGAAGCCGCCTACCTGCAATTTATTGCCGACATGCGGGCGCGCGGCGTCTCGATCCTGAGCGCCGCCGAAGTGGCAACAGAACTACTGGCAAACGTGGCCGAACGAACATGACCCCCGATCGTCCCATCGTGCGCAGCCTGCTCGAGAACGACCTGTACAAATTCACGATGTGGCAGGCGCTCTTGCACAGCCACCCGGCAGCCGGGGCCGAGTATCGTTTCGTTTGCAGAAATACGCCCCAGTTTCCGCTCGCCGATTTGCTGCCGGCACTGAACCGGGAGCTCGACCACCTGTGTAGTCTCAGCTTCTCTCGAGCGGAGCTGGACTACTTGCGCGGCCTGCGCTTCATCCAGGGTGATTTCGTCGACTTCTTGTCGCTCTTCCACTTTCAGCGACACTTCATCGACGCCCACATAGAGGGAGACGAGCTCGTGGTCGTGGCCAAAGGCCCGATCGTGCACGTGATGGGCTTCGAGATTTTCGTGCTGTACGTGGTGAGCGAGCTGTACTTCCGCCGGCTCGGTACCCGAGCAGACGCCGAGCGCGTGGCCAGCGAGCGGCTGACCAAAAAGCTGGACCTGCTGCGCGCACAGCCACGCGAGCTCGGCAGCGGGGACAATCCTTTTCTGTTCTTTGACTTCGGTCTGCGCCGTCGCTATTCCGCGGCGCTACAAGAGCGCGTGGTCGAACGGCTACTGGCGGAGGTGCCGCAATTCTTTCGCGGCTCTTCCAACGTATTGCTCGCCCAGCGCTTCGGCATCACCCCGATCGGCACGATGGCGCACGAATACTTGCAAGCCTATCAGGCCTTCGGCTCTCGGTTGCGCGACTTTCAGAAAGCGGCGCTCGAGGGCTGGGTCCAGGAGTTTCGTGGAGATCTGGGCATCGCGCTCAGCGATGTGGTCGGCATGGATGCGTTCTTGAGCGACTTCGACCTGTACTTTGCCAAGCTGTTCGACGGCCTGCGCCACGACTCGGGGGACCCCGTCGCCTGGGGTGAGAAAGCAATCGCCCACTACCGACAGCTGCGCATCGATCCGCGAACGCGGCGCCTCGTGTTTTCGGACGGGCTGGATCTGCCGCGCGCCCTCGAACTGTATCGGCACTTCAACGGCCGAGCTCAAACCGCCTTTGGCATCGGCACCAACCTCACGAACGACACGACGGAGCAGCCGCTCAACCTGGTGATGAAGTTGGTAGCGTGCAACGGCCAACCCGTCGCCAAGCTGTCGGACGCGCCGGGCAAGACCCTGTGCACGGACCAAACCTTCCTCGCCTATCTACGCCAGGTGTTCGCGCAGCCCGCTGTAAGCCCCATCGCCGTCCCCCAGCCGGCGTAGCTGGCGGTAGCCATGACTTCGCTCGTGGTGAGCTCGCTCCGGATCAGCGGGACAGCGACAGCTTGCCGCCCTACGAGGTGCTGGACGCGATCCTCGAGTTCGTGCTGGAACAACGACACGCCGCCATCAAAGCGAACCTGAATCCAGCGTGGCTCCGGCGTACCTGCGCCGGCTCGCAGATCTGTGTGCCGTCGAGCTGGTCCCTCAGAGCTCGTGGAGCGCGCCACGCCCAGGCTCGCTGAAGCTGGGCCCGAGCGCGCGAGCCCGGAACTCACTGGGGCTCATGCTCGTCCAGCGGCGGAACGCACGATGAAACGCGGGCCCTCCACTGAAGCCCAGTGCGAGGGAATTTCGCTGATCCCGAGCTCGCGCCGACGTAGAAGCTGCTCGGCGAGCGCCTGGCGCTGGCGATTCGACACTTCGGCGTAGCTCGTGCCTTCGTCGGCCAGGGCGCGCTGTAAGCTGCGAGTAGAGACGCCGAGCGCACGCGCGACGTGAGCCAGGCCCGGGTCGCGGCCGCTCGTGAGCTGCTGGCAGACCCGCTCTTGCCAGCTCCGATCGAGGGCGAACTCCGGCAGGAGTTGCTCTGCATAGCGCGAGAGCAGGTCCGTGAGGGCCGCATCTCGACCCAGCATCGGGGCATCCAGCCAGGCCGCGTCGAAGACGAGGCGGTCGTGGGCAGCTCGGAAGCCGGGTTCGACGCCAAACAGCCTGCGGTGTTCCGACGTGGACGCGGGCGGGTCGTGTCGAAGCGTGACCTGCGTCACGCCCCAGCCCTGCGGGCCGAACTGGCGCAGAAACACATGCCGCGCTCCGAGCAGATACTCGGCAACGGGAGCCGGCGGGGGACGCGACGGGCGCTCGTGCAAGGTGAGCAGCGCTTCGTCACCGCGCTCTTCGAGCGTCCACTCGACGGCGTCGGTCATGAGTGGCAAGTAGGTGAACTTCTTGTGCAGCGCCTCGCGCAGGGTGGACGCCGCCGACTCCAGGTACGTGATCCCGTCACAGGTGGTGAGGTCCACGTGCTCTGCCGCGTGCAACGCAAAGTGCTCGTCGTCGGTCACCTCCAACAGGCGCCGCCAGAGGCCGGCGAGCTGCGGCAGCGGCAAGCGTACGTCCCAGCCCGCAGTGGCGGGGGACGGCATGCCAAACTCGGCGACCACGGCGTCTGCTTCGATGCCGCGTGCCGCCAGAGCGAGGGCGATCGGGCGGTAGAGTCGAGCCGACACCGTGGGGGTCTTGGGCGCGGCCGAAGACGCAGTGGCCTGGCTTTTCCCTTCAACGGCGCTGCGGGATGCCATGCCTTCTACCTTGGTCGCACCGGACGACGGCGCGCGGGCTTCCCGATAGCAGCGTCGCCGGAGGCTCACCAGGCGCAAATCCCAACCAGAGTTGCGGGCTTGCCCGGTGGACCGGTTGGAGAGCGCGCGCTGCTCTCTGGGCCGGCTACGGCATCGACGTTGCCTGGACCGGGATCTTGATCTGAAACGTGGTGCCCACGCCGATCTGGGTCTCGAACGTCAGACTGCCCTGATGTTTGTCGACCACGATCAATCGCGCGAGCGCTAGCCCCTGCCCGGTCCCCTTCCCGACGTCCTTGGTCGTGAAGAAGGGGTCGAAGATCTTCAGTCGCACGGCTTCGGGTATTCCGGTACCCGTGTCCGAGATGCGCACGATGACGTCGTCGCCCACGTGGCGACTGGTGATCGTGATCTTGCCCTTGTCAGCGGTGCCGGCGACGACGTCGCCAATGGCATGGGCCGCGTTCACGAGCAGGTTTACAAACACCTGATTGAGCTCGTTCACGTAGCAGGGAACTAGCGGTAAGTCTCCGAGGTCCAACACCATTTCCGCCACATACTTGATCTCGTTTCCACACAGGGTGGTGGTCGTCCTGAGCGCGCGGTTGATATCCGCCAGGTCTCGTTCGCCACGATCCGGGTGGGCAAACTCCTTCATGGATTGGACCAGCTCGGCAACCCGATTTGTGCCGTCCAGGATGGCTTCCAGCGCCGGCGGGATGTTGTCGATGACGAACTCAGCTTGGCGTCGGCCTCGGCGCGACGGATGGCGGCGATGTCCTGTGGAGTGACCTCCCCCCGCTCGCTCTTCAACACGAACTCTCGGTACAGCTCGCACAGAGCCAGGGCGCCCTTCAGGCCCTTGCGCACGAAATGCGCCTCATCGTTCACGAACTGAATCGGCGTGTTGATCTCGTGGGCGATACCCGAGGAGAGCGGTCCCAGCGACTCTAGCTTCTGTGCCTGCCGGAGCTCGAGCTCGAGGCGCCTGCGCTCCGTGATGTCTCGGATGACAGCGACCGTCTTGATCACCTTCCCCGTCGAGTCGAAGATGGGCGACTTGACGGTGTGGCAGGTCAGCACCTTGCCGTCGTGTCGAATCATGGGTTCTTCCGGGATCTCGAGCGGAAGCCCGGTGGAGAAGACCTGAAGGTCATCCTTGACGTACTGCTGCGTCAGATCCGGCTCGCTGAAGGGCGCGTCGATGAGACCCTCGAGCTGGGCGTTGCTCATTGTTGATGGGCATGAGAACCCGCGGAAATTCGGTGAAGTTCACCGGTGAATAGCGCAAACGAGAGCGGTGAAGTGCTGTTCACCGGCGGAGAGTGGGGGGCGCGGAAACGGGAAAGCGCGATGGAAA
>Ga0315912_10000617_pt1 | contig 59500 bp, 45 predicted proteins | sample VfabasoilMG_FD_204469 | JGI IMG/M metagenome (GOLD analysis project Ga0315912, IMG submission 204469) | Garden soil microbial communities collected in Santa Monica, California, United States - V. faba soil | ecosystem: Environmental > Terrestrial > Soil > Garden | place: USA: California...
AAAGATTGGATTTCCCACGTCACCGTCCGGATGTCTAAAGGAAAGAGCGTATCCGAAACACTTCAGGGCATCGAAAAAGTATTTAACCAACACAACCCCGCCTATCCGTTTCAGTATCAGTTTGCCGATGATGAATTCAATCAAAAGTTCACGACGATAAATCTGATCGGAAGAATGGCTTACATCTTTTCCGGACTCGCCATCATCATCTCCTGCCTTGGGCTATTCGGCCTGGCAGCGTTTACTGCCGAGCGGCGAAGCAAAGAAATCGGCATTCGAAAAGTGATGGGGGCTTCGGTTACCCATGTGGTGATACTATTGTCGCGTGATTTTGCGAAGCTGATTGCCATCGCCTTTGTATTGACGGCGCCCGGCGCGTGGTGGCTATTCGACATGTGGCTGCAACGGTTCCCGTATCACATAAAAATTCAAGGCTACTTCTTCATGATAGCGGGTGGTGCAGCATTGGTGCTCGCACTGGCGACCGTGAGTTACCAGGCCATGAAGGCCGCACTGACTGATCCGGTGAATTCCTTGCGAAGCGAATAGAAGAAGGAGGGCAAAAAAAAACGGGAAAAACCAGTGTTACCTGACTTTTCCCGTCTTCCGTTGTCCATCTACCTTAGTTTCAAGACAACCCCAACTCGCTGTTACAAACTAAAGGCTTTCCACTTCCTTGCGAAAGTTGTACTCCTCTTCTTGCTCACACCAGGTTTTCCCGAAGGACCCATCTTGTGAACACAATCTAACCGCACCGGCTTCTTTGCTCTTACCTCCCGTAGGAAATAATTCATTGTTTACCGATGTTGTCCGACCAACTTGTTACCGATCGAATTAGTGATATGAAGATATAGTCACGAATGTTCCTCACAAAAAAAATTACCAAAAAGTTACACACAACTTCTCCACGAGGTTATCAACAAAAATTTGTGTGGAGTAAAATCCTCATCGATGCGCGGGGCGATGTGAAAAAAGGAACCCTAAATCAAATCGTTCTTCACCTGACCAATAGGCTTCCAGTAGTATCCTGGCTTGAAGGGCACGAAGGCAGGAAGTTTCCCGGTGAGCTGATAGATTTCCTCGCTCACCACCAATCCGTCATACCACGCGCAGGGCGCGTAATAATTTTCTGGTTTTAGTGCTGACATGTATTGAGCCGTTGAGTCGCCATTTACAGGTGGAGCATCACCAAGATAATACGCTCGAAAACCAAACAGATCGTCTCGGATATCCCAGGTGCCAAACATATCTGCTGCCTCGTAGCCCAGAAACGCATAATCAAAATCTTCTCCGATGTTCAGAAGATGACGATAGAAGAAGTTTCGGATTTCGTAGTAGTAGGGAGTCTCGAAAAGCTTTTCGTTGATGCGCGGGATCTCCATGCCTTCAATGCCCACACCAATGAACCAACCATTGTTATTGGGATACGCGTCGTTATAGTACCTCAGTAATACGGAAGAGTTATCACTCAGCTCAATTTCCGTGGGGTGAAAGACAATTTTGAATCGGTCGCGTTTTTCCTTATTGGTAAATCCCAATGCGAAATCGTACAGAAGGCTCATAAGTTGCAGTCAACGATTTCGAAAGATAAAGAATTTCCAAGTTACTCGTCCGTCAATACCTGCGATGGATTATGAGTGCCGTCTTGATTGACTGATAGCTCACCGTAATGAACTTTGTACTTCGCGAGATTTCGAAATGCAATGGTGAGGTAATTTCTGAACATAGGAATCGATTAAGGTTACCCTGCAAATACTAACAAAAAGATGGTGGAACATTCAATTCGTCCCCCAACAGCAATTCCTGTTCTAGTATCAAACAGTTGCCCGGGAGTGGGACCTACGATCAACCGGCATAAGAAACAGTCGACGGCTAAACGTCGGCGTTCATCGACATTTGCCACAGGCAGGGGTAACATTATAAGAACTCAAAGGATTTACGAATGATTAAAACCGATTCCTTGCTATGAGAACCTTTGAACTACGACATGGTGTCTTCTTCCTCTGCATCTTGCTCACCATTTGCATGGGTTGCGATGATTCAGAAAATCCGGCCAAGCCTCAACCCGACGGCGACGCATTACATTCCTTTATACATGCCAACATCGATGAACACGCACAAACACTGACGATCGATGCAGCCGCCGGTGGTCAGGTAGTCGGTGCGCAAGGAACCATCATCCAGTTTCCATCTGACGCTTTCAAAACACAAGCAGGCGGAGCGGTGACCGGAAATGTGGACATTGAACTCATTGAAATTTACAATCGCTCTTCCATGTTGCTCACCAACAAACCAACGATCGGGAAAGCCGACAATGGTGATCTTGCAACACTGGTATCCGGCGGAGAATTTTTTGTGAACGCCACACAAAATGGAAATCAGCTCGTAGCCGGCAAAGCTTATACGATCATTGCACCCGCGGCGCTCACCGGCGGTATCGACCTCGATATGAAATTGTTTACGGGTGTTGAAGAATGCGATGGCGATCGTTGCAACCTTGTTTGGGAACAAGAAGATCGCGGCATTGAAAAAGGTCAATTTCAAACCACGGGTGGTGTGTTCGAAGGCTACATGGCTATTCAATCCAAGTTTTGCTGGACCAACATCGACAAGTGGTACAACGACCCGCGACAGAAAACAACAATTTTTGTTGACGTCCCTGAAGGCTTCGACAACACGAACTGCGCAGTGTATCTCGTGTATGATGGCGAACCCACAGCCTTGGCGCGATTCGATCGCTTCGATGAAGAAACGGGACTGTTCACCGAACATTATGGTCTGATTCCAATCGGCCTCGAGGTTCACTTTGTTCTCGTCAGCATCATCGACGATGAAATCCATTATGCCATTCAGGGTGCAACCATCACAGAAAACCATGTTGAAGTGATTGACGATGTGCAGTCGATCACCGAAGAAGAATTGATCGACTTGATTGACGAATTACCATAGCTGCCCCGCGGTTGCTAATCGTGGGCAGGAGTGTGCGCTTGAAGGGTTGACGTTACACAAGATTTTTTCGCACACCCACGATTAATGACTACAGGGAGCCACTCGAAAGGACCCTCGAAGGCGCGGAAGTAATTCCGCGCTTTTTTTTGCTCTCCTCAACCGTTATCTTGTATGGCCAAACCTCCGCCATCCCTTCATGCGCATCGAACATCTCAACGAACTCCGCGACAAAAACCTTATCACTTCAGAACAATACAACAGGCTCGAACCCATCGTAATGGGGAAAATCGTTTCTGTATTCTTTGAACTCCGCACATTGTTGTACCTGGGAATTCTCCTGTTCACCACCGGTGTCGGCATTCTGATCTACGAGAACATCGGCGACATTGGACACCTACTCAGTATCATTGCACTCTCGGTTCTCACAGTCGGTTGCGGCGTCTATGCCGTCAACAAAGCAGCGCCCTACACGCCTGCGAAAGCAAAAAGTCCAACGCCTTACTTTGACTACATCGTGCTGTTGGGGTGTCTTTTGTTTATCTCCGTACTGGGCTATCTGCAATTTCAATACAGCCTGTTCGATGACGGAATGGGCGCGACGACGCTCGTCACCGCTGTCATCTTCTTTGTCGCTGCTTACCGTTTTGATCACCTCGGCGTACTATCGCTTGCCATTACAGCGCTGGCTTCCTTTTGGGGCATCAGCGTTTCGCCGCAAAAGTGGTACAGCGGCGACTTCTTCGAAACGGCAAACCTTCACAACGTAGCCATCGTATTTGCCGCTGCGCTTTCGGCCGCCGCTGTGGTGCTGGATAAATTCAACGTCAAGAAACATTTCACCTTCACCTACCTTAATTTCTGTTGTCTGATTTTTCTCGTAGCAGCGCTGACTGGCGTTTTCATCGACTACTCCGGGTACGGTTGGTACCTCTTGATACTGTACATCGGGTGCGGTCTGGCCGTTTGGGCCGCGCATTGGAAGAAATCATTTCTCTTTCTCCTTTACGCTTTTGTCGCCGGCTATATTGGCACTACCTACTTCCTCACGGATGTAATCCTGGACGATCCGTTCGTTTGGTTTTTCTACCTCATCGCTTCTTGCGGCGGGTTCATTTTCTTCATCATACGATTCAAGAACTATTTTAAACGCGAGGCATGAAAAGCGCTTACCATCAAACGTGGCTTCATAATCTCCAGATCACGAAGACCGCCAAACATTGGCTAAAACACGATCTTATTGGAGAGCAAGAATTTTCAGCAATAAAAAGCGCGTACGTGTCGGGTCTCTATCATCCGAACTTTCTGATCCGCATTCTCCTCTTCATCGCGGCCACGATCGCGCTGGGTGGGGTCACGGGGATGCTTGCGCTGTTCGTCGGTGATAGTGGCCAGGCAGTCTTGTCCGTGTTGTGTCTCTTGTACGGCGTCGGCAGTTTTGTTTTCCTGGATCGCGTGTTCATCGGAAATTTACGCCACTACAAGTCTGGCGTCAACGAAGCAATATTGTATCACGCCATTGGATTTACCATCGGTGGTATGCTGGGACTCAGTGATTTCAACGAGCACCTTGGTATCATCGTTTGTCTCGTGGTTTTTTCGGCCGCGGCCTATCGTTATATCGACTTGGTTTCAACGGTGTGTGCGCTCGCTTCGCTGGCATACCTGATATTTTTTGAATTGTACCAGGTGGGTGGAATTTTTCAACAAATCATTCCACTCGTGTTTATCATTCTTTTTACGCCGCTGTATTTCTTTATCCGGAAATTGAAGGAATCATTAACCACGGATCCCTGGTCACCCTGCCTTATACTTTTGGAATCCCTGTGTCTCCTCCTCATTTATGCGGCCGGGAATTACCTGGTCGTTCGCGAACTCAGTGTAAGTCTGATGGACTTATACCTGGAGGAAGGCCAAGACATTCCATTTGCTTACTTGTTTTATGGATTGACGGTCATCATCCCGGTTGCGTACCTGTACTTTGGAATTAAAAACAGGAACGTCGTTCTCTTGCGCGTAAGTTTGCTGGTCATTGCTTTTTCAGTCTTTACCTTCAAATACTATTACAGTCTTGGCCATCATGAAATTACGTTTACCATTGGCGGAAGCATCCTTGTACTGTTGTCGCTGTACCTCTTCCGATTCTTGAAATCACCAAAGGCAGGATTTACCGCCGAAAATATTCTGAGCAGCAAATGGTCTAACCTGCAGGCAGAGGCATTCATCATATCGCAAACGCTTGGTGGAAACAAAGCGCAGGCGGATGTACCATCGCAGGGTGGCGGGGGTAGTTTCAGTGGCGGCGGATCCACCGATGCTTTCTAACGCTTGGGTGAGTTAAAGAAATTTTTTCGGCGTTTGATCAGGATCAGAACGATGATCAACGCGATACCACCGGCAATCCACGGCAGTAAGTTTCCCAGCGTGAAGGGGGAAATTTGTATTGGATCCGTTTTTCCGTTAACCACAAACCCCGCCCAGAAAAACGGATGCGCCATTTCCGGATTCTTCTTAACAAATTCTTTCTTCGCCATCGCCAGCGCGACATCCTTCCGGAATCCCTGCTGAATGAATTTATAGAAATCAGTCATCAGTAGCGCCGACGCTTGATCGGGCACTTTCCACAAACTCATGACCGTGGCTGGTACGCCCGCGTACATGAAAGCACGCGAAAGACTCATCATCCCTTCACCGCGGTGGAGAAGCCCGATACCGGTTTCACATGCGCTGAGCACAACCATTTCTGAGTTCAGTTCCATGCTGTACAGTTCATTGGCGGTAATGGCGTTGTTCATCACGGAATCCGGGCCGGTGAAAATCAACCTGGAGAACAAAGGCTTCTCATCGTTTACAATGGAATGCAATGCCAAATGCAAAATCCGGAATTCACTGGCGTCACTTCTGAAATCATCAGCGGTCGCATGGGTGTACGCCCTCGAGTTTCCAAACAGGTCTACAATTTCATCGATCTCAGCGACTGAACCTTGAAGCTCAGCCAGTCCGGATTGCTGTGCGTAGTCGGCGTTAAATCCAGCCATTACTTTATGATTGGCCTGCGTGATCCGTTGTTGGGAAAGTAGCGAGGCCGACAGCGCATAGCTGATGGAGAATCGATCCATCAAATAAGTTTGCGTGGCGCCCGCTCTCACGATTTCAAAAGGCACGTAGTTCAAAATGCCGTGCGGAACAATAGTAAGCGACGATATCGGCGACAGCTCGGCATCATTGATCCATGGAGCAATCATTTCACCAATCTCGGCGGAACAACGTTGCAGGTCGCGCTGCCGCTTCAGGAAATTTCGCGGCTCTGTGAGGAGCGATCGTTGGAGCATGATTTTTTCCTGGAGCGAATCCAACGGCGTGACATAAATCCTGGAATGGTTGGGGCTTATACAAATAGAGAACAACGTACTGTCGCCGATGAAGTATTCGACGAGCGCTTGATCCGGTCTGAGAAATTTTTGCGCTTCATCCAGCGACAACACCCGGCTTTCAATCTTGAGCGAATAATAATTGGGATACTTCGTTTTGATCTCTGCATTTAATGCAGCGTACCTTTTTTTCAGCGCGTCGATTTCAACCCGTGCTCCGGCTGTTTCTTCCTGCCGACCTTCCTTTTCATAAAGTTCCTTCTCACGGATCGACAACTCCACCTTGAGCTGACGTTCCTTCTCTTCCACTTCCCTAGGTATTCCGGAGAAACGTTTTACCAATTTCAGGTGATCGAGCAGCACCGCACTTTTACTTTTCTCCATGTATCGAAGAAAGTCGTTCAGGTATTGGCGATCGTTGGATTTGTGATACAGTTCAAGCGCAATCCGGAGGGAGAGCTCGTATACCGGCACAGATACTTCTCCGAACACTACCTTATCTTTTTCAAGGCTGAAGTTATCACGGGTACTATCCAACAGTTGAATCGCCAGTTGGATCGTCTCGTAACTTTGATTCAGGTCGGATTCAGAGTTTTGCCGACGGTATTTTTTAAGTAGAAGACTGGATTTTTCGCGGAGCGCAGAAATGGCCTCTTTTTTAAACGCAATAGCCCGCACGGGAGGATTCGATGTCTTATTTGAAATATCAGGTTCACCTGACCGTTGCAGGCTATTCAACGCTTTTTGCATCATGAGTGATGCCTGCGAATAATTCCCTTGCTTTTCATACACTATACTAAGGTCCCGGTAGACGGACGCGGTTTCAAATCCCAAGCCATGTGTACCCAGAGCTTCCAGCGCCTTACGCAACTGTGAAATTGCCTCGTCAACTTTGCCTTCATCCACGGCAATCTTCGCAAGGCCGCGGTATGGGACAAAATTGTTGCGTCCGATTTCTTCACCCAACTGGACCGACTTTCGGTAGTAAAATTTAGCACTCGCCAGATCCTGCTTCTTATGAAAAAATTCTGCCATGAAATTGTACAGTACGATCGCGTGAATTCTAACAATGCGATACTTATTCGGATCGACTTTTAAGGAGAACGCCGGATCAATCCAGCAACTGTCCAAATTTCGTTTGGCATTCTCGAGGTAGAATCGTGCCTGATCGTAATTATCCATGAGCAGGTAGGCCCTCCCGATATTTCGATAGGTAAGAGCGTAGTTGGGTGAAGTGGTTTTATCACGATAACAATCATAATAAGGGATACTGGCCAAGTACTGGTTGATTGCGGATTCGTACTCGCCTTTGAGTTGATACGTCGATGCCTGGTACTGCGCGACCTGAAATAGACGTAAACATTGACTGGTGCCGTGGCCATTCCTTTTTACATACAGTTCAACCGAATCAAGGTAACTTAGTGCGTCATCATACTGAGCAAGGTCTTGATAGTAAAGCGCCAGCATAAACTTTGATTCCATAGCCAGGCTGTCGGATTGCTCACGATGCAGACGTTTAGATAGTCGAATGGCAGAAAAAGATTTATCCAGGTATTCCTTCGCTTCCGCGAATTTGAAATTGTAATAAAATGTCATCGCCCGGCTCTGAAGCAAATTTATCCAAGGAATCGGATGCTGGTCAGCACCTCGCGACAAAATGATAGTTTCGGCTTTGGTGAGAAATTGATCTGCCTTTTCAAAATCCTGGTACATCATAGCATTGCCAGCGCGTACCAGGGAGTCGAACGAAGCCGGTAGTTTGTCGGATTGCGAAAAGACGGAGTCACTAAAAAAAAGAAACACGATGACCCCCATCATCCAGTTCAAAGGGATCATCGTGTTCCGATGCATTTTATTGGCCTCTTAAATAAGGTTTACCGTCTACCAGCCTAATATTCAAATCGTAGTTTTGCTGGCCGTTGCCAAAATTCCCATTAACGCGCAGCACGTAATCACCATCCGGCAATACGGTCCCTGCCGGTAATTGCAGAATCTCGGCACCGCTTATGGTACCATCCTCTATGAGTCCGAATTGTGTCGTATTATTAGTAGAATCTGAAGTAATAGCAACTGCAGTATTTGACCCGTTCTGACGAACAACTTTCCAATTTATGGCCGTGGGACAAGGACAACGATCATCTTTCGGTCTCAACGTCGAGCTTGGAGGCGGCTGAACAGGACCGGTGCCCGACGGGGGAACCGTTGCGATCTCCATCATCAAGCTGTCATTGGGGCAAGGGCAACAGCAAATGATGGTATAACTTGGATCGGGGGCAGGATCCGTAAACTGCGTTTCTTCGTTGCTCACGGTCGAGTAGAGAACGCGCATCATCATCAAATTGGTAGAATCGGTGGCTGTGGAATCGCCCGCCATACCGGACAACGATGCTGATCTTAAGGCTAACTCTGAAGCCAGCACGTACTTAGGTTTTTCACAACTTGAAATGATCATCGCCATACCCACTATGGGCATGATGAACAGCAATAATTTCTTCATAGAGGTTAGGTTTTTTGGTTAAGAAATATAACGAAAATCGGCACAAAAGGAAATGACCCACACCGTTCACAATAAACGAAGTGTGGCCCGGGGGTTGCCCCGGGCCACACTGTTTACTTTCAAAAATGTTTAGTGATAGGCTACTCGTCCCTCAGCACATTGGCCGGATTCAACCGGGCGGTGTTGTATACTTTAAAGCCAATGGACAAGGCACAAGCAACGATCAATATTGTGGCAGAAGTAACAAGGGTTGTCACGGTAGCTTCCAGGTAGTAGTCCCAAATGCTGTCCATCAACATGGCCGACATCCACGCACCTCCCCATCCCCCGACCACGCACGCGATCAAAAGTATGATAACGAATTCCTTGTTGATCACTTTCGAAATATTGGCAGTCGATGCGCCAAGCACTTTCCGAACGCCGATCTCTTTCATCTTTTTAATAATGTTTAAAGACACCAGCGTGAACAATCCGGTCGCCGACAACATCAGCGCTACAACACCAAGAAAGACGAACATGATCACAATATTGTTATTAACGGTATTGGCCTCCACCATCTCTTCATCCATATAGCGGCCGTTGTACATCTTGTTCGGAAAAATCTCTTTCCACTTTACTTCCATGAACTCATTAATGGACTTCAATTTGTCCACCTGGCCTTTGACCAGGATGTGTCGGATGTCTTCCTTGGGTCCATACCGGAACATGATCGGGTCCATTTGCTCCCAGAGACCGTTGTTATAAATGTCTTTCACGACGCCGACTACATAGTATTGCACCGTATCCATCCAAACGATTTGTTTTCCCAACGGCTCAGTAAGTCCTAATTTTCTGGCTAGCCCTTCGGTGATGATCACCGATTCTTTGCGATCTGTTTCGGAGTCTTTCTGAAAATCTCTCCCTTCCTTCAAAGTAAGTCCAACAATCTTCAGGTAATCATCTCCGATATTGAGGATATCAACTTCAATCTCTTTGTCTTCATGTTTGATCGGATCACTAAAAGCTGACGAATATAAATGATGTTCAGATCCCGCTATTCCCTCAACATCCGGATTGGCGAGAAGGGCGTTGCGATAGGTCTCGTACTCTGATCGGTTGGCCACATACGTAAACACTACTCCTTTTTTATCAAATCCCAAATCGAAATCGCGTTGAAACCTGGCGTTGTCGGTAAAGGCCATGCTGCATACAATGCCGATCAGCGAAATCGCGAATTGCAACGCCAACAGAATCCGGGTAAAATAATTCGTTCCGCCAAATTTCAATTTTCCTTTCAGAATGCTGGTCGGTTGAAACTTGCTGATGTAAAACGCCGGGTAGCTTCCTGCCAGCAAACTGGTGAAGAGCAGCGTGCCGATCATGAAAATTAAAAAGTTCGGCTTCTCAAAGTAATGCGTCGTCAGTTTTAGTTCCGGCCAGAGTTTGTTGAATCCCGGGATCAACAGCAATTCGCCAATAGCAATTCCCAGGACCATGGAAATGAAGCACACCAGTGTGGTTTCACCGATGAATTGATAAACCAGATACTTACGCGTGCTGCCCATCACCTTCCGAATACCAATTTCCTTCAAGCGACGGGACGAAATCGCGATCGCCGTATTCGTCAGGTTGAAACAGGCGATCAGCAAAACAAAAATCGCCATCATTCCAATCGCTACTACGGCAGCAAGCGGAGAACCTTCGCGCGTCCAGGTACCCGGGCGATCCGTATAACCATCGCGCACCGCCATGCCGACGAACGGATCGAGCTGATATTCGCGCAGAATAAAGTCATCGCGAATGGCATTGTTATTTTCCACATAAGGCTTCAACTGACTCTGAATCGTACTTACCCGCGCAGGATCTTTGATCTCCACAAACAAGGTGGTACGGTAGTACCAGGTATCTTCCGTATCGCGCGGATCTTTTTTGTCAAATGAATTGTCGACGTGCGCATACGCGTCACCGTAGAAACTGGAATTGGTAGGTTGTTGTTTAAAGACACCAGCGACAACATACTCTTTAGTTTTGCCGCTGTCGAGCATTTGGCTGATCACCTTTCCGAGAGCTTTCTCCTTTCCAAAATATTTCTCGGCCAGTTCATCAGAGATAAAAATCTGGCTTGTGTTCTTTATCGCCCCGTCGCCTTCGATGAATTCAAAAGTGAACATGGTAAAGAATGGCGGATCGACATACGTGAGATCACTTTCAAAAAGGTTTTCACCGATTCTGAAATTTCCTCCACCCCCAATGTATCGGGTCGAAGTAGTGACATCAGGAAAGTTTTGTTTGATCACGTTTGCCAAGGCAACCGGAACGTGACCGAAAACTGTCTGCTCGTTCTGGAACACCCGGAGGGAATTCACCCGGTATAGCGTAGCGGCATTCTTGTGATTCTGATCGAAGCTGTCGTTAAAATCGTAGTTGAAGTAGGCAATGATACAACAGGCAATCGCGATGGCCATTCCGAAAATATTGATCAGGATGTAGACCTTGTTCTTAAAGAGATTCCGGATGGCGATAAGAAGGTGATTTTTTAGCATAGAGGGTAGGAGGTTAACAGGTATAAGACTCTAATTCATAGCAACAGGTTGCATTTGCTTCCAACTATATGCCACAGTTCAAGAGTCCAAAATCAGCCTATAAAACGACACCCGGCTTGGGGTATTGTTCACAACTGGACATTGCGTGTGTTCGGTTCCACGATTGAACCCCGGCTGGTGCTACCGCTTGTCCCGCAGAAAAATTCTCAGTTCTTCCTCCGAATTAATGTTTCGGTGAATCCGGTCGTTGAGGGGCTTTACCAGCCTGATATCATTTTGTTGAAGAAACAATTTGATTCCCCGATGGCCTGCCTTGTAATAGTTCTGTAACGGTTGATACGCTGAAGGTTCCCATAAAGTCAGCAAAGGTTCCGGATCTTTTCCTTCTGAATCATAATAACAGGTTGCATGCTTCGAAGGGTCACGATGGCTGATCAGCAATTCCAGCGAAGCTTCATCAATATACGGCATATCTACGGGCACCGTTAACCAGGATGCTGAAGCATCTGTGTCGAACGCACTGAGTATTCCATTCAACGGGCTTTCGATGGTAAAACGGTCTGGTAAAGGATTCAGGTGGGCTGGTACATCCTTCGCCGTCTTGCAGGAAGTAAAAACTTTTCCACACAATTTACTAAGCATGTCGAATAAGAATTCCTGCTGCGGCTTGCCATGATAGTCGATCAAACCTTTCGCATATCCCATGCGGGCACTTTTCCCTCCCGCCAAAATCAGTCCATTGATCATGATTCTAATCCTCTATCTCTTCTCCGCAATGCGGACATTTCCGCTTGTTTGAATGGTGGAGTGATTCATAAAACCCCGACGACAAAATACCCGCCGGCAGTGCGAGAAGTCCCACGCCGGCGATGGCGAACAGGCCTCCCAGGAATTTTCCCAGCGGTGTCACCGGCACCATGTCGCCATAGCCAACCGTGGTGATGGTGGCAATGCCCCACCACATCGTGGCGGGGATGCTCGTGAATTTGTCAGGCTGCGCTTCGTTTTCTGCATGGAACATGATGAAGGAAATGATCACCAGAACGAAAAGAATAAAAAGAAAACTCAGTACCAATTGCTCTTTGCGATCTACCAACACCCGCTTAAACAGTTTCAGCGCGTGTAGGTAACGGGCGATTTTAAACACGCGGAAGAGGGCCATCAACCGGAAGATCCGGAGGAAGCGAAGGTCCATTGGAAAAAATACAAAGTAAAAGGGCAGGAAGGCGAGCAAGTCGACGATGGCGATCGGCGAAAGCATAAAACTTATTCTTCCTTTTACCGGGTGGCTATACTTCGGACTTTCCACGATTGAATAAATCCGCGCCACGTACTCGATGGTAAAAAATAAGATGGTGAAGATCTCGAATCGCTCGAACAGGAGAGCGTACTCCTGGTGCAAAGGGACGACGGACTCCGCGAGAATGGCCAGAATATTCAGGATAACAATCGTCACCAAAAGGAATTCAAAAATCCTTTCCCAAATCCCTCCTTTCTCGGTCGGTTCCAGGGTGAGGTACAATCTTTTTCGAAGCGTCATAGTTTTGCGCGTTTGAAATCTTTTTTTCCACCGGTTTTTTCCATGAGGCGAACTTGCTCAATGGTGATGTCGTGTGAGAGTGCTTTGCACATATCATAAATGGTGAGAGCCGCGACAGATGCCGCCGTCATCGCCTCCATCTCCACGCCGGTTTTTGCGGTCAGGCTTACCTGCGTGTCGATCACAATCTTTTCGCTTTGAACCCGAATAAAAACCTGGCAATCATCCAATCCCAGCGGGTGACAAAACGGAATCAGCTCGGCGGTTTTTTTGGCGCCCATCACACCAGCGAGTATCGCGGTTTGAAATACGGGGCCCTTTTTGGTAACGAGTTCGTTGTCTTTAATTTGAGCGATGATCTCCGGGCCGACATGGACAATGGCCTGAGCTTTGGCGACACGCTTGGTAGGTTTCTTGTCGGAAACGTCAACCATCTTCGGGTTTCCCTTGGCGTCGACGTGTGTAAATTGTTTTTTACTCATGTACCTTAGCGTCAAACAAGTATAAAGGTAATTAAATGTCATGGTAAGCGTTGAAGAAGCAACGGATATAATTCTCTCTCGCCTTTACAAACCGGCCAAGGTGACGGTCCCGTTGACCCAATGCGTCGGAAGAATCTTAGGCGAAGTTGTCAAGGCCGACCGCGACCTCCCTCCCTTCGACCGCGTGGCGATGGATGGCATCGCTATCCAACACGAGCGCTGGGCGAATGGTCAAAAAGAATTCCTCATACAAGATGAACAAGCCGCGGGCGCGGAGCAGAAAACATTAGACGACAGCGAACAGTGCCTCGAGGTGATGACGGGCGCCGTCTTACCAGAAGACACCGACACCGTGATCCGTTATGAAGACCTCCACCTTGACGACGACAAGGCAACAATTAAAGTAGACAAGGTTGAGAAAGGTCAAAACATTCATCGGCAAGGACTGGATGCAGCAGAAGGATCCGTTCTGCTGGAGCCCGGCATCATCATCTCTCCTGCTGAAGTTGCCTTGCTCGCCTCGGTGGGTAAAAGCGACGTGACTGTTCTGTCGATGCCCAAGACTGCCGTGATCTCCAGCGGAGATGAACTTGTGGAAGTCTCGACTACGCCAGAACCTTACCAAATACGAAAATCAAATACCTACGCGCTGGACGCCGCGATGGACCAAATGAAGTGGACCGCCAATCTTTTTCATTTGCCCGATCGCAAAGACTTTTTGCTGGATTCTCTTCGCGTCATCGCCGCGGATCACGATGTATTGATACTTTCCGGCGGCGTTTCAAAAGGCAAGTACGATTTCATTCCGGCGGTGATGGAAGAACTCGGCGTCAAAAAAATATTTCACCAGGTAAGTCAGCGGCCAGGCAAACCGTTTTGGTTTGGCGTTGGCGCAAAAGGTAAAGTCGTTTTCGCGTTGCCTGGTAATCCGGTATCAACGTACTGCTGTTTCTACCGCTACATTAAACCGTGGTTGATGAAGAGCCTGAGCGTAGAAGCACCGACCATGCATGCCATCCTTGCGAAAGATTTCTCCTTCCAACCCAGCCTGACCTATTTTCTACAGGTGCGCGTTGAAAATGAAAATGGAAAGCTGCTCGCCTATCCCGAAGCCGGTGGTGGATCGGGCGATTTCGCCAACCTTAAAAAAGTAAATGGCTTTTTAGAACTCCCGTTACAAAAGAATTCGTTCCTTGCCGGAGAGGTGTTTCCTTACTACCCATTCCGCACGCTATGAGAGAAGAATCCACCAGAATCCTTGTTGCGTTGCTAACCTCCATCAGTGGAATAATCTTAACCATCCGATACCTGCGGCTTCATCCTTTCTTTGCTTTGATCGGGGCGAGTTTGTTATTCGGTGTCATCGTGCGAATGGGGATCGTCGATTCACTGAACATCATTCAACTTGGATTCGGTAACATGATGCAACGGATCGGTATCATCGTGGTGCTCGGTTGCGTGTTGGGGATGCTGCTCGAAAAAACGGGAATCATGGAAGCACTCAGCGTTGGCATTCTGAATCTCTTCGGTCGTCGTCGCGCGTTGTTCGCGATGGTGTTTATCGGAATCCTTGTCGGCATACCCGTGTTTTGTGATTCAGGATTCATCATCTTATCGCGTTTGATACCCACGCTGGCCGCGAAAACTTCTGTGAGCTCAACCTCTTTAGCCTTGGGTCTTTCCGGCGGCCTGTATACTACACACACCCTCGTTCCCCCCACGCCGGGACCGCTGGCCGCTGCGACAAATCTTGGGCTCAGTGATTCCATAGGATGGGTTATCGTAACTGGGATACTGATCGCTATGCCGGTGCTGCTCGTAACGTATATGTATGCCCGGCATAAAGGCGTCGCGCAAAGCATATCCATGGAAATGGATGCGATGACAAAACCATCTTTGCCACTTTGGAAAGCTTCTGCTCCGATCGTTGTTCCTGTGGTGCTCATCGCGTTGGCATCCTTTGTACAACTTTCCGAAAGTTCCCATCTCAGCGACTTGCTCAAAATCGTGGGTACGCCCATCGTGGCGTTGACGATCGGGATTGCATTGGCTACGCTCTTAACTTTCAGAACGAAAGCGAATTGGTCTGAGTGGATCACCGAAGCCCTCAAAGACGCGGGCATTATCTTATTGATCACAGGTGCCGGAGGAGCTTTTGGCGTGGTAATCGAACACAGCGGAATAGAAAATGAAGTGCGCGCGATGACTTCATCGTTGGAAGTCACGCACATCATGTTGTTAGCAGTCGCCTGGTTATTGGCGGCTATACTGAAAACAGCGCAGGGTTCAACAACATCATCCATGATCATCACCAGCTCGATGGTCTTTCCGATGGCCAGGGCACTTTCATTGTCGGTGGTCGATCTGGCTTTGCTGACTTCAGCTATTGGCGGTGGGGCCATGGCGGTCTCGCATGCGAATGATTCTTACTTCTGGGTGATCTCTAAATTTGGTGGTGTAACGACTACCGACATGTTCAAATACTTCACGCCCCTCACGTTACTACAGGGCGTCACGGTTCTCATGGCCACTATACTTGCTTCTCTTTTGTTATGAGGGTGCTGGTCGCGCCAGACAAATTCAAAGGTTCGTTAACCTCTCAGGAAGTTTGCGAAGCGATACGCAGCGCATTGTTGGCGTCGAATTCGAATTGGGAAGTGATTACGATTCCTTTTGCTGACGGTGGTGAAGGTACCTTTGAGTTGCTTACATCCTTTAGTGGCGGCAGTGTAAAAAAAGTATTGGTACGCGACGCCCTGTTCCGTCCGATGGAAGCGCAGTACGGCGTCTCCCGCGATGGCAAGGTAGCGTTTATCGAAATGGCACAAGCGTCGGGACTGCAACACTTGAAAGCGTTTGAGCGCAATCCCATGAACACCACAACCTTTGGAACAGGGGAGCTCATCGCCGATGCACTAACGCAGGGTGTCCAACAGATCATCCTCGGTGTTGGTGGTTCAGCAACCAATGATGCGGGCATCGGCATCGCCGAAGCGTTGGGTGTAAAATTTTTTGACGATAACGACAAGCGCCTCGAGCCGATCGGAAGAAATCTTATTCACATCGATTCGATCGATCATGACAATATTCATCCGCGTTTAAAGGACATCGAGTTTACGATTCTCTGTGATGTCGATAATCCCCTTCATGGTCCGAATGGTGCCGCGTTGATCTTCTCACCGCAAAAGGGCGCCACACCCGCGATGGCTTCAGCGTTGGATGAGGGTCTGCGCGCGTATGAAAAAATACTCGTTCGTTCCTTCGGGAAAAATGTAAACTTTCCAGGCGCTGGTGCTGGTGGAGGCGTCGCTGCAACCCTTGCTGCACTGACGGATGTTACGATTCGCTCGGGAATGGATTTCATCGCAACCTTGACCGACCTGGAACTGCAGGTGGAAAAGGCTGACGTTGTCATTACCGGTGAAGGTAAGATGGATGAGCAGACATTATCGGGGAAAGTCATCAAAGGCGTCGCCACCCTGGCGGCTCGATTCCAGAAACCGGTATTCGCCGTCGTGGGCAAGAATGAATTACCAACCCGGCAATGGCGCGAAATGGGTGTCCATCAGGTCATCACTTTGTCAGGAAACAAAATATCTGACCAGGAAGCCATGAAAAACGCGTTTTCCCTCCTTCAGGAGCGGGTCAGGGAAGAAATTATTCCCCTTTTACTTTCCCGCCGGGCCGATTAACTTTGTCGCCTTATTTGAAGAAACCTCAAGCGCATGTTCGATAATTTAAGTCTCAAGCTGGATAAAGCCTTTCAAAACCTGAAAGGCCAGGGAAGGATCTCGGAGATAAACGTTGCCACCACCATCAAGGAAATTCGCAAGGCCCTGATCGATGCCGACGTCAACTATAAAGTAGCCAAGGAAGTCACCGATGAAATCAAGGAAAAGGCGATGGGTCAGAATGTACTCACCGCGATTTCTCCTGGACAACTCCTGGTCAAAATCACGAACGATGAGCTGACTTCCTTGATGGGCGGCGCCAGCGAGGATATCAAGATTGATGGAAACCCTGCTGTTGTGTTGATCGCCGGTTTGCAAGGTTCTGGTAAGACTACATTTTCCGGAAAGCTCGCCAGCTATTTGAAGAAGCAAGGTCGATCGGTAATGCTGACCGCTTGCGACATCTATCGTCCGGCCGCCATCGATCAATTAAAAGTATTGGGTGAGCAAGTGGGCGTCGAGGTTTACGCAGAACCCGAAAACAAAGACGCCGTAAAAATCGCAAAGGCTGCCATCGAACACGCGAAGAAAAATAATCATCGCGTCGTCATCGTCGATACGGCGGGTCGCCTCGCGGTCGACGAACAAATGATGGACGAAATCGCGCGACTGAAAGCTGCGCTCAATCCATCGGAGACTTTGTTTGTGGTGGATTCGATGACCGGTCAGGATGCTGTCAACACGGCGAAGGCTTTTAACGACCGGTTGGACTTCAATGGTGTTGTTCTCACCAAACTCGACGGTGATACCCGAGGTGGTGCCGCGTTGTCGATTCGACGCGTGGTTGAAAAGCCCATCAAGTTTGTGAGCACAGGTGAGAAGATGGAAGCGATCGATCGCTTCTATCCCGATCGTATGGCCAGCCGTATCCTCGGCATGGGTGACGTGGTGACGCTTGTTGAAAAAGCGCAGGAAGCTTTTGATCAGGAAGAAGCCGCGCGACTTAACAAAAAGATCCGGAAGAATCAGTTTGACTTTAATGATTTCCTTTCTCAACTCGAACAAGTGAAGAAGATGGGGAACATGAAAGATCTTCTTGGTATGATTCCAGGCATGGGCAAAGCCATCAAAGATGTTGACATTGATGATAACTCCTTCCGCCCGGTAGAAGCGATCATCCGATCGATGACTTTGGCAGAACGGGAAAACCCGGATATTATAAATAGCAGCCGCAAGACACGCATTGCGAACGGAAGCGGAACATCCATTCAGCAAGTGAATCAATTGCTGAAGCAGTTCGGCGACATGCGCAAGATGATGAAGACCATGAACAAGATGGGCGGAAGCAAGCGCGCGCTGTCGGCACTGAATCCGTTCGGAAAATAATCCGGCCGACAAGCGCTTACGCTGAAATATCCTGTAATTGTTCTACCTTCGGTAAAAGAAGTTAGCCTTACGTTAGCTAAAACCGAAGCGACCATGCGCATCCTATCTCTGAAGTCGATTTCCCTATTATTGTTTTCTATTTTGATGACTGGGTATCTTCATGCCCAGGATTTTCAAATCCAGAGTTTCAAGTTTCCAACTTTCAGGTCTGTCGGCAATGTATATGCCGATGGCGAAACCATTTGGGTTGGCACGGAAAACGGGGTTGCCAAATTTGATGGAGTATCATTTGAATTTCTTGACGAGACAAACGGACTTCCGATCGACTCGGTCATGGACATGGTTCGTGATCCACGAAACGTCTTATGGTTTGTGGGAAACCAGGGTGTCGCCTCCTTAAAAGATGGCCACTGGGATTATTATTATCCGGACCAATATAGTTACGGGTTCGTGGACCGCACCGGCGACGACATATGGTTCTCCTATGCTGACAGCGGCTTGTTGAGGATTACCGGTACGGACACTACAACCTACGCGCTGAACGAGAATGTTTGGCTTAACGGCGTGCAGAAAGACTCGCAAGGAAAATTCTGGGGCTATGGTTATAACGGCCTCTTCCATCTGGAGAACGATACCTGGGTTCATGACACGCTCTCAGTTGCTTCCAACACGATGCATATCGACAAGGATGGAACGCAGTGGGTCCCGGGTTGGGGATTTCTGTATAAGCGGATGGCCGGCGAGAGTGCTTTCGAAACCGTTGAATTTCCCTGGGGGCAAACGGTAAGCGTTACGAGCATCACGTCCGATGAAAACGGTACCCTCTATATGGGAACATGGAGCGATGGGATGATCATCAAAGCCGGTGATACCTGGTATAAAGTAGACACCTCCGATGGGTTGTTATCCAACTATGTAGTAGACGTCGATGTGGACTCCTTCGGAAATGTTTGGATGTCCAACTTTTCCTGGCAAACCTGGGAAAGTGGTCTTTCAGTTTTGGTGAACGAGGATTGGTTTAGTGATGCCGATGCGCTTCATGGCGTGATCTTTCATGACGTCGATAACAACGGTCAGCAAAATGGAACGGAGCCCGGCGTACCGAATCAATTTATACAACTTCAGCCCCGCGGTGGTTATGCTATCACCGATAGCCAGGGAAAATTTTCTTTTCGACCGGTTGATGGGGAGAATACGATCACGGCTACGCTGACTGGGTTCTGGGAACAAGGAAGTACACCCCTGTCGTACACGTTCAGTTATCCCGGCGCAGCTTCTGAATTTCAGTTTGGAATCAAACGTCAGATCGTAAAAGATCTTGCCGTTTCCCTGGTGGGCACCGCCGTGCGTCCTGGTTTTGACGCCAATTTTTATGTTACGGTTCGAAACGAAGGCAGCACCGCCACTGACGCCAATGTATCGCTCGACTACGACGCCGCGCTGACCTACGTAAGTAGCGAAGTCGCACCGACCATTAACGAACCCGGTCATTTGGAGTGGACATTGCCTGGTATCAACTCCCTTCAAAGTAGAACGGTACAAACTGCTTTTAATCTGCCACCCACTGTTCCCTTGGGAACTGTTCTTCGTAATGCCGCATCAGTCGATCCAATAAATGGAGAAACGGAAGTGTCAGACAATCTTGATTCGCTTAAGATTACCGTAACGGGATCGTTCGACCCGAACGACAAACTCGTGCGTGAAGGAATTCTGGAAGAACGATTTGTAGAGATTGGAACAAAGCTTACGTACACGATCCGGTTTCAGAACACGGGAACCGATACCGCGTTTGTCGTGAAGATAAAGGACGAGCTCGATCCGCATTTTGATCTTCTTTCATTGGAAATCCTGGCCTCCAGTCATCCGATGACCTATAAACTGGACGGCCGGCTGCTTACCTTCATTTTCCAGGATATTGAATTACCCGATAGTACACGAAACGAGCCGAAGAGTCATGGCTTTGTGCGATATCGAATCGGACCCTTCAGTAGCGTGCTCAACAATACGGTGGTTAAGAATTCGGCGGCGATCTATTTTGATTTCAATGAACCTGTAGAGACCAATGAAGTCACGAATAAGTATGTTACCGAATTGCCCGTTGAAGTAGTTCTTGGAACAGAAGCGACTTCCACGGAAGGCGTAAAAATTTACCCCAATCCCGTCGAGGGGGTCGTTTATTTTCAGACCGATATCAGTCGCTATTCAAAAGCAGAGTTGATTTCCACGACGGGAAAATTGGCGACCAGCTTTCAACCCGCATCCGGTTCGAACAGTTTGGATGTTAGCCAAATACCGCCAGGTTTGTATGTGTTGCGATTGTCGGGCCAGGCGGGGACAGCGACGGTCAGGATTGTTATTTCGAATAATTAATTTCTGAGCACTAAAATAATTACCGTTCATCCAAACCAAATAGCGGTTGGAAGCGTTCTATCCTTAGTTTACAGGTAAAAATTCTAATATCGAATAAATGCCCCTGACCCTCGGGGGCATTTTTACGTTCTCAAAGTCAGGAACATAAACCAAACTTCATTCTCTATGAAAAAAATTACAATCTTGTTCGTTGCCCTGGTCGTTTCATTGGGGGCGGCCGTGGCTCAGGAAAAGCCGATGAGTCCAAAGGCTGAGGCCAGCGGAAAAATCGGAGCCGCTACAGTGAAAATCGTTTATTGCCAGCCGTCAGCACGCGGCCGCAAAATAATGGGCGGCCTTGTTCCATACGGTGAAGTTTGGCGAACCGGAGCCAACGATGCCACAACTATTGAGGTAGACAAGCCTGTTAAAATCGAAGGCAAGGAACTGCCCGCAGGCAAATACGCGCTGTTCACCATTCCCGGTGAAAATGAGTGGACCCTGATCATCAACAAGGAACACAAACAGTGGGGTGCTTACAACTACAAGGATAAAGAAGATTTGTTCCGCGTTAACGTTAAGCCCGGCAAAACTGACAGCTTTGTTGAAACATTCATCATCGGTGTCGATAAAGATAATATCAACCTGAAGTGGGAAAATACAGCTGTTGCTTTCAAAGTAAAGGGTTAAAAACAACCCACCAGCTTCGATAATAAACTAATGCCCGCGGCAATCCCGCGGGCTTTTTTTTGAAAGCAAAAGATTCTATAATTTAATGCTCTACAACCGGAGCACACATGCAAATCATTGGGCGATACGATCGGGTGGATTTGCCCGGCCTGGGTCTAACGAATATCCATGCAAAGATTGACACGGGCGCCTATACCTCCAGCCTGCACTGTCATAAAGCGGAAATCGTAAACGGAAAGCTTGAATTCATTTTGCTCGACGAGGAGCATCCGGAGTTTACCGGAATGAAATTCACGTTTGATCAATTTGAGGAACGTGATATCAAAAATTCTTTTGGGGATTTGGAGCGTAGATTTGTCATTGTCACAACCCTAAAAATTTTTAACGAAGAAATAATCACGGAATTTTCTCTGAGCAATCGGGGATCGCTTAAATTTCCGATATTAATTGGCAGAAAAATACTTCGCGATCGTTTTCTGATTGATGTTAAGAAGAAAAACGTATCGTATCGGGAAAAACGAAAACTCCTCCGGTCAAAAAAAGCGCGAAAAGGATAAGCCCCTCCATTTATGAACATTGCTATTTTATCCCGCAATCCGAAGTTATACTCTACGCAGCGGCTGAAAGAGGCGGGGGAACAGCGTGGACATCGCGTCGAGATCATTGACCACATGAAGTGCGTCCTTTTCATTGAAAAGAAAAATCCCGTCGTACTCTATCAAGGAAGAAGGCTGGATTATTTTGACGCCGTCATCCCCCGGATTGGAGCTTCAGTTACATTTTACGGAGCGGCCGTAGTTCGTCAGTTTGAAATGATGAAAGTTTTCACGGCCGTTGAATCGCAAGCGCTCATCCGCTCACGCGATAAACTTCGCAGCCTTCAAATTTTGTCCCGCGCTGGATTAGGTCTCCCAAAAACCATTTTCATGGACTACACCAAAGACACGGAGGGAATCATTGAGGCCGTGGGGGGAGCGCCGGTGGTGATTAAGCTTCTGGAGGGAACCCAGGGCCTCGGCGTAGTCCTGGCGGAAACAAAAAAAGCGGCGCAGTCTGTAATCGAAGCTTTTCACGGGCTCCATGCGCGCATTATCATTCAGGAATTCATTAAAGAAGCAAAAGGCACCGACATCCGTGCGTTCGTCGTTGACGGCGAAGTGGTAGGCGCTATGCGTCGGCAAGCTACACGCGAAGGAGAGTTTCGTTCCAACCTTCACCGGGGTGGAGTTGCCACCGTCGTTAAGTTGAGTCGGGCTGAAAAAAATGCGGCGATTACTGCGGCTAAGAAGATGGGACTTCACGTCGCCGGCGTGGATATGCTTCCCTCCAAGCGTGGACCGCTCATCGTAGAAGTAAACTCATCTCCGGGACTAGAAGGAATTGAGGGTGCGACAAAAGTCGATATTGGCGGAAAGATTATCCGATACCTCGAGAAGAACGCACTCAAAAAGAAAATTCAACACGATAAGGTGAACGCGTAGGAGGATTGGAATATTGAAAGGTTGAAAAATTGAAAGATTGTTTTCATTCCCAATTTCCCAATCTTTCAATTTTACAATTTTCCAATTCTACTTTAGCCAGCCTTCGACTTCCTGCATCGTGGGATTGGGAATCTCCAGTTTCATCTTCTTACGAAATCCGCATACATCGTTAAATAGCTTCGAAGCTTTCATCTCTTTCATTTGCGCCAGCGACTGGATCCCGAGTTTTTGCAACACTGGAATCAACTCGAGGCGAACCCCGGCTGCCGCGAATTCATTTTCGTCGAATCCGGCGACGGGTTTCTCTGGTTTCATCTGCGGAAAGAACAATACATCCTGGATGGACGCTGAATTCGTCATGATCATCGAAAGGCGGTCGATGCCGATTCCCAAACCTGCCGTTGGCGGCATACCGTATTCCAGCGCACGGAGGAAATCTTCGTCGAGGGTCATCGCTTCTTCATCGCCGCGCTTGCCCAATTCCAGCTGCTCTTCAAAACGCTGACGTTGGTCGATGGGATCATTCAACTCAGAGAATGAGTTTGCAATTTCCTTGCGATTGCAGATTGCCTCAAAGCGCTCCACCAATCCGGGCTTGCTCCGATGCTTCTTCGCCAGCGGCGACATTTCAATCGGATAATCGGTGATGAAGGTGGGCTGAATAAGATTCGGTTCACATTTCTCGCCGAAGATCTGATCGATCAACTTTCCTTTCGCCATGGTCTCATCCATGGGAACATGCAGTTTCTTGCAGGTGTCTCTCAACTGCGCCTCATCCATCGAAGAGATGTCGATGCCCGTAAAATGCTGAATCGCCTCGAACATGGTATAACGCGTCCAGGGGCGTTTGAAATCAATGACGTTGTCGCCGACTTTTACTTGTGTTGTGCCATGAAGGTCAAGCGCTACCTTTTCAATCATCTCCTCCACGAGGTCCATCATCCAGTGGTAATCCTTGTACGCGACATACAATTCAACCTGCGTAAATTCCGGGTTGTGGAATCTCGACATCCCCTCGTTGCGGAAGTCTTTAGAAAATTCGTATACACCATTGAACCCGCCTACGATCAGACGCTTCAAATACAGTTCATTTGCGATGCGCAAATACAGGGTCATTTCGAGCGTATTGTGGTGCGTTGTGAAAGGACGCGCGGCGGCGCCACCATACAAAGGCTGGAGTATTGGAGTCTCTACTTCGAGATAAGCTTTGCTATTGAGATACTGACGCATGGAGTTCACCAACTGCGTGCGCTTGACAAATGTATCGCGCACTTCAGGATTCACAATCAAGTCAACATAACGCATGCGGTAGCGTTGTTCCGGATCGGTAAAGGCATCGTGCCGTTGAACGTTGCCCTGTTCATCTTCCGTTTCCTTTACGATGGGAAGCGGCCTTAAGGACTTTGACAACACGGTCAGGCTCGTCACGTGGATGGAGATTTCCCCCGTCTGCGTCGTAAACCCATATCCCTTCACGCCAATGATATCGCCAATATCCAGGAGCTTCTTGAAGACAGTATTGTACATCGTTTTGTCTTCTGTTGGGCAGATGTCATCGCGGCGAATGTAAATTTGAATACGGCCGGTTTCATCCTGGAGTTCAACAAAGGACGCATTGCCCATGATGCGCCGGCTCATAATGCGACCGGCAATAGAAATCTGGCGATAGTCGCTCTTCTGCCGCTCGTAGTTCTCAAGGATTTCCTGAGCGGAGGCATTGACATCAAAAAGTTCAGCAGGATAGGGATTGATTCCCAGTTTTTCTAACTCCTCCTTACTCTTCCTGCGGTTGATCTCCTGTTCGCTTAATTGCATGTGGCCGGATTTTGCGCAAAAATAAGAGAAAGAAACAAATGTTTAATGTGGACCACCCCCGTCTCAAAAAACAAAAAAACCACGGTTGAAGCCGTGGGTTTTGAATAGGGCCGCTCGGGCCCACCATTTTTAGTTTATGCTGACTTTCTGCGCTGAAGTTCCTTTCTGATCAGGATGAGCTCACGGCTACTTTGGCCCACAACCGAAGTATTTTCCTGTGCACGTCTGAAGAGGTAAGGCATCACTGAACGCACCGGTCCATAGGGTACGTACTTGGCCACACGGTATCCTGCTTTGGCCAGGTTGAAAGAGATGTTATCACTCATGCCGTACAATTGGGCAAACCAGAAGCGATCGTCGTTATTCTTGATGCCGTGTTTCTCCATCATCGCGGTTAAAAACTGGTTGCTGTACTCATTGTGTGAGCCGCACATTACGGCAACCCGATCTCTCTTCTCTATGCAAAATGCAAGCGCGTCGTTGAAGGCTTTATCCGTAGCTTCCTTGCTCGGGTGGATCGGACTCTCGTACCCTTGCTGTTCGGCACGCTCCCTCTCCTTTTCCATATAAGCACCGCGGACAAGCTTGGCTCCAAGAAAATAATTCTTGGCCGACGCCACGGTGTGGGCTTCCTTCAGATTGCCGAGTGATGCGGTGCGATACAACTGATAGGTATTGAAGACAATTACTTTTTCTTTATTGAACTCGGCCATCATGTCATAAGCAAAGGCGTCGATGGGCTCCTGAATCCATGTTTCCTCGGCGTCGATCAATACACGAACGTTGTTATCGAATCCATGTTTACAAATGCGGTGAATGCGCGCGCGGACGCGCGTCAAGGCAGACTGCTCTTCGGCACTGAGGGTTTCTTTCTTCTGCACTTTTTCCAACAGTTCGGTCGCGGCCAATCCTGTTACTTTGAAAACTGAAAAGGGAATACTCTCCGGGGTCTTCCGGGCTTTGTCAATCGTGCGCAGGGTTTCCTCAACCGCGGCATCAAAGCCGCTTTCAGTCTTTGCACCTTCGACCGAATAGTCCAGGATGGTACCCACGCCATGCTTGTTGAGCGTGGTGATTTCGTCGTCGCAGTTGTCGATGCTCACGCCGCCGCAAAAATGATCGAAGACTGTGCTCTTGATCATTCCTTCCACCGGAAGGCGGAGGGCCAGGGCCACCTTTACTGAAGAGGTCGCCAGCGCGGAGATCCATGGATGGTTTACCAAAGAGAAGATGAGGTGAGCCATCTTCAATGCCCGAGTGGTCTTATAAGAAAAAGCTACCGCAGTATCTTCGAAAGATACCTTTGTCTGGTTTTCCATAAGTTGAGTTATTCGGGGGCAAATATACAGCTTACAATCGTTTGTCAAGGATTAGAAACAGCTGATGGAAATCATTAACGTCAATGCTTTTTGATAACTTTCGATCGACTGTATGCGTCCTGATTCCATGCTTCCTGAAAACATTTTGTTCTCCGCTGACCCCTCCACAGACCTAAAGACCTTCCTTACAAAAAAAGAGTACAGTCAGGTCGCGGTGCTGGTAGACGAGAACACCGGGAAAGCGTGTTACCCCCTACTTTCTGCAGGGCTCCCGAAACATTTTGTCATCACCGTGAAGAGCGGCGAAGAGCAAAAACACCTGGCCACCTGCGAAACGATATGGCAATCCATGACGGATCATACCCTCGACCGTCATGCGGTAATGATTGTAGTAGGCGGTGGAGTACTGGGCGATATGGGCGGCTTTTGCGCGGCGACCTATAAGCGGGGAATAGATTTTATACTCGTACCCACTACCCTGCTTTCTCAGGTTGATGCCAGTATCGGCGGGAAATTGGGCGTCGACTTTAACGCCTTTAAAAATCACATCGGGGTATTTCAACAGCCAGCGCTTACCCTATTGCACAGCGGATTTCTGAAGACTTTGCCTCCATCGGAACTCCGGTCTGGATTTGCCGAGGTCATCAAGCATGTCTTGATCTCAGATGCCGCGCAGTGGGATATCATTCGGGGTCGTTCCCTTCAGAACCAGGATTGGGATTCACTCCTTCGGCATTCCGTGGAGTTTAAAGCGCGGGTAACCACGGAAGATCCCAAAGAAAAGGGACTCCGGAAAATTCTAAATACAGGCCATACCATCGGCCATGCCGTGGAGAGCTACTTATTGGAAAACGGCCGGCGCATTCTTCATGGGGAGGCCATTGCTGTTGGACTCATAACGGAGGCCTTCCTGGCCCGGGAAAGGAATATGGTGACCGCATCGGATTTCAAAAACCTAAGCGAATACGTTCTAAAAATCTTTGGAAAAGTGGCGTTAAAAGATGGGGAGGCTGAAAAGATTGCGTTGCTAACGGTTCAGGACAAGAAAAATAAAGGGAATAGAATTCTGTGCGTCCTGCTCGATGGGATCGGGACGGCAGTTTGGGATTGCGAAATCAGTCTTGATGAGGTAAAAAGGGCTCTATCATTTTACCGGACGCTTCAGACATAATGTGCTTCTGAATCATCAAATCCTTTTCTCTCAGGTCTCAGCACTTTCTTAAGATCGTCAGCTCTCTTCGCTACGTAATCTTTGGTCTTTTGCTTTCTGTCTCCGGTCAGTAACCAGGCAGCCAACAAAGCACCGGAGGCTAAGCCAAGTCCGATTGCTATTTTACTGGTTCTACTCATAATACAAATAAACCTTTTTTGTATGTGAAATGTTTCACCGCCTGAAAAAAAATCTGTGACAAACTGTAATTTGCCCGACCAAATTTTTTCCATCACGTGAGCACACGACTTTATATTAAGCGAACGAATGTTTTAAAGGGAACGGCATCGCTTCTTCCAGCTTCAAAAAGTATCAGTAACCGGGCGCTTATCATCAACGCACTGAGTGGCGGTACTTCCGCCCTGCACAACCTTTCCGATGCAAACGATACGCAGCTCATGCTTCGCCGGGTGAACTCCTCCGAAAGGACCATTGATGTAGAAGACGCCGGAACCACCATGCGTTTCCTTACCGCTTACTTCACCGTAACCAATCAACCTAAAGTCATAACCGGCACGAGCCGGATGAAGGAAAGACCCATTGGCATCCTCGTCGATGCGCTTAGAAAATTGGGCGCCGACATCCGTTACGTCGAGAAGGATGGATATCCTCCCCTCGAAGTCGCTGGATTCAGGGATCAAAAAGTAAGTTCCATCAAGATCCGCGGCGATGTAAGCAGTCAGTTCATCTCCGCCTTGATGATGGTAGCCCCCATGTTTCCGCAGGGACTTACCCTGGAACTGGAAGGAAAAGTAGGAAGCCGCCCCTACATCGAGATGACGGCCTCGATCATGAAACACTTTGGCGCTTCGGCCGAGGTGCTTTCCGATAAAGTAGTCATTCCCCATAAAAAGTATAAGCCCGAAACCTTCACGGTAGAATCGGATTGGTCGGCGGCCAGCTATTGGTTCGCACTGACGGCACTAGCAAAAGAAGCCGACCTCTTTTTGCCACGCCTTTATTTGAAATCGCTGCAAGGCGACAGCATCATCGTATCGATCATGGACAAGCTGGGCGTGAAGGCTGAAATGAAAAATGAACTCCTTCAACTCACCAAGAAGGAACATCAATCAGAAATAAGCTGGGATTTTACAGACTGCCCTGACCTCGCGCAAACCGTGGCCGTAGTCTGCGCGGCGAAGGGCGTGCGCGGAAACTTTACAGGATTGGAGAGCTTGAAAATAAAAGAAACCGATCGCATCGCTGCCTTACAAAACGAGCTGCGAAAAATCGGAGGCGACCTTGTTGAAAATGATTCGGCCCATTGGACACTGATCCCTTCCGTGAATCTTCCAGGTACGGCTTCATTCGAGACTTACAAAGATCACCGGATGGCCATGGCCTTCGCGCCCCTGGCTACGATCATGGATGTCGAAATCGTCGGGCCCGAAGTCGTCAAGAAATCCTACCCGAACTATTGGAATGACCTGAAAACCGTCGGACTTCAAATAAGCTGACCGTCCATTTGCCGGGTGCCCCTGGCGACCGTATCCGGACGGTGCAGTCCGGATACGCCCATAACACCATTTGAAATTCCTCAAAATCAGGTCTGAAAAGCCATATTTTACGTGGCACCGGAATTGAACCTTTGCTCTTACGGTTCATTTCCAGATTCCTTAACATTTCAGATATGCTGAAAAATTACCTCCTTACTTCCATTCGAATTCTACTGCGCCAAAAGGTTTATTCCGGCATCAATGTTTTGGGCCTGACGCTTGGTGTAACATCGGCTCTGTTGATTTTGCTTTACGTCGCGGACGAATTCAGTTATGACCGCTTCCATCCGGATCGGGAGAACATGTACCGCCTTACGTTTAGGGGCAAACTGGAAGGTCAGGATTTCACAACGACCCTGGTGGGCATGCCCGCAGCGGAGGCTCTTCAGCGCGAGGCGCCTCAGGTATCGTCTGTGGTTCGCATGGCCAAGTGGGGAACCTATCCCATACGGTATGAAGAAAAGCTCTTTACGGAAAAGAAGTTTATGGTTGCCGACTCCAACTTCTTTACCTTTTTCAATTTCAAACTTGTTGCGGGCAATCGAGCCACTGCGTTGAATGGTCCGAATAAGGTGGTGATCACGGAAGCTACTGCCACCAAGTACTTCGGCTATAAAGGACCAGGCGATACCACGCCGATTGGCAAGCACCTTATTGGTGGTTCGGCCGGTGAACAGATCATGGAAGTGACTGGCATCGCCGAAAACCCGCCGCATCAATCGCATTTTCACTTCGACTTTGTATTGTCGATGGACTCGTGGGACATCGCAAAAAGTTCAACCTGGCTCAACACGGCAACAACGACTTACTTTAAATTGCTCCCGACAGCCTCTCCGGAAGATCTCAAGCCGGTGTTGGAGGGTTTTGTAAAGAAATACTGTGCGCTTGAAATTCAGCAGTTCCTGAATCAAAGCCTCGACGAGTTCATTCAAAAGGGTGGCTTCCTTGGATTCCAGGTCCAACCAATGCTCGATATCCACCTTTATTCCGGCTTAACGGATGAGCTTGAACCAAACGGAAACATTCAATACATCTACCTGTTTTCGGCGATAGCGATGTTCATCGTTGGTCTCGCCTGCATAAACTTTATGAATCTTTCTACAGCACGGTCAGCGAATCGCGCCAAGGAAATCGGGATCCGAAAAACCATCGGCGCGATGAAGGGAAAACTCGTCGGTCAATTCATTTTAGAATCATTCCTGTACACAGCGCTGGCTTTCATGTTCTCGATCGCACTAGTCTCTGTGTTGCTTGATCCATTCAACTTGCTTTCAGGAAAAAATCTCACCACGGACTTATTGATGCAACCCTACTTTATCGCAGGGATGACCGCCTTGATGATCATCATCGGGTTGTTGGCGGGAAGCTATCCCGCATTTTATCTCACGACTTTCAAACCGGCTGAAGTATTGAAAGGGAAAGTGAGGGCCGGAATGAAAAGTTCCGGTATCCGGAATACCCTGGTGGTTGTTCAGTTCATGATTTCCATCGCGCTGATCATCTCCACGCTGATGGTTAATCAGCAAATCAAGTTTCTCCAAAGCAAAAATCTTGGATTCAACAAGGATCACATCATCGACCTGTTGCACACCGGCAACCTCGGTAAAAATGGAGAAGCGTTCAAGAATGAATTATTGTCCTATCCGGAAATCGCCGGCGCCAGCTACTCCAACCGACTGCCACCGAATATTGACTGGACCTCTACTTTTCAATCCGAATCCAGCGACCGGACGTATTTGCTCGCCATCTATCAAATGGATTACGATCATCTCAAGACGATGGGATATGAAATGGCAGCGGGCCGTTTCTTCTCCCGCGATTATCCGTCCGATAGTACGGCCGTGATCCTCAACGAAACGGCAGCCTTCCAACTTGGACTTACAGATTTTGAAGGCCGAAAGCTTAAGACCTTCTTTGATACACCGGATGGTCGCACCGTGGAGGTCATCGGCATCCTCAAAGACTTCAATTTCGAAACGTTAAAGAGCAGCATCCGTCCGATGGCCATCATGCTGGGCAAAGCGCCAAATTGGGAGATGGCCATACGCCTAACGCCTGGTGACGCGCAGGAAAAAATAAGCCGCATCGAACAGCTCTGGAAAAAGTATGCGCCCCATACACCCTTTGAATTCAGCTTCCTCGATCAAAATTTTGACTTACTGTTCCGGGCAGAACAACGCCTCAGCCATGTGATCCTCGTGTTCACGTCGCTGGCGATTATTATCGCCTGCCTCGGGCTTTTTGGATTAGCTACCTTCACGGCCGAGCAACGGTCAAAGGAAATCAGCATTCGCAAGGTGATGGGCGCAACTGTCCCGCAGGTGATCGTACTGCTTTCGAAAGAGTTTACCAAGCTCGTTGTGATTGCCTTCGTCATTGCCATTCCTATCACTTGGTATGGTATGAATCAATGGCTGCAGGCATTCGCCTACCGCGTCAACTTTAGCGCCGTCGTTGTATTGACGGCAGGTGCGATTGCTGTTGCCGTCGCGCTGTTTACCATCAGCTTCCAATCTGCAAAGGCGGCCCTAACCAATCCTGTCAATGCATTGAGAAGCGAATAACATCGAAAAACCCAAACCCCTATACCTTACCATGTTCTTCAACAACCTAATCATTGCCTGGCGGAATCTCCGAAAAGCAAGATTGTTTTCGCTGATTACCATTCTCGGATTAAGCATCAGCCTGGCCAGTTGCGTGTTGATCATTTTCTATGTTCACAACGAAATGACCTATGATCACTTTCATCCAAAAGCGGATCAAACATTTCGGATCTCGTCCGTGATGAAGTATCCGGGAGGGCAAGATCACATGGCGATCTCGCCCGATCTGCTCGGCCCGATGATGAAGACAACCTACAATCAAATTGAAAACTATGTCCGGTTTGATCCCTTTACGTCACATCAGGTGAAGTTTCAAAACGAAGTCATCACCGAAGAAGGTTTTTCAAAAACTGATCCACAGGTGTTTGATGTATTTGGTTATCAACTTCTCGAGGGTAATCCTGACAAAGCATTGCGTGATCCAGCTTTCATCGTCATCAGTGAGACGGTGGCGCGGCGATACTTCGGACAAGAGTCTGCTTTAAACAAGACAATGATCGTCGACGAGCGGCCTTACACCGTTACTGGTGTGTTCAAAGATCTTCCCCAAAATTCCAGTCTGCCAAAAGGTGCACTGATGGGCTCCGTGCCACCGGACCTGGATACAAAAGCTAGCTGGCGATTTAACGCAGTCACCTATGTAGTCGCCGATGCGAAGATTGATAACGCGGCGCTTGAGGCTCTCCTCAGTGAATTCGCTTCCAAAAATAAAATGATGGAAGGCGTGGGCTTTCAAACCCAACGACTCACTGACCTTCATTTCATTACCGACATCAAATTTGATGCTGTCAAGGGAAACAAAAACTATGTCTATGGTTTTGCCGCCACCGCCGTGGTGCTGCTGGCACTCGTTCTTTTCAACTACATCAATCTGTCCACCGTCCGGTCGATGGAACGCAACAAGGAAGTCGGCATTAGAAAAGTAATTGGCGCGCGACCTGGGCAGTTGATTTCACAATTCCTCCAGGAGTCGATTGTTATTCTCGGAATATCAATCCTGCTGGCCATACTACTCATAGAGGTGTTGCAACCCGGCTTTACACTCATCACTGGAAAAGAACTTCTCTTCAACTGGAGCAACGGACTGCCCGTGGTTGCTGCAACGATGCTGATCCTGGTTACCATCGCTGTTATCTCTTCGCTCTATCCCGCTTGGGTAATGTCATCGTTTAGACCTGTGAGTCTTTTGCGTGGCAGATTTTCTGTTACCAGAGGCCGGCACTCAGGAAATCCTTTGCTGCTGGCGCAGTTCGCACTCTGCTCAAGCGTACTTATCTCCTTTGTCATCATTGGCCAGCAGGTGAACTACATTAAAAAGTATGACCTGGGTTTTGCAAAGGAAGGCCTCGTGGGAATTCATCTACCTACGGATTCCGCGTTTCAAACCAAACTCGGATACTTCGCTACCGAGTTGGGTAAGTCAGGATTTAAAACCGTGAGCTTTACTTCGGCGTCTGGCAACCTGTTGCACGGCGAGCCAATCTCCGAACAAGTCAAAATTTCTTCCGGAGGCCAAACCTTCGAGCTGAAGGTAAACCCAAAAGAAGTAGACGCGCAGTTTATCCCGCTGATGAAAATTCCATTGGTACGCGGGAAATCTTTCACTGAATTCTCTCCGGGACAATGGACCACATTAACGTTGGTGAATGAATCATTCGTACAACAAGCCGGCTGGACCGACGGGTTGAATGAAAAGATCGAGCTGCCTTTTGGTTTGGGAACGCTTACGGTGATCGGCGTCATCAAGGATTTTCATATCACGTCGCTGCATAATCCTATTGAACCTGTGATGGTTCGAGCCTGGGATTTCAGAAATCTCCCCTACCAACAGCTCAAAGCTTCACCGCCCGTGGCGAGTGTCTTCATGGAAGCTTCCGCCGATGAACTTCCGGAAGTGAAGAAAATCTGGGATCAGACTTTTGCCACCGCTACGTTCGACTATTACTTCCTGGAAGAGGCCTTTGAAAAACAGTATGAAGCAGAGCAAAAAACAATATCGTTGTTCTTCTACTTTTCAATTGTTTCACTCGTGATCACAGGCATGGGTCTTTACGGATTGATGGCCTACCAGGTAGAACTGCGAACAAAGGAAATCGGCATACGAAAAATTATGGGAGCCAACTTAAAGGCGTTGATCAAGCTGCTTTCAAGAGACACCTCCGGTTTCATTCTGGTCGGTAGTGCTTTCGGTTTACTCATCTCTTATAAAGCCGGTGAATGGTGGCTCCAGGGATTTGCCTACAAGACAACCATCACCTTCACCTTGATGGCGATACCCGTGGTGACCTTATTGGTGGTGGCCGCGATCATCATTTCAGCAAAAGTCCTCCATGCTTCTCGCGCCAATCCAGTAGACGCGCTCAGAAATGAATAGAGAGAAAAATTTCCAGCCATACAGCGAAAAGGCGTAAATTATTAACGCCTTTTCGCTATGCTCAAAAGTTACCTATCGATTGTCCTTCGTTATATGGCCCGACATAAGGGCTTCTCTTTGATCAATCTTTTCGGACTTACCATTGGAATCGCCTGCAGCCTCCTCATCGTTCTTTACATTCACGATGAACTTAGCTATGACACGTTTCATCCCGACGCCAATCGGATCTACCGGGTGACGCTGGAAGGAAATCTCCAGGGCAAAAAAATAAGGTCACCCTACGTCGGCACACCACTGGGGCCCACGCTCTTCCAAATTACCAATAACATCGAGGCCGTAACCCGGCTCGCAAGCTGGGCCACCTTTCCCATGCGTTTCGGAAATCGTGCTTTCACTGAAACCAACCTGATCCTGGCAGATTCAAATTTCTTTAGCTTTTTTAATTTTACGCTCATCGAAGGTCATCCCGATAGTGTTTTAAGTCACGAGCGCGACCTGGTCATTACGGAGTCGGCGGCAAAAAGGTATTTCAACTACACTGGCCCCGGCGATAAAAGTCCGATTGGAAAGACTATGATCCTGGCGCAGGGTTACACCGCCACGATCTCAGGCATCGCGGCCGATCCGCCGCGCAACAGTCACTTCTCCTTTCCCTTTGTGTTGTCGCTTCGTTCATGGCCAGAAGCGATTCAGGATAAAAGCTGGATCAATGGACGATTGATCACCTATGTAAAACTCAAATCAGCGGAAACCAAAAACAATCTCCAGGTTCAGCTCGACAATTTCGTCATCACGCATGTCAATCGTGAATTGAAAGAGTTACGGCAAATATCCATTGATCAGTTTAGCCTTCAGGGGAACAAATTGAAATTCTCCATACAGCCGCTGTTAAGTATCCACCTTCGTTCTGACTTGGATGAAGAGATCGGAATCAACGGTGATATCCAATACATCTACCTCTTCGGTGCTATTGCGGTCTTCATCACATTACTGGCTTGCATCAATTTTGTAAACCTGTCGACAGCCCGTTCGGCAAGCCGGGCCAAAGAAGTAGGCGTTCGCAAGACAGTCGGTGCTGCCCCGTCACGACTCGTCGGACAGTTCCTCTTGGAATCTTATTTCTACATTTTCCTCGCCGTGCTTTTCGCGCTAGCGCTGATCATCGTGGCATTGGTGCCGTTTAATTTCTTCACTGGCAAATCGATCTCCGCGTCTTTTCTCCTCACGCCTACCTTCCTGGTGATCCTTGCTGCATTGATCATCGTTGTGGGAATATTGGCAGGAAGCTATCCTGCTTTCTACCTCACACATTTCACACCCATCGAAGTATTGAAAGGGCGAGTACGGACGCGAATCAGAAGCTACGGTATACGGAACGTTCTTGTGGTTTTCCAATTCATGATCTCAACGGGGTTAATTATTGCCACGCTCATTGTCTACCTTCAGCTACTTCACCTTCAAACCCTGAATATTGGATTTGATAAGCGAAACATCGTCAACCTGCTGCACACCAAAAATCTCGGCGCGCACGCGGAGGCCTTCAAGAAAGATCTGCTCTCCCATCCGGAAATACTTTCTGCCAGTTACTGTAACCGGCTTCCGCCTAACATCGACTGGCAATATGTGTTCAGTTCCTCTCATCCAAAAAAGGATTATCTCCTCGCCGTGTACGAGATGGATTATGACCACCTGAAAACCATGAATTATAAAATGGTCTCCGGGCGATTCTTTTCTCCGGATCACCCTAACGATTCGATGGCCGTCATCTTGAATGAAACAGCCGCCAAAAAAATAAAGATGAGTGGCCGCTCACTCCATACTTTGTTTGGAAACGCGAAGGGAATGGACCGCGAAGTAATCGGCGTGATGCAGGATTTTAATTTTCAGTCTGTGCACGATCCCATTCAGCCGATGGCGATTGTGCTGGGATTCCAGCCCAACTGGGAAATGGCTATTCGCGTCAGTCCGGATGATCCGGAACGCGCGATCGAACTTATTCGCACCACCTGGATAAAACATTCTCCGCATGCCCCTTTCGAGTTCAGCCTCCTGGAGAAAAATTTTGACGACAAGAATAAGACAGAAAGAAAAATCAGTTTCCTCTTTCTGGGTTTCACTTTGCTCGCGGTGGTGATTGCCTGCCTTGGACTTTTTGGACTAGCGACCTTTACCGCCGAGCAGCGAACCAAAGAAATCGGAATCCGAAAAGTGATGGGAGCCTCGGAAGGAAACATCATCGGGCTGCTCAATAAAGACTTTATGAGGTTAGTGGTCATTGCCAACCTCATCGCCTGGCCCGTGACGGGTTGGCTCATGTATCTCTGGCTGGGACAGTTCGCCTACCACATTTCTCTGCCGTGGTGGGTTTTCCTCACCGCCGCCGTCATCTCTTTATTAGACGCATTGCTGGCGATAAGCTTTAGGGCCATCAAGGCGGCGAAGGGCAATCCGGTGGATTCTTTGAGAAATGAGTAATCGTAAGTCACTAGTCATTAGTCAATAGGCATTGGAGATTAGGAGAGGCCTTTGTGGTTCTTTGTGCCCTGGATTTGAGAATCTCCCACAGATTTGTTTGGGCACGAGCGCCCAGCGGATGCAACCTCCGACACCTTTTTTCAATCTTCTCATTAAAGTTTAATACTCTCCGTAGGGGTTGAGCAGGGTATAGTTGTCTCAAGATTACAACAACACAAAAAACCAAAAGCATGAAAAAATTAGTCGTTTTTGCCCTTTTCGTCCTTGGCTCGGGCGTGGCAATGGCCCAGGAAATCAACCAGGACCTGAAGTCTTTTAATAAGATTGTTGTCTCTCCCAAGGTTAATCTCATCCTGGAGAAGGGCGACAAAGAGAGCCTCCGCCTCACGTATTCAGATGTAGAAGCGGAAAAGATCAACATCAAAGTAAAGGGCAATACCCTGAGTATTTACCTCGACGATGCGCGTGTTACGGAAAAGACAGAGCGCGTCAGCCAGCATGAGCGCCGCGGAATTTACCGCGATGTATCCGTTACGGCGTACGTTACCTATGTCGACTTAAAATCACTGGAGATCCGCGGCGATCAGGAACTCACTTGCAACGGACCGATCGACACGAAAAAATTCAAGTTGAAGGCTTACGGAGAAAATGAAATCCGTTTCGCATCCCTGAAAACCGAAACTTTCAAAACGACGATGTATGGAAGAAATGATCTCAAAATAAAAGCCGGTGAAACTGACTATCAGAAGTACAGACTGTTCGGTGAAAATAAGATCGATACACAGGCGCTTAGCAGCCATGATGCTACGACGAACATTTACGGCGAAAGTAAAGTAAAACTTACGACCCAAGGCGAATTGCGAGTGACCTCCTTCGGAGAATCCGAAGTTACTTACAGCGGCAATGCGCAAATCAGCCGTGGGTTGATTTTGGGTAAGACTAGTATTGAGAAACTCAATTGATTTAAGATCCCGAAAGCCATCGGGACGGATTTCGATGTACGATTTAGTTTCTTCAAATCGTACATCGTATTTCGTTCCCGATAGCTATCGGGATCGTACATCATTGCACCTTCGTCATCCCAATTTTTTCCACCGCGAATTTTTCCATCGCATTGTAGACACCCTCCACGTCGCCCGAACGAAGGGAACTTCCAATAACATGCGCGCCAGCATTGGGAAACGCAATGGCCTCCTTTGATTCAGCTGCTGTACCGAGTTGCTCGTTCATGGTAAGCATCGCGCTGACCTTTACCTGATCATCCTGCTCCTGTTCGTTTTTATAATAGTACAGGGTAAGGGACGGTTGCTTCACACGCTGAAAAGTTTCTTTCGTCATCGTTGTTTCCAGAAGTTCTTCGAGTTCCGTCAGTGCTTCAATGCGGATAGACTTGTTCCAGTATTGCGCACCGAGTTCATCAGCATCCGTTACGCGGTACTTTCCACCCAATACTCCCCGGGCGATATACAAGCCCCAGGGATTGTTCAATATAAAAGCGGCACCATCCCTCAGCGCACAATTAGGCGATAGGTTGATCAGCGCGTATACATCTTGAGGATAGTCGGCGGCCAGTTTCAATGCAACCGTTCCGCCTGTAGAAGTACTGACCAGGATTACTTTGTCACCCAGCTGTTTTCCGATGACCAGCGCTTGCTTGGCGCTTTCCCACAGCCGATCGGCCGTGAACAACAACATGGTCTCTGTAGTATCAACGCCATGGTCAGCCAGCCGTGATAAATACAAGTTGGCACCAAATGCTTTTGCAAATCTTTTATGGATCGGATCACCTTCCATTTGACTCGCCGTGAACCCATGCAGATAGACAATAGCATACTCCGTTTTTGATTTCGTGCTGTCGTTCCAAACGATCCTGGCTTCGTTGTTTGGTTTCACTTTATGTTGCCCCTCTTGGTCCGCGACAAACTGATCCAATTGCGTTGGGTCCGAGGGCGCGCTCGGCATCGTCGGGCTATATACAGGACGGCTGGGTGCGGGGCCGAGGAAATAGAGTGCAATGAGGAAAATAATGGGGAACGAGATCCTGATGAAACGTTTGGAGGTCATGGGGAAGTGTTTTAAACCAGTCTAAATGTAGGGTTTTCCGCAAAGGGCCGGTCACTACAATAAAAATAATTGGTGGGCGTATGGAATCCGGTAGCAGGCCACATCTCATGCAGTGAAACAACAATGCATAAGGTATGAAAACCTGGAAAGTATCGCTGGCGATAGTCATCGCGAGCGCTGTCATGTCACTGGCCTTTTCCACGCGCAGAATGGAAGAGCCTAAGAAAAAGTATGCGCCCTTTGTCCCGCCGAAAGGTTGCGTGTTTCGCACGCTGATGGGAGAAGAATCTTCTGATTCAAGTTTTATCTTCAAGACGCCTGAAAAAGTCGCGTTATCATTAGATCGTGGATTATCCTGGATCGCCCGTGCTCAAAACGAAAAAGGTGGTTGGGGCGCTGGAAGTCATTACAATCAGCAAGAAATGAATCCGCTGGCCGTACCCGCTGATCCAGCCACCACATCGATGGTGGCCATGGCCATGCTGAGAAATGGAAACACGTTAACGCAGGGCACCTATTCTCCACAATTGAAGAAAGCGTTGTTCTACATTCTGAACGCGGTGGAAACATCGGCGCCCAACAATTCCAACATTACCGCTGAAACGAATACACAGATTCAAATCAAGCTCGGCGCTAACATCGATGTGATTCTCGCCTCGCAGTTCTTGTCTAACATGGTCGACTATGTTCAGCATGACGCCGCGTTGAAGGCAAGGGTGAAAAAATCGCTGGATGTGTGCGTTCAAAAAATTCAGCACAACCAAAAACAGGATGGTAGCATTGGTGGTGCAGGTTGGGCTGGTGTGTTACAATCCGCTTTGGCCAACAATGCGCTCGAGTCAGCGCAATCACAGGGCGCGCAGGTCGATGACAAGGCGTTGGAGAAATCGCGCAACTACCAGAAAGGAAACTACGATGCGCGCACGGGTGAATCAAAAACAGATATGGGTGCTGGTGTAGTACTGTACTCGGTCACCGGGTCTGCACGCGCGAGCGCTAAAGAAGCACGGAAGGTGAAGGAAGAAATGGATCGCGCCAGGAAAGATGGACGCCTTGCGCCCAGTGCTCCCGCGACCGCAGAAAATCTCCAGAAGATCGGGTTCTCGCGCGACGAAGCCGTTAACTATTCGACCGCCTATGAAGTGTATGAATCGGCAAAAGTCCAGGCGCAACGAAGCGATGTGATGGATGGATTCGGCAGCAATGGCGGCGAAGAATTTTTAAGCTACCTGCAAACCGGTGAAAGCATGATCATCAACAAAGACAACAGCTGGAAACAATGGTATGATAACATGTCGGGACGATTGCTGAACATCCAGAACAACGATGGAAGCTGGAATGGTCATCACTGCATCACGAGCCCGGTGTTTTGTACAGCAACGTGTCTTCTAATTCTCTCCGTGAACAACGACATTGACAAGCTGGTTGAGATTGGTAAATGAGGGGTGGTTTGCTTGTCAAAAAAAGTCGTCCGTAACTGGACGACTTTTCATTTTTATGCTACCGTTTGAAAAACAATGTAGGATCACCCCCATCAAAAACAGCGATCTGCACACAACCTTGCGCCTATCGTTTCGTATCTTACATCGGATGAATTGATTTTTTAAGCGCAGTTAATGCATCAATGCTCTCAATTCTCCTCGACGCCTGAATTTTCTTTTGAGAATGAAGCCTTCGCCGGAATAATGAACTGTGTTGAGCGCGTTGACTACTAAACAATTCTGATTTTATGGAATGGAACACGATATACATTAAGGGAAAGGCCAATTTTCGGAGCGAGGTTCGCAAGAGACTTGAGGATTCAGACGTAAACTTTATGCCTGGATTCATTGAAGGCGCGAACGGTCGCAGCGATTTGTATTGGATTGGTGAGCAGACTTCCGTTCAGGACATTAAAGAGGCGGTCGGTGCCAAGCTGATCTGGAAATACAGACTTAGATTTTTCGATACGCTGGAATCCTTCCTCGAGGAAAAGAATGAAGTTAAAAGGAAGCGGTACGAAGTAGGAGTTTAAGAATAGATCAAAACCCGACCTTCAGTCCAAGCTTCATCGCCTTTTCATATTTCTTTTTGTCGAAGCGATAGAGATACGGGGCCTTATGGGCCCCTCCTGTTTTGCGATCCTTCAGCCGCTGCAGGATTTCCATACCCAACATTTTCTTTTGAAAGTTCCTTCGATCCAATGACGTACCCAGGATCGTTTCATACACCCGCTGTAATTCGGGCATCGTGAATTTTTCCGGGAGGAGATTATAACCGATGGGGTGATCGTTCAAACTGAGACGAAGCGACTCCAAAGCTTTTGTCAGGATAAGGTTGTGATCGAATATAAGTTTGGGTACTGAGGTAATATCCACCCAGCGACAATCCTTCGAAAAAACATCGGGTCGTGGGTCTACTTTTGAAAACTCCACCAGTGCGTAATACCCGATCGAAACAAACCTTTCCATCAACCAGCTGCCATGAGAGGCATACCTGTATTTTCCTTTGTTTTTTTCGCGGTTCGGTTCGCCAAAGGCATGAAACTGTTTCAGGAAAATGTTTTTTAAGCCGGTTCGCTCCAGCAGGACGCGAATCGCAGCGTCGTCAATCGATTCTTCTTTTTTTACGAACCCGCCCGCCAGGCACCAGGGACCCTCATTCAATTGCAACAGCAGGACTTTCAATTCATTTTCGTGAAAGCCGAAGATGACGCAATCAACGGATAAATGCCGGAGGTATATCGATTCGCCCTTCTTCAGGAAATCTTCGACCATGCCGGAGCTCAGGTTGTCCATACCGCTAATGTAATACTAAGTTGTGTACCCCCTACACAATGGAAAAATAATGTAGTATTGATTTATGAACAACAAGGTATGGATCGGCTTCGCAGCCTGCTTGGCCTTAGGCTGCGGCCCTAAATGGACGGAACAAGAATCGAATGGCGTCATGGTCGTCCACAATGAAGGTGGAAAGACACTCGCCTATTCATCCACCTCGGGCGTAAAACTATTGACCGTTGATCGGTTCGCGTTTAAAGATCTGAACAAGAACGGCAAACTCGACAAGTATGAAGACTGGCGATTGACAGCTGATGAACGCGCGCAAGATCTCGCGGCACAGATGTCGATCGAACAGATCGCGGGACTGATGCTTTACAGTCGCCATCAAAGTATTCCCGGCAGAGGCCAGGGCTTTATGGCCAGCACGTACAATGACAAACCATTTCCAGAAAGCGGCGCCCAGGCATCTGATCTTTCCGATCAGCAGAAGAAGTTTTTAACCGACGATAATCTACGTCACGTGCTCATCACCAGTGTGGAAAGTCCGGAGGTCGCGGCGCAATGGAACAACAATATGCAAAGCCTCGTCGAAGGATTGGGCTTGGGGATCCCTGCAAATACAAGTTCCGACCCACGTCATGGAACGACAGCAAATGCTGAGTTCAACGCTGGCGCAGGAGGAAGAATTTCAATGTGGCCCAGTTCGCTCGGCATGTCGGCAACATTTGATCCTGTCCTTGTTCAACAGTTTGGTCAGATTGCCGCACAGGAATACCGCGCCCTGGGAATTGCCACGGCGCTCTCGCCGCAGGTAGACCTTGCGACAGATCCCCGATGGAATCGTTACAACGGAACCTTTGGAGAAGATCCGCTGCTTGCTACCGACATGGGTCGCGCCTACATTGATGGATTTCAAACTTCCACGGGCGAAAGGGAAATTGCCGATGGCTGGGGATATGAAAGTGTGAATGCGATGGTGAAGCACTGGCCCGGCGGCGGATCTGGTGAAGGTGGCCGCGATGCGCACTATGGATTTGGAAAGTTTGCCGTTTATCCGGGCAATCAATTTGAAACGCACTTCCGCCCTTTTACAGAAGGAGCGTTCAAACTTCAGGGCAAAACTAAAATGGCTTCCGCGGTGATGCCGTACTACACCATTTCATTCAATCAGGATACGAAGAATCACGAGAACGTTGGTAACAATTACAATCGCTACATCATCACTGACCTGCTGCGCGATAAGTATCATTATGATGGCGTGGTCTGTACCGATTGGTTAATTACTGCAGATGAAACGGCCATCGATGTCTTCCTCACTGGAAAACCCTGGGGTGTCGAAAGTCTGACGATCGCGGAGCGGCATTACAAAATACTCATGGCGGGTGCCGACCAATTCGGTGGTAACAACGATGTAATTCCTGTCGTCGAGGCTTATAAGCTTGGGGTGAAGGAGCATGGCGAAGAATTCATGCGGAAGAGGTTTGAACAATCCGCCGTCAGACTGTTGAAAAATATTTTCCGTCCTGGATTGTTTGAAAACCCTTACCTCAATCCGGAAGAATCGAAAGCCATCGTGGGGAAACCTGAATTTATGAAGGCCGGTTACGAAGCGCAGCTGAAATCAATTGTGATGCTCAAGAACAAGAGCAATGTATTGCCCCTGCAAAAAAACAAGAAGGTCTACATTCCGAAAAAATTCACGCCGGCCGGAAGAAACTTCCTCGGCGTCCCCATACCGGAGAAGCTCGACTATCCCGTAAGCCTCGACATTGTAAAGAAATATTTCACGGTCACCGACAACCCCGACGAGGCTGATATTGCGCTCGTCTTTATTAATGGAGCGAATTCGGGCAACGGTTATGACAGTGAAGACGCGAAGAAAGGTGGAACGGGTTATGTACCCATCAGCCTGCAATACCAGGAGTACAAAGCTACAGAAGCCCGCGAGCATAGCATCGCCGGTGGTGATCCCCTCGAAAAATTCACTGACCGCGCTTACAAGAACAAGAAGTCAACGGCGATCAATGCCAAAGATCTTGGAATGGTGACGGACACTTACAAAAAGATGAAAGGCAAGCCTGTGGTCGTCTCTGTTTTCTTAACGAACCCTGCCGTGTTTTCTGAGTTTGAACATGAAGCCAATGCAATACTCGCCACCTTTGGTGTGCAAGACCAGGCGGTAATGGATATTCTTGTCGGCGCCGCTGAACCTTCCGCATTATTGCCCCTCCAAATTCCTACGAACATGGCGGTCGTCGAGACACAAAAGGAAGATGTGCCACATGACATGGAATGCTACAAGGACACTGAAGGGAACGTTTATGATTTTGCTTTTGGTCTGAATTGGAAAGGCATGATCCACGATAGTCGCACGGAAAAATATAAAAGAGTAACCAATTAGGTTCCAATGTTCACGATCTCCCCGTACGATAACATAATTTTAACTGCCAATAGAAAATGATGTACACCAGACTCTCGTTCCTCTTATTCTTCTTAGTATCGGTCTTTTCGGCTTCAGCACAAAAGTTACCATCGGGGCCTCAGGTATTGACCTTCTTCTCGGATGCTGATGATACCGAGCAACCCTACGGTCTTTACCTTCCAAAGAACTATGATGAAAACAAAAAGTACCCACTCGTCATCATGCTTCACGGCGCGGGATCCAATCACAGACTTGCGCTACGACGTGTATTTGGAAGGAGTAATGCCAATGGAGAAAACGACGTAGAGGCCACCCAATATTTTCCGGAGTGGAAGGATGTTGAGTACATCGTTGCAAGTCCATATGCGCGCGGCACGATGGAGTATCAAAGTATTGCTGAAAAAGATGTGATGGATGTGCTGGCCGATGTCAAGAAACGTTTCAGCATCGATGAAGATCGCACCTACCTCACCGGACTTTCCATGGGCGGAGGTGGAACACTCTGGATCGGACTGACACGTCCTGATCTCTGGGCAGCGATTGCACCCGTTTGTCCGGCGCCGCCCAACGGCACGGACGCATTCGCACCGAACATACTTAACGTTCCCATACATTTCTTCCATGGCGACAATGATCCCGCTGTTCCTGTAGCGGTTTCTCGTGATTGGGTGAAGAAGCTGAAAGACATGGGAACGAATGTCACGTACATTGAGTATCCAGGTGTCGGCCACAACAGTTGGGAGAATGCTTACCAGGACGAGTTCATCTTCACGTGGTTCAGTCAATTCAAACGAAATAAATTTCCAGATCGTGTTCGCTTCAGTTCGCCCAACTACAAATTTAACCATGCTTATTGGGTTCAGTTCGATCAGTTGACCCCCGGTACGACGGCAAGCATCGATGTCAAATTCATCGCTCCCAACCAGCTGGAAATCACGACAACGGCGCTTGAAGCTTTCACCTTAAATCTGAAAGACCACCCTCAATTCAAAAAAGACCTGACACTCATGCTCACCATCAACGGAGGAAGGAGAATGAGAACGCCGGCAACGGAATCACTTTCGCTAAAGCTGGAAAATGGCAGATGGATTGGGGCAAAACAAGAATCGTCTGCGACGGGCAAGCGCCTGGGTGCGGAAGGTCCGATCGCCGCAGCCTTTTCCTCCCGGCATGTGTATGTCTATGGCACGGGAGGAAACCCGAGCCCGGAAGAACTCAACACCCGGCGAGCGCTGGCGGAAGAAGCAGCCAACTGGTCGATGTACCGGAATGCATTTTTGGGAAGAGTCATGTTCTTTCCCCGCGTAGCATCGGATAAAGAAGTACGTCCCAGCGATTTCGAAAGCTCGAACCTCATACTCTTCGGCACGAAGGAAACGAATTCGATTATAGAAAAGTACAGCGACAAGCTGCCCATACATCTTCAACCATCAGCAACAGGAGATCACGGATTGTTTTACATCTATCCGGTTGACGGACATTATGTAGCGGTGAGCTCAGGCTTACCGTGGTGGAAAGGACAAAACGCGCAAGGCTTTCGATTTGTGCCGGCGCCGATCCTACGACTGCAGGAACTTAAAGACTATGTTTTCTTTAAGGATGCTGTCGCCAGTCCGATTGCTGAAGGATACTTTGATAACAACTGGAATTTTTCGGAAACCGATAAAACGAAACTAAAGGCCTCATCAGCGGTCGTGATGAAGCCCTAATTAGCTGCGACATTGAAGACCAGAGCCCAGACCAGCACTGCCGGGTGAATTCTCATCCGGCAGTTTTTTCATTATGCCTGAACTAAAAGGAGCCATCATCAGCCCTTCCTTTCTTCAATCATCTTTTGAATGGCGAGATACTCGTCGCGGAGTTTGGCAGCTTCCACGAACTCCAACTCCTTCGCAGCCTTTTCCATAGCCTTTCGCGTGCGGTCTGACATCTTGATAAGTTCGTCCTTGCTGAGATATGCCACTACGGGATCTGCTGCCAATGTAGCTTCCTCATCTTCGACATAATACTTGCGCATCGACTTCTTGGAGTCCGCTACTTTTGTTTGTCCCAGGATTGACTCCTTGGATTTGATTACCGTTTGAGGTGTGATGTTGTGTTTCTTATTGTACTCCTCCTGAATCATTCGTCGCCGGTTGGTTTCTTCAATGGCGACCTGCATCGACTCGGTAATGGTGTCCGCGTACATGATTACGCGACCATTGACATTGCGCGCTGCGCGTCCAATGGTTTGAACGAGTGAACGCTGGTTGCGGAGAAATCCTTCTTTATCGGCATCGAGGATGGCTACCAGTGAAACTTCCGGGAGATCAAGTCCTTCGCGTAGCAAGTTAACGCCAACCAAAACATCGTAGACACCCAGTCGCAATTCGCGTAACAACTCTACGCGGTCGAGGGTTGTAACCTCTGAGTGGATGTAGCGGCACTTCACACCGACGCGGTCCATGTACTTGCTCAATTCTTCGGCCATGCGCTTGGTTAACGTTGTCACCAGAACACGTTCGTGTTTCTTCGCGCGTTCATCTATTTCCTCCAACAGGTCGTCGATCTGATTTTTGCTGGGCCGAACATCAATCTGAGGATCCAACAAGCCCGTCGGCCGAATGAGTTGTTCTACGACTACACCTTCTGACCTGCGAAGTTCATATTCTCCCGGCGTGGCACTCACATACACCACCTGGCTCATCAGTTCCTCAAACTCATTGAAAGTTAATGGTCGGTTGTCCAGCGCGGAGGGTAGTCGAAATCCAAAGTCTACCAGGTTTACTTTGCGTGAACGGTCGCCGCCCCACATGGCGCGAACCTGGGGAACGGTCACGTGGCTCTCGTCAATAACAATCAGGAAATCGTCCGGAAAGTAATCGACCAGGCAAAATGGACGGGCACCGGCTTGTCGCCTGTCGAAGTATCGCGAGTAGTTTTCTATACCACTGCAATAGCCCAGTTCGCGCATCATCTCGATGTCAAACTCGGTCCGCTCTTTCAATCGCTTGGCTTCGAGGTGACGCCTTTCGGATTCAAACATATTGACCTGCGCCACCATATCATCCTGAATTTCACGAATGGCCTGGTGAAGAGATTCCTTTCCCGTCACGAACAGGTTCGCCGGGAATATCGTTACGACTGTTTCATCGGAAATTTTCTTGCCGCTGATCGGGTCGATGCGTTGAATAGATTCAATCTCATCGCCCCAGAAATAAATTCTGATGGCGTAGTCGGCGTAAGCCAGGAATACATCAACGGTGTCGCCCTTCACCCTGAAAGTGCCGCGCTTGAATTCCAGCTCTGTTCGATTGTACAAGATGTCAACCAATCCAAACAATAACTTGTTCCGCGCGATGGTCTCGCCAGCCTTAAGCTTAATCACGTTCTTACCAAACTCCTCCGGATTTCCAATTCCATAAATACAAGAAACAGATGCAACCACGATCACATCACGTCGCCCTGTCAGCAATGATGACGTCGCGCTCAGCCGAAGCTTTTCAATTTCTTCATTGATCGAAAGGTCCTTCTCGATGTAGAGGTTTGACGACGGAATGTAGGCCTCCGGTTGATAGTAATCGTAATAGGAGATAAAGTATTCAACAGCATTGTTGGGAAAGAATTGCTTGAACTCTCCGTAAAGCTGGGCAGCGAGCGTCTTATTGTGGCTCAACACCAGGGTCGGTCGATTGGTTTGTGCAATCAAATTGGCCACGGTAAAAGTCTTGCCTGAGCCGGTCACACCCAACAGCGTTTGATGGGCCTCGCCTTCTTCTATGCCTTTTACCAATTGCTCGATAGCTTTCGGCTGATCGCCGGTGGGTACGTATTCGCTGGTGAGTTGAAAGTCCATAGAGAGTCTATCCTGGTATAATCGTGTACCTTTCAATTTAGGTTTCAAATACCAGAAAATAAAAAAGTCGCCCGGATAAGCGACTTTTTATTTATGCGTTTGACGGATCGATCAGTTATTCCAGATCGTCCACGATTTTTCAGCCTGTACCTGTAGCATCTCCAATCCGTTCTTGATGGTGGCACCGCGCATTTCCGCTTTCTGCAGGAACAAAGTGCGGGCAGGATTATAGATGAGATCGTATACAAAATGACCTTCAACGATTTGCTCATAGTCAATGGGCGGCATCGCTTCCGTTTTGGGGCTCATGCCCAGCGGCGTGGTATTAATAATCAGATTGCTCTCCTGGATCAACTTCGGGGTTTGTTCCAGGTCTTCGTAAGTCAGGTTTCCTTTTTTAGCAGAACGAGAAACAAGCTGAAAATTAACTTTCAATTTTTTCAGTGCTTCCTGTACGGCCTTTGAAGAACCTCCGGTACCAAGGATCAACGCTTTAAAAGTCTTGTCTTTGGGAAGCCATTTCTCGACGGTCTCGTAGAATGCGTCAGAGTCGGTATTGTAGCCGGTAATTTTTCCATCCTTTACTTTAATGACATTGACCGCGCCGATTTTTTTAGCGAACGAGTCAACTTCGTCGAGGTAAGGAAGAACTTGTTCCTTGTAGGGGATGGTTACGTTTAATCCGGTCAGACCTTTGGTATCTTTCAGAAGCGGCTCAATCTCCTTTATATTTCCCAACGGGAATAATTCATAATGATAGTCGCGAAGACCTTCGCGAAAAAATTTCTCGTCGAAATATGTCTTTGAGAACGAATGACTAACAGTACCACCAATTAGTCCGAATACTTTTTCCATGTCAGATTTTTGTTTTAAGTCTTGCCGCAATCTTTTCTATTAAAACCACTATAAACACGCCAAGGGCCATCATGAGGACGGCTTGAAAAACCTGAGGGTCTTTGCCGGTAGTCGCCAGATAATTCCACGGCAAAATGCTTTGATCGAAAACAGGCACTTGCTTCCCACTCCTATTGGTTACGAACTCAAGTGCTTCACGCCATGGCCAGACTTTATTGAGGGAACCCAGCATGAAACCGGCGAGTAAAGCTACGGTAGCGCCGTGATAGTTATCTAAAATCCAGCTCAAAAATCTTGAGAACCCGGCAATTGCTGCCAATCCTCCGATTCCGAACAACAAAATGGCCAGAACATTGAATTCAAGCAGGGCGTTGACAAGGAATTGGTATTGTCCGAGCAATATCAAGACGAATATTCCTGAAATTCCGGGAATGAGCGTGGCGCCTACGCCGACAACACCCGCGAGGAAAATAAGCCCCATATTCGGAGAAGATTGCAGCGGCGTCAACACAGTCAACGCGTAGCCCGCTCCGGCGCCCACCAACAAACACAACGCGACGCTGATGTCCCAGGTTCTAATTCTCCTCAACACCAGGAGTCCTGAAATAGAAACTATTCCAATGAAGAAGGACCAGATCAGGATCGAGTGATGATCAAAAAAATAGTTGATCAATCTGGCAAAAGAAAAGAGACTGAAAACAATACCTCCTCCCAACGCCGCCAGAAAATTGCCATTGATTTTTTTCCAGAAATCCGCTGTGCGAAATTTAAACAGAAGCTTCAACGCTTCGAGATCAATGGCTTTAAGGGAATGCACTAATTCATCGTACACACCGGTGATGAAAGCCACTGCTGCGCCCGATGCGCCTGGTATTACCTCCACTGCTCCAACACCAATGCCTTTTACAAACAGGAGAATATAATCGTTGCGTGATTTGTCCATGAAACGGCACTAGTCTACCTCAAACGGAGGCGCAGTGTTTGTCTTCTTTCTTTCAATTCCAAGAAAATGCAAGAAGGTATCACCGCGCAAGCCGAGGCGAATAGTTTCCAGTGGTATGATTTCTTCAGGCGCAATATTTCCAAGATTTACATTGGCGCCCAGGAGTTTGATAAACCAAACCTGCTGTGCTTTTTGAGGGGCTTCCCAAATAATTTTCTCAAAAGGAATTTTAGTAAGGATTTCCTGCACCAATCCTGACCGGACCTCGCCGGTTGATCGGAACAATCCCACGTTACCGCTTTCGCGTGCTTCGCCGATAACTTTCCAGGCGCCAGCATCCAATTCTTTCTGCATCAATTCGATCCACATGTATGGCGGTATGATCTTGTCTGCATCCTTAGACCCTACTTCCGAGAGAACGGTTACTTGTTCCGAAAGTTTAGCGATGTAATCGCACTTTTTGTCGTGATCGAGATCGATGGAGCCATCCGATACTTCCGCAAAAGACATATCAAACTTATCCAGGATCTTTCGGTAGTCGTCGAATTGATCACGGATAATAAAGGCTTCGAAAAGCGTTCCTCCGAAATAAACGGGAATTCCAGCTTCCTTGAAGACCTTGAGCTTGTCCTTCAGGTTAGGGGTAACAAAAGAGGTAGCCCAACCCAGTTTAACAATGTCAACGTGATCAGCGCAGGTGGCAACAAAATCTTCGGCTTCACGGATACTCAGACCTTTGTCCATGGCCATAGTAAAACCGAATTGCCTGGGCTTTTTGGTCCGCTCAGGCAGGTTTTTTAGGTCGTAATTCATTAATGGTTTTCTTTTCTAAACTGCTCGATGATCTTGTACAAGGCCTTTTGGGTCTCAATTTTAGGGAAAAAATCGAATAATGCTGTATGACCATCAAAGTCCAAAATTAAAGCATTTTCCAAATAATTAAAGGCCTCTTTAAATCGACCAGATTCTATCAGATATACCGTCATGCGGTAAAAGAGCTCGGCATCGTCGGGGACTTCGTTAAAACCAGCCAGCAGGGTCTCAATAGCTTTATCGTGGTCGCCCTGCTCATAATAAATGAATGACCAGTTCAGCCAGATTTCCTTGTCGCGGGGATCCAACTTGCTTGCCTCCTCATACGCGTCGATACTGGAAATCGTATTGCCAACCTTGAATTCGGCGTGGGCCACAGCCTTCCAGTATTCCGAATTCTCGGTATGAATCTTCAATGCCTTGTTGTAAAAATGCAACGCCTGGTACCACTTTTCCTGTTTCTCCAGGCAAGCGCCCGCGCCAAACCAGGCTTCGTCGTAAAGCGTGTCCAGCTTCGTGGCCTTTTGAAAATACTTGAGTCCTAATTCATATTGTTCAAGACTTTCGTAGGCCGCGCCAATGCAGCAGTACACTTCCGGGCTCGGACCTTCGATCTCGATCGTTTTGCGAAATGAATCCAGCGCCTTCGTGTACTCCTCCTGATTCATATAGGTGTTCCCCATATTGAAGTAGGCGGAAGCAAATGTTTCGTCTATCGTGATCGCATAATCATAAGCATGCAGCGCCTCGCTGTATTTCTCCAGCTTGTTGTACACAATGCCGAGGTTATACCATGCCGCCGCGGAGTACGGATCTTCGTCAATAAATTTCTGGTAGTATTCGATGCTGCTTTCCAACTGGCCGGTCACATCAAGGCAGTAAGCCAACTCGTACAGCGCGCCATCGTGGTTGATATTAATCTCTACGGCTTTTTTATAGGCATCGATCGCCAGCTGATACTGCTCCATGCTTTGATGAGCCAGGCCGATGTTGTAGTAGACTTCATCTTTATCATCAGCCAATGCCAGCGCGTGCTCGTAACTTTCAATGGCCTCCGCATGTTTGCCTTGCAGCGACAGGATTGATCCGCGCGTCAAAAAAATCTCAGGATCATTCGGCTGAAATGTATTGGCTTGCTCCAGCAGTTCCAGCGCAGCATCGTACTCTTCGAGGTTGGAGAGTATTTGCGCCTTGATGGTGATTAGTTCAATAGAAAAAGGATACTGGCTAATGGCCATATTAACAGCCTGCAGTGCCTTGTTATGTTTGCCCCTGAACATGTAAAAATCGATGATCTGTTCGTAGGCATCGAGGTCAAAAAATTCTGATTTCTTTTTCCGGAGGTGGTCTTCAAATCGTCGTATCAGCTCGTTCCCTTCCTCTTCCCTTTTACGATATTCTTTGGCCATGGAGTGAATTGGTTTGCCTAAAATAGGTAATTCCGCTGTAAAGTTACGATGTTTAAACCGATTTTTTGGCTTGCTCTTTCTTTATGTAATATTCACAACACCATTGGACGGTTTCATCAATCGGTTGAAACCGAAATGAAAGCTTTTTCGATATTTTTTGGTTGTCATATAAAAAAGACGTACCTGCCCACCGCGAAGTTTCCCGTGTAATGAGCGGCTCGCTATCGGTAAAATAGGTTCTGATATTTTCGACATTGGCCAATGCGGTGAGCATGGTTTTGCTAAGCTTGATTGACGGTGCTTTTCGATTGAAGCGATTCGCGATTTTGTCGAAGAAATCCTTGAACGAAATATTTCCGGCGTTCAAAATAAATCGCTCACCTACCTCCCCGCCATGCAGCAGCTGATGAACCGCTTCAGCAACATCACGCACGTCGACATAGTTCATGAATCCGTCCGTGTAAAAAGGACTTTGCTTCCAAACGTATCGAAAAAGCCGCGCGCTGCTCTTACTCCAATCTGCAGGCGCAAGAATCACGGAGGGATTTACCATGATCGTGCTGAGTCCTTCCTCCTGACCACGGAAAACTTCAAGCTCGGCCTGGTATTTCGATTCTGCATAAACACTGTGCCCGGATCCATCGACCCATTTGTTGTCTTCTGCAATGAGCTGTTGCCCTTTCACGCGTCCTAACGCCGCCACCGAACTGACGTGCATCAATCGCTTGACGTCGTTTGCCAGACACGCGTTCACAACATTTCGCGTTCCCTGGACATTGACATCCACCACCCGCTCGGCTTGTCGTGCGTTGTAGGAAACCATGCCGGCCGAATGAATCACCTTCGTGACACCTTCAAAGCTTTCCCGCAGAGAAATTTCATCCTGTACATCGGCATCACGCCACTGAATGCGATCAGCCACATCCTGAAGCAGGGAAGTATCGCTGCCTGATCTTTTCAGGGCGACAAATTTTTCGTTTTTGTCGATCAGTTTCCTGACAATAAAACTTCCGAGCAAACCATTGGCGCCAGTAACAGCAATCATAGTGTTCCTTAAATCAAAAAAGAAAAATCCCCTAAAGGGTATTGTTCAGTAAAGGTAAAGATAGAGCTTTTTGATAGTACTTCAGGGACCGGGCTTGCGCTACCAACACCGCGTGTTGCAGCTGGTGACAATCGCTTCCCAACATATGCACCCATCCCTGGTCAATTAATTTTTGCGCTGTACTCTGGGCGTCTTTGGAGTAGTATCCCGTCAGCGAGCTTAAGTTGATTTGGAAAAGTACACCGCGGTCGATCAGCTCTTCCGCCTTCTGCAAATTGCGATGAAGGTAAACGTACCGTTCCGGGTGTGCCAGCACGGGCTTGTACCCTTTTGTGATCGCATGAAAGATGAAGTCCTTCAGGTTAAATGGCTCCGTCAGAAAATTTGTTTCAAACAACAGGTACTTGTTCCCAGATGTCAGAAACGGAACATTCTTTTCCAGGTTGGCCATGCACTGCTCATCCAGGTAGTATTCGGCCGCCGCTTCCATCGACATGGAAATGCCGCGCGCTGAAAGGTGCGCTTTGAGCTCCGTGAGTTTAGAAAGAATGCCTTCGGTGGTGTTGCGATAAGCATCGCTCATCACGTGAGGTGTTGTGATGAGTTTGGTATATCCAAGGCGCTGGAAATATAGAATGATTTCTTCGGCTTGCTCAAACGACGAAACACCATCATCCAACCCGGGCAACAAATGTGAGTGAAGGTCGGTGATCAGAGGAGGATTCTGTGGAACATTCTTCCGCTTGAAAAAACTTAGCACTATACTTTAAAGAAAGATCTGATCTGACTGAACTTTTTATTGCCATCATCCTCGTAGTAGCCGTATCCATATCCGTAGGAACGATCGCCGGTAGAGGGAAGAGCATTTAACAAAGATGTGACATTGGAAATCTTATTGATGGATACGATGCGTTGCAGGTTTCCGATGAAATCGCGCTTCGAATAATTCGCTCGGAAGATATAGATCGAAACATCTGCGTGCTTCATCGCCTGAATACCGTCTGTAACCAATCCGACCGGGGGCGTGTCCAGGATGATCACATCGTACTGTGCTTTGAGTTCGTCGAGAATGGAAGAGAACTCGCCATTCAACAACAACTCAGAAGGGTTCGGCGGGTTCGGGCCGGAAGGAATGTAGTCGAGCAAATCCACTTCGGTCTTTAACACGCAATTCCTCCAGTTTTCTTTTCCAATCAGCACCGTACTCATCCCCTTGCTTAGGTCTTCAACCTGAACCGGTAGATTAACTTTTGTCTTGCGCATGTCCAGGTCGATCAACACGACCTTCTTCCGCGACAAGGCCATCGCGGCACCGAGGTTCAGTGCGACGAACGATTTGCCTTCACCGGAAATAGTCGATGAGATGGCAATGACACGTTGGGCAGACTGTGTCCGGAAGAAATCGAGGTTAGTCCTTAACGTGCGAATCGCTTCACTCACCACCGACTTCGGGTGGTTGATCACATGAAACGATTGCTTGCCCGAATGCCTGGATGCTGGTACAAGTCCAAGCACGGGTACATGCGCAACGCGTTCAAGATCGTGAAGGCTGGTGATCTTATTATTTGCGATGTACAAGATGCCCACGAAAAAGATAATGACGACCACGCTGGAAACAAGTCCGATGCCTGCGATCATGAGACGGTTCGGTGAAATGGGAACTTGCGCCAACGATGCTGGTGAAAGAATTTTAAAGTCAGGTGTAGTGCCGGCCTGCGCAATTTCGAATCCTGCTTTTGATTGCATGAGCGACAGGTAGAACTCTTCGTAAAGTTTGTAGAAGCGCTGGTTCTTGGTGAACTGCGTACTCTTATCGGGCATGTTGGCGAACTCAATTTCAAGCGAGCGCTTCCGCGTGTTCATATCCTGAAGTCGACGATACCATTCTGCCTTTAACTCGGTGAGGAGCTGTGTTGCTTGTGTAGAACGGGAAGTAATTTCCTTTTGCTTTTCCCGGTAGGCCACGGTCACCTCGCTGTAGGAGAGTTTCATTTTGTCCTGCTCAAGAAAAAGCGCCTGGATCCGCACCAGTTCTGTAAAAAGGTAATCCGGAAGAATCTGCTTCAGCGTTGGTGTCAGCAGGAAGTTCTGGGCTTCTAGGCCATTGATCAGACGATCTACTTCACTTACCCGCCTTGAATATTCAAATCGCTGCGAGTCGATTCGGTTAATGGCGTTGATCGTGCGCTTTAAATCTTCGTCCAGGTTGTTGGTTTTGTTCTTCAGGGTAAAATCTTTGAAGTAACCTTCGAAGTCTTCCATCTTCAATTCGATCTGGCGCATCTCGTTATTAAGCCAGTCGATTTTTTGAGCATTCACGAGATTCTTTTGCTGGTGGCTGTAATTCAAATAAAGGCTGTTGATCGTTTTCACAATGGCTTGTGCCTTTTGCGCATTGTGGTCCTGGAACGCGACACGGATTGTTTTCGCCGCAAAATTGAGCGGCTCCACCGTAAGGTTGCTGCTGATGTACGACAGCAGTGCATCGCGGCTGTGGATAATGAAAAAGAAGTCGATCTCGTCGCTCGTCACGAATTCAGGATTCTTTCGAAGCTTCAGTTCATAACCATTTCCTTTAATCGGAAAATTGTACCGCCCGGAAATTTTTGCACCCGATTCACCGATCTGAAGTGTGAACGAGTCGCCAGATTCTTCTTCGAGGTAGAAGGGAATGTTGTAGTACTGTGGGCTTTCAATTTTGAATTCCACGAGTATGGGAGAGTAAGGGAACAACTCGTGATTCAATACTTCGCCGCGGCTGAAATAACTGACATCGAGTTTGATGGAGTCCAGTACTTTACTGAGAAACAAATTCGATCGAAGAATTTCGATTTCGCCTGAGAGCAGGTCTGCATTCTGTGTTTCCTTAATCCCGAACGAATTAATCCCCAGTTCGGATACTTCATTTCGAACATCCAATTTTATTTCCGAGACCGATTCGAATCTATCCTTCGTGTAGCGGACAATCAGATAGGCTCCGACGTTGATCGCAATAAAGATAAAGGCAATCCACAAGAGGCTGCTCCGGATGATCACCCTGAGTTTGACAAAGTCGATGCCTTCGATGTGGGGCGGCTGATGGTTGCTATGGTTGTTGGTGCCCTGCATAGCTTGCTTAGAGAGAAACGATGACCACAATCAGCGTTGTTAAACTGGTAATGATGCTGACCAGCGGCCCATAATCGCGAAGACCTTCGCTGAACGGTCTGCGAATGGGTTCGACGTAGATCACATCGCCCGGCTCCATCACCATGTTGCCTTTCTGGTAGCCTTCGATGGTGCTGAAGTCGGCTACGAAATATTCATTGCCCCGGAGCACGCGGATGTTGTGTGCCTTGGCGTCGTTGCTTATCCCTTTGGCGGTTGCCAGAATCTCCACGAGCCTTGTGTTTTCATCAACCAATGGTATCACCTGACCACCGGTTGCACCCAACACGACAACGCGCTTACTTACATAGGTGAGGATGACCATAGGCTTCTGGTAAAATTTCTGGAACTCCTGTTGGAGAATTTCTTCTGCCTGTCGCAAGCTCAGACCTTCGATCTTCACGACACCAACCAATGGGAATTTTACACTTCCGTCGGGGCCCACCAGGTATTGCTGAGGCTCGTCTTCTGTCGCGGTTGGCGGCCGTTCACTTTTCAAGTATTCATCGGGATCGAGCAGACGCTCCCCGTCATTGGTGTAGACCTGGAGTTCGAGGCGGTCATTCTTCTGAACGACATAACTCTTTTCGGCCAGGTCGACCTGCTTCTTTACGGCAGCTTCATCCGGAACTTTGAACATGATGTTCTGCTTATAACTGGCGCAGGAACAAGCTAGCCAGGCGACCATTCCAAGGATGAGGAAGTTGAATAAACGAGCAGACTTCAACGTGAGATTTCTTAATTCTTATGCTGTGAAATTAACGATTTTCTGAACAACTCTTCCAGGGTAGGCAATTCCTGATCTTTGGGTGATACGATCGGGCTGGCCACGCGCCAGTCAATTTTGAGCTGGGGATCCGCCCAATGAATTCCGACTTCCGATTCGCGATGGTAAAAGTTGGTGCACTTGTAGAAGAACACGCTGTCTTCGAGGGCGGCAAATCCATGGGCAAATCCCTCGGGCACCATCAGCACATTGGCCTTGTCCGATTCCAGGAGACAGTAGTAGACCTGGGCAAAGGTTTTGGAACCGGGTCTTAGATCGACGACCACATCGAGCACTTTGCCATTCAGCACCGTCACCAGTTTGGCTTGCGCGAACGGCTCGCGCTGCATATGCAGTCCGCGGATTACACCTTTTCTGGAGAAAGAACAGTTCTCTTGTACAAACCGGTAGTCGAGGCCATGCTTTTTGAAGACATCTTCCCGGTAAAATTCATAGAACCATCCCCGGCTATCATTGTATTGGACAGGAATTATTTCTACCAGCCCTTCTATGCCGGTTTGCCTCACTTCCATCGGATCTTAAAAATTGTTTTTACGAAGCTTTCTTGAATTCGCTGATCGTATCAAGGTACTTGTCGATGACCACTGATTCGTTGTACTCCTGCTCCACTTTTGCTCTCCCGTTGAGACCAAACTGAATCAAGGTTTCTTCTTCAAGACCGGCCATCGTTTTCATCTTTTCGGCCAGATCATCAGCGTCTTTCAGCTTGCAAAGAAGACCATTAAAATTGTCTTTAACAACATGGTTGCAACCGGGAACATCGGTAGCGATTATAGGTCGGCATGAGCTGGCAGCTTCCAGCAACGTGCGCGGTGTTCCTTCACGATAAGAAGGTAGTACAACACAATCAGCCTGATGTATAAAAGGACGAACGTCCTTTGTCGTCCCGAGATATTCGATGGTATTGGAATCTATCCAATGTTGCACGACGTCGTTCTTGATGCCGCGCTTGTGCTCCTCGTCGATCGCGCCCAGCACCTGGAATCTCGCATCAATACCGGAAGACTTCAACTTCTTTACGGCGTCCACATATTCCAACACACCCTTATCGGTGATGAGGCGTGAGATCAGGAGGAAAGTAAATTTCTTGTTTCGTTTGTATTCAGCCGGTTGAAATTTCTTCAGATCAATTCCTGAACCTGGCAACAAGTCAACGATGCTGGCAGGAACCAACTTGCGATGAATGAAGAGGTTCATATCATCGGGATTCTGAAAATATACTTTGCTCGCAAACCGGAAGCTGATCTTGTAAAGAAGGATAGCAATGGCCGACACCAAATTGTTTTTCAGAAACACGGTACCCAGGCCACACACATTGTTGACCACAGGAATTTTCAACAGCGATGCTGCCAACGTGCCGTACACGTTTGGCTTAATCGTGTAGTGAAGGATGATATCTGGTTTTACTTTTTTGTAAATGGAATAGAATTCCACGATCAGCGCGGAGTCCTTGATCGGATTTGCGCCGCGACTATCCATCCTGACTTTGTGGTGAATACAGCCTGCTTGTTTCAGCAGAGGGGTGAAGTCGTCTTCGGGCGCAACAGTATGCACCTCATGCCCTTGGTCGAGCAGGGTTTGAACAAAATTCATCCTGAAATTGTAGATATTCCAGGAAGTGTTCAGGACGATCGCAATTCTCATTTGGGCTCTGGTTATGAGAATTTCTCAATCCTGCATTCGACAAAAGGTCGAAAGGCCAGGTAAACTTGAAAAAACTCTAGGTATAATTCTCCAAAGTTAGAAAAAGTAACTCGCTGACACAATCCAGATAGAAATTTAAACGTTATGTTCGCCCCCAATTGAAGGACATGTCCGACACCACGAATAAAGCCGTTCTTGTAGCACTGAAAAGCACGCAACCGATCGAAGAGGTTGAAGAGCATCTTGACGAATTGGCCTTCCTGAGCGAAACGCTGGGTATCCAATCCGTACACCGGGTCATCCAGAGCCTTCCCCATCCCGATCCGCGCACTTATTTGGGAAAGGGCAAGGTTTCGGAACTGAAAGATTATGTTGTCAAAAACAAGGTGAAAAACGTCGTTTTCGACGACGACCTGAGCGCTTCCCAACTCCGGAACCTCGAACGGGAACTCAATCCAAAAGAACAGGAAGATTTCAAGGTCAGGATTTATGACCGAAGCCTCTTAATCCTGGATATTTTTGTATGGCGTGCGCAGACCGCCCAGGCCAAAACGCAGGTCGAATTGGCCATGAACCAATACCTCCTTCCCCGCCTGACCCGCATGTGGACCCACCTGGAGCGCCAACGCGGCGGAACTGGAACCCGCGGCGGTGCCGGTGAAAAGGAAATCGAGACGGACCGGCGAAACATCAAGTACCGGATCACGCTGTTGAAAGAAGACCTGGAGAAGATCGAGAAACAACGGGCAACGCAGCGCAAGTCGCGAACCAATGTCGTGCGCGTGGCGCTGGTGGGATACACCAACGTAGGCAAGTCTACTTTGATGAATGTGCTTTCCGGCTCCGGCGTGCTGGCTGAAAATAAACTCTTTGCCACCGTTGATGCGACGGTAAGAAAAATTGTCTTCGGAAACATACCGTTCTTATTATCCGACACCGTGGGATTTATCCGGAAGCTTCCACACCATTTGATCGAATCGTTCAAGTCTACACTTGATGAAGTGCGGGAAGCGGATTTGCTGCTCCACGTCGTTGACGTCGCCCATCCCCATCACGATCACCATATTGAGGTGGTGATGAAAACGCTGAAAGATATTGGCGCGGGAAACATCCCCATTGTACTGGTGTTGAACAAAATTGACCTCTTCCGGAAAGAACATCCGGATGTTGTGTTGGAAGACATGAAAGGATCGTATCGTCAGCACGGCTTTGAGGACATCGTTTTTGTTTCAGCAGAGACGCAGGAAAACATGTTGGGACTGAAGCAACTGATCTTTGAGAAAGTAAAAGAAAAGCACCTGAAGATCTTTCCGAATTTTTACAAGAATGGGTTTGAATTTTCACCCTGGCCCACCGAGACCACTTGATCAGAAATTTTATTTTTTAACTTTGCCCACGTTGAAATGATCCTGGGTTAAAATCAAGATCACCTGGTCCCGTAGTTCAATGGATAGAATAGGAGTTTCCTAAACTTTTGATGCAGGTTCGATTCCTGTCGGGACTACCAAAGCGGACAGTAGAGAATCTTTCTCTTTCTGTCCACTTTT